>Ga0268298_10004305_pt1 | contig 13974 bp, 12 predicted proteins | sample WWTPWeurt_MetaG_FD_194462 | JGI IMG/M metagenome (GOLD analysis project Ga0268298, IMG submission 194462) | Activated sludge microbial communities from WWTP in Nijmegen, Gelderland, Netherland - WWTP Weurt | ecosystem: Engineered > WWTP > Aerobic digester > Activated sludge | place... | reverse complement strand
TTTTTTGTAGTCTATTGCTTTACAAACAGGAGGATCAGCCTGAGGTGAAATTTCAACCAAATCTAATTCTAAATCCTGAGCAATTCTTAATGCCTCTTGTGTAGAATAAATACCAACTTCTACATTATCTCCTACTAAACGAACTTGAGGTACACGTATTCTTTCATTAATACGATGTTCTGGTTCTTGATTTCTATTAAAACGTGGGTTGAATTTACCTCTGCCTCCAGAGTTTGCTTTAAATGGTAATGCCATTAAAATTTATTTGGTTAAAAATTGCTGGTTTAAAATTAATTAATATTTGATTAATTTAATGATTTTCTATTTATTATTTCTTCTACAATGCTTTTAGTAAACTCTTCTATTGTTAGTTGGCCTACATCTCCTTTTCCTTGCCTACGAACAGAGAGTTTATTTTCTGTTGCTTCTTTTTCGCCAACAACAAGCATATAAGGTACACGAGCTAGCTCTGCTTCCCTAATTTTTTTACCTATTTTCTCATTTCTATCGTCTATTTCTACTCTTACACCTACTTGTTGCAATGCATTTTTAACTGTTGTGGCATAAGGTAAAAACTTATCGCTGATAGGTAAAATTTTTACTTGTAATGGTGCTAACCAAACAGGAAATTTACCAGCATAATGTTCTAACAAAAAGCCAATAAATCTTTCATGTGTGCCTAAAGGTGCTCTATGAATAATTAAAGGAATTTCTGGTTCGTTATTTTGGTTGGTAAAAGATAACTTAAAACTACGAGGTTGGGCAAAGTCAACCTGGTTAGTTGCTAAGGTAAACTCTCTACCAATGGCACTCCAAATTTGAACATCTATTTTAGGGCCATAAAATGCACCTTCTCCTTTTACTTCAACAAAAGGTACACCTGTTTCTTTTAAAACATTTCTTACCAATTCTTCTGTTTCAAGCCAAAGTTCTGGCTCGTTTACATATTTCTGTCCAAGTTTTTCAGGATCGTGTAAGCTTAACCTCATTACATATTTTTCAATACCAAAAATTTTGAAATATTTTAGGTACAAATCGTTTACTGCCTTAAACTCTTGTGCAAATTGTTCTTTAGTGCAATAAATGTGGGCATCATTCATGTGCAGGCATCTAACCCTCATTAATCCAAATAATTCACCACTTTGCTCGTATCTGTAACAAGTACCATATTCTGCAATACGATAAGGCATATCTCTATAACTCTTAGGCTCTGCATCAAATATTTTATGGTGGTGTGGGCAGTTCATTGCTCTTAAATAATATTTTTCACCATCCATTTCCATTGGGGCAAACATACTATCAGCATAATAGGGCAAATGACCGCTTGTTAAGTACAAATTTTCTTTTGCAATATGTGGTGTAACAACTCTTTTATAGCCTGCTGCCTCTTCAGATTGTTTTGCTAATTTTTCTAATTCTTCAATAATAATAGTTCCATTGGGCATCCATAAAATTAACCCTTGGCCAATGTCATCATTCATAGTATAAATTCCTAGTTCTTTACCTAATTTTCTATGATCTCTTTTTTTGGCTTCTTCTAACATTGTTAGATATTCATCTAACTCTTTTTGTGTAGGAAAAGTAATACCATAAATTCGGGTAAGCTGTTTATTTTTTTCATCTCCTTTCCAATAAGCTCCTGCAATATTTAATAGTTTTATTGCTTTAATAAAACCTGTATTAGGAATATGTGGGCCACGACATAAGTCAGTAAAATTACCTTGTGTATAAAAAGTTATAGTTCCATCTTCTAAGTTTTGAAGAAGGTCTAATTTGTATTCATCGCCTTTTTCTGTAAAGTAAGCTATCGCCTCTTGTTTGGCTTTTTCTGTTCTTAGATATACATTATTTTTTTTTGCTAATTCGTTCATTATTTTTTCCAACTCCACTAAATCTTCTTCTGTAATTTTTCTATCGTCTAAATCAATATCATAATAAAATCCATTTTCTAAAGCTGGACCAACCCAAAATTTAACGCCAGGAAATTTTGCTTCTATTGCTTCTGCCATAAGGTGTGCAGAAGAGTGCCAGAATGTATTTTTCCCTTCGGCATCGTTCCAAGTAAAAAGTTTTAAAGAACTATCTGTCGTAATAGGTCTTGATGCATCCCACACCTCATTATTTACACCAGCTACCAATACTTTTTTTGCCAACCCTTCGCTAATACTTTTTGCAATATCCATTGCACTTACTCCAGCTTCGTATTGCCTTACAGCACCATCAGGAAAACTAATATTAATCATACTTTAAACTACTAAAATTTTTATGGGTGCAAAAGTAACAAATGAAAGGCATTAAGAAGGATAAATTATGAACTTTGTACTATAAACAAATAAATATGCTTTTAAGTGATGCTTTAAATTGGATTATTTGCGTTTATAAATGATAATTTCTGATTTACTTTCTGCTATAATTAGGAGCTTCTTTGGTAATATCAATATCGTGAGCATGGCTTTCTTTCATTCCTGCATTAGTAATTTTTACAAATGTTGCCTTTTGCAAGGCTGCAATATTTTTTGCTCCACAATAACCCATACCAGAGCGTAGCCCTCCTACAAATTGATACACTATTTCGCTTAAGTTGCCTTTAAAAGCAACTCTACCTTCAATGCCTTCTGGTACAAATTTTTTCACATCATCTTCAACATCTTGAAAATATCTATCGCCACTGCCTTGACTCATAGCTCCTAAACTTCCCATGCCTCTATATGTTTTGAACTTTCTACCTTCATAAATTATAGTTTCGCCAGGGCTTTCTTCTGTACCAGCAAATACACTGCCCATCATTACAGTATTTGCACCAGCAGCTAAAGCTTTTACCATATCTCCTGTATAACGAATACCACCATCTGCAATAACAGGAATATTTTTTTTCTTCAAAGCATTACTTGCTTCCATAACTGCTGTAAGTTGTGGAACCCCTGCACCTGCAACAATACGAGTTGTGCAAATACTACCTGGGCCAATACCAACTTTAACACAATTAGCACCTGCATTAGCTAATGCCAATGCCCCTTCTGCAGTACCTACATTGCCTGCAATAATTTGTAGTTTTTTAAAATTTTTTCTTAATGCTTTTAAGGCTTCTATTACTCCTTTGCTGTGCCCATGAGCACTGTCTAAGGTAACAATATCAACTCCTACATTCATTAAAGCATCGGCACGTTGCATTAAATCGTTTGTGATGCCTAATGCTGCACCAACCAATAAACGACCATAGTTATCTTTTACTGCATTAGGGTGATTGGTAAGTTGCAAAATATCTCGATACGTAATTAGCCCAACTAATTTGCCTTGTTTGTTTACTACTGGTAGTTTTTCAATTTTATATTTTCTTAAAATTATTTCTGCCTTTTTTAAATCTGTTCCTTCGGGGGCTGTAATTAACTTTTCGTTAGTCATTACATCGGTAACTTTTCTTTTTTTATCTGTTTCAAAACGAAGGTCTCTGTTAGTAAGAATTCCAACAAGTTTACCTTGATTATCTATAATTGGAATTCCTCCAATTTTATTTTCTTTCATTAACTTCAAAGCATCGCCAATAGTAGAATTGGTTGTTAAGGTTAATGGGTCTATAATCATTCCACTTTCACTTCTTTTAACTTTTCTAACTTGTTCTGCCTGTTTTTCAATGCTCATATTTTTGTGCAGAATGCCCAAACCTCCTTCTCTTGCTAAAGCAATAGCAAGATTAGCTTCTGTAACTGTATCCATTGCTGCCGAAAGCAAAGGAATATTTAATACTATTTCTTTAGTAAGGTGAGAATGTAAATTAACTTCTCTTGGTAAAACCTGGCTATATGCAGGTAATAAAAGTACATCATCAAAAGTTAAACCATCAATAAAAACACGATTAACTTTATTTTTTGAAAGTGAAGGTTTTATTGTTGCCATGTGCAAAATTAACGGCTCAAAAGATATGTAACAAATGAAGTTTGGATTTAATTAAAAAACTGACTTTTTAGATTTTAAAACTTTCTTTGACAATATTACTCTCCTACTAATACAAATCCAGCCCATATTGTTGGGTCTTTGTATTTGGCTTTTAATGTTAATTGTGCTTTTCTAAAAGCTGAATAATAAGAATCTCCTTTAAAAAAATTACTATAAAAAAGTTGCATCAATTCTGCAGTTTCAGTATCAGGAACTTCCCATAAGCTCAAGAGTAATTTATTTACCCCAGCCATTTTAAATGCACGCTACAAACCATACACACCTTCGCTTCCATTAATATCTCCTAAAGCTGTTTGGCATGCACTCAATACCACTAAATCGGTATTTAATAAATTGAGGTTGCTTATTTCCTGTGCAGTAACAATGCCATCTTCTTTGTTTTCTAAAATAGTATCTTTCCCTCAGTAATTATTTACTCCACTTAAAACCAAGCCACTTCTTAGTAATGGAAAATCATTATTTGTATTAGCTTTTGAAAAATAATGTAACATAGATAGAAAATTATCCTGCATTTCGCTTTCATTTTTTAAAAACAGTTCTTTTTCTATTTCACTAAAATTTTGTAGAAGCAACAGCAATTTAATTATAGTTTTAACTGAATGAATTGCAGAAAAATGTATAACTCAAACTTTATCGTAGAAATGAAATTTAATATTAAATTACTTTATGTATTTAGTTAGTTTAACTATTTTTACTAATAGCTCAACTAATAATACGATTACAAAGTTCCCAAACAAATATAAAATGAATTGTATGAAACTCTTTACTGTATTTCTAGTTATTCTATTTGTAAGCTGTAATGGTCAATCAGTTTTAGAAGTTAGTAAAGAAAATAGCAATACAGTTGGTGGTGGTTGCGAAGGTTGTGAGTTAATGTATGTAGAAATACCAGATGAAATTAGCAATGAACATACCAGCTTGGGATGGTTTGAGGGCAAACAAAAATTAATTATTACAGGTACAGTATTTCAACTTGATGGTAAAACCCCAGCTGCCAATACTTTAATTTATTATTGGCATACAGATGATGCTGGCTTGTATTCAAGCAATGAACAAACTTCAGAGAAAGTAAAAGCACATGGCAAATTAAGAGGCTGGATCAAAACTGACTCTAGCGGAAAATATACAATTAAAACATCAAGGCCAGCAAGTTACCCAAATGAAGATATACCTCAGCATATTCATTTATCAATTAAAGAGCCTAATATAACAAATGAATATTTTGCAGATTTATATTTTGATGATGATAAATTATACCTAGCCCATAAAAAAAAATATGGCAAGATTGATAGAGCTGGCTCTGAGATATTGAGAGTTTTAATTGACAATGAAGTACAAATTGCAGAACATGATATTATTTTAGGTTTAAACATTCCTCATTATCCATCACTAAAACAATCAAATAACCTTTCAGGTTTAAACATTGGCGAGGATCAGCCTTCTTTTACACCCTATCATGCTTTTGGTGCAGACAAAGGAACGCAAACCTGCCCAGTTTGCAAGTATGGTCGTTATCATGGAATTATTTATTTTGTTGGTAACCACCCAAATTGGAATGAGATAAAAACATGGTTAATTTTTTTAGATAATGAAAGTAGATTAAGAGAAAAATATTTGAAAACATATTTTGTATTAGGCAATGAAAAAGAATTTATACATGAAAATACTTTTACCTTTTTAGAAAGCCTTGGCAAAGAGTTGAATTTGCAAAATATTGCATTAACTTTTGTGCCCTCCTTTAACGACTCTAGTACTGAAGTAAATTTGAATAAAATAGATGCCGAAGCAAAGAATACTATTATCATTTATAAACATAGAACTATTGTAGATAAGTATATTAACCTACTTCCCACAAAAGAAAATTTTGCAAAAATTATTAATGTACTGGATAAAACAAAAGGCAATTACTTTAATTTAGAAGAACCAAAACATGATTAAAATATAATACCATGTCTGAATTAAAAACAAAAAAGAACAACGCTTCGGTTATAGATTTTATTAATTTGGTTGAAAAAGAGCAGAAAAGAAAAGAATGTTTTCAGTTATTAGAACTATTTGAAACCGTTACCAAAGAAAAAGCAAGTATGTGGGGTAGCAGTATTATTGGTTTTGGAGAATATAAGTATAAATATGAAAGTGGTAGAGAAGGGGATTGGTTTTTTGCAGGCTTCTCACCCAGAAAACAAAATATTGTAATTTATATAATTGCAGGTTTTACTGATTATGAAAGTTTAATGCAACAATTGGGTAAATATAAAACAGGCTCCTCTTGTTTATATATTAACAAACTGGCTGATATTGATTTAAAAGTGTTGAAGCTTTTAATAGAAAAATCTTTTGCATTTATGAAAAATAAATATGCAAAAAATTAAACTAAACAATAAGTCTTCAAAATTTTATCTTATTGTTTTTTGCAACACTTTTAGGCTACCATCTATTGGTTGTAATATTTCTAAATCTAAAATAGATGCAACTAATGGATAGATATGAATATTTTGGAAAGTTTTTATTTTTTTACCTTTTTTAAAATTTTCACCCCAAGCAATAAAACTTGCTTTCATTTCGGGAATTTCATAACTATTAAATCCATGTTTGCCATAAGTTGGCTTTTTATTTTTATTTACTAATAATTTAGAACCAACAGGAACTAATAATATATCCCCTATTCTACCAATTGTATCTTCTTTACTACTGTAATTTAGTTTTTCAGGAAAATTATTTGCTAAATAAACATTGTAATCATCTGACTTTTCATTTAATAATTTTTGGTATAATGGCAGTACATCTAATTTATCTTTTGCTGTAACCCTCACTAAGGTATAGCTATTTATTACTGTAAATTTTTTACTATCTATTTCGGGTAGTGGAATATAATCTTTCTCTTCTACAGCAATCATTCCATGATCCGAAACAAAAATAAAATTAATAGGCAAATTAAGTGGTTGTAAACTATCAACTAATTTCTTTATAGCAACATCTATATAATGAACAGAAGCTTCTGTCTCCTTTGCATCTGGGCCAAATTTATGTCCATAATAATCCACTTCAGGAAAATATAAAGTAATGAAATGTGGCCGAATACTATCTGGCAATGTTAACCAGTTTTTAATGATATTTACTTTTGCATCCTCTTTAAATTTTTCGTGATAATGATACCAATAGGTTGGCCTTGTATTAGCAGCATTACTCTCTGAGCCAACCCAAAACAAACTAGCTGAAAGCATACCTTGTTTTTCTGCCAATGCCCATAGTGGCAAGCCATTATACCAAGTGCCATCAATTACTGTTTTAGAACCAATTTTATAAGTTTCTTTTCTGATAGAATCGTAAAAAATATTATCTACGATACCATGATGTGAAGGATACAACCCTGTAATAATGCTATAATGATTTGGGAAAGTAATGGATGGATAAGAAGGATGCATGCCTTTTTTTGCCCAAACACCTTTAGCTGCAATGTTTAATAAATTTTTGGCTTTATATTTTTTAAAATAATCGTATCTAAATCCATCGGCAGAAATTAAAATTACATAAGGCTTTTGTAGCGTTTGTTCAGTATTAACTCTGTTTGGTGTTACCACCTGATTGGTGTCAACCACTTTATTTTGAGCATATAAAAAATTTGCTGTAAAAAGTACAAATAATAAATTCAAAAATTTCATTTGGTAATAATTATTAGTAGTCTATTGTTCCCTTAAAATAATACCTTCTTTAGCAAAATTTATTTTTCGCTGTTTATACAATGCACCAACTGCCATTTTAAAAGTTTTTTTACTCATTCCAAAATAATTATAGATCTCATCTGGTTCACTTTTATCGTGATAAGGTAAATAACCATTACTCTCTTTTAGTAGCCTAATTATTTTTTCTACTTCGTCTTCTGTTTTTTTATAGCCTACTTTACCAAGTACAATATCTATTTTATTATCTTCTCTTATTGTTTGTACAAAACCTTTCAGCAAATCGCCAACTTCTAAGTTTTGAAAAACTTGATTGTTATGAATTAGTCCATAATGCCGATTGTTAATAATACAACTATAGCCAATATCTGTTTTTCTATAAATTACAATATCTACTTCCTCTTTTTCGGCAACTGTTAAATCTGAATTATCTAAATATTTTTCAATTTTTTCAGAAGCAGCAACTCTACCTGTTTGAACATCTAAATAAATTTTTACTAAATACCAGCCGTTAACTTTCATGCCTACTTTTTGTTGCGATTTTGCAACAAACAAGTCTTTCATTAAACCCCAATCTAAAAAAGCACCTGCCGACATAGTGCTTACACATTTCATTAAAACAATATCTCCTACAACACCATTTGGCTGTTGGGTTGTAGCAATTAATCTATTATCGCTATCATGATAAATAAAGGCATTTACCGTGTCTCCAATTTTAGCATTTGCTGGTGCAAACCTTTTTGGTAAAAGAATGCCCTCTGCTCCATTATCTAAATAAAAGCCAAAATCTACCTTTCTATTAATTACTAATGTATTAAACTTACCTACTTCAATCATACTAAATAAAAATTATTCGAAGTTAATAATAACTTTACTTAATACAGCCATTTATCATTTTTAATAAAATATTTTACAACTTTATTTATTTTAGAGTATTGATAAATCAAAAAATAATTTTATGAATCAACAATATATTTTAAACACTATTCAACTTTTTGAGTATTATAAATCTTTAGGAGATAAAACTTTTAATCAATTACAAGAAAAAGATTTGTTTTGGCAGTATAATAATAATAGTAACAGTATTGCCATAATTGTTAAACATTTATGGGGGAATATGCTTTCTAGATGGACAGATTTTTTAACAACAGATGGCGAAAAAGAATGGAGAAAAAGAGATGAAGAATTTGAAAATGATTTAAAAAATAAAGAAGAGTTATTACATAAATGGAAGGAAGGATGGGATTGTTTATTTAAGGCTTTAAACAGTTTAACTGAAAAAGATTTGAATAATACAGTTTACATAAGAAATCAAGGTCATACTGTTACTGATGCAATTAATAGGCAATTAGCTCATTATGCATCGCATATTGGGCAAATAATGTATATTGGTAAAATGATTAAAGATGCTGATTGGCAATCTTTATCCATTCCTAAAGGGAATTCTCAACAATTTAATCAAGAAAAATTTGCTAAAGAAAAGCATGATGAGCATTTTACTAATGAAGCATTAGGAAAGTAGTTCTTTACAAACTCAATTATGCTATTTTAATTTTCTACTTTTATTTCAACTACTTGCTTTGTATATGTAATTGTAGGAGGTGATTTATATACCTTAAATAATTTGCATATTATGTATATACGAATTTATGAACCTGTAAAAACTAAAAAATTAGAGGCAATAGTTTTTAAAAAAATATAGGCTGCCTTACAACAGACAGCCTATATACAATTATTAAAAAAATATTAAGCCTTAGGAGCAGATGCTAAAATTTCTTCTGTAACACCAGCAGCATATTTTTCGAAGTTTTTTATAAATTGTGCAGCTAAATTTTTAGCAGCAGCATCGTATGCTTCTTTATCGGTCCATGTATTTTTAGGATTTAAAATATTTTCTGGAACATTAGGACAGGTTGTAGGCATTTCTACACCAAAAATTGGGTGTTGTTCAAATGCTACATTATTTAACTCTCCATTTAAAGCAGCTGTAATCATGGCTCTAGTATAGCTTAATTTCATTCTTTGGCCTACGCCATAACCACCACCACTCCAGCCAGTATTAACCAGCCAAACATTAACTTTATTTTCTTTCATTTTTTTACCCAACATTTCTGCATAAAAACCTGGATGTAATGGTAAAAATGGTGCTCCAAAACATGCACTGAATGTACTTTTAGGCTCAGTAACACCTGCTTCTGTACCTGCAACTTTTGCAGTATAACCGCTAATAAATTGGTACATTGCTTGTCCTGGTGTTAGTTTACTAATTGGAGGTAAAACACCATAAGCATCGCAGGTTAAGAAAAAAATATTTTTAGGTAACCCTCCAATACTTGGCTCTAAAGCATTGGATATAAAGTTTAACGGATAGCTTACCCTTGTATTTTCTGTAATTTTTTTGCTAGCAAAATCTATTTCATTTGTACCATCTAAGAAAGTGGTATTTTCTAAAATTGCACCTGGGCGAATGGCATTAAAAATTTCCGGTTCTTTTTCTGCACTTAAATCAATAACTTTTGCATAACATCCGCCTTCAAAATTAAATACACTGTCATTGGTCCAGCCATGCTCATCATCTCCTATTAATTTACGATTTGGATCAGCACTTAAAGTTGTTTTTCCTGTTCCACTTAATCCAAAAAATATGGCCACATCACCATCTTTTCCCATATTAGCACTGCAATGCATGCTTAATACGTTTTTATCGTGTGGTAAAACAAAGTTTAAAATGGTAAAAATTCCTTTTTTCATTTCACCAGTATAACCTGTACCACCAATTAAAATTGTTTTTTCTGTAAATGAAACTATTGCAAAATTATGTTGGCGTGTACCATCTATACTAGCATCTGCTCTAAAGCCAGGAGCTTGAATAATATGCCAATCTACAGGATAATTGGATAATTCTGCCTCCGTTGGGCGAAGAAACATATTGTAAGCAAATAAATTACTCCAAGGGTTTTCATTAATAACCCTAATATTTATTCTATGTTCTGGGCTTGCACAAGCATAAGCATCTCTTACCCAAATTTCTCCTTGCTGGCTTAAGTAATTTAATACTTTTCTTTTCAACTGCTGATAGTATTTATCTTCAATAGGAATATTAAAATTATTCCAATGTACAGAGTTAGCAGTAATATTGTCTTTAACTACAAATTTATCAAGTGGGCTACGTCCTGTAAATTCACCAGTATTAATACATAAAGCTCCAGTACTATTTAAAACACCTTGCTTTCTATCTAGGGCTTGTTGTACTAATTCTGATGGGGATAGCTGATAATGAACTTTAGTTACATCTGAAATTCCTAACGTTAATAATTTTTCTGTTGGAATTGAAAAGGATGGAATTGACATATTTAAACAAACATTTGTTAGTTTGCAAAAATAAGGATTATCAATATCCAAAATATTTTTTGTAGGGCATTATATGTTTACATTCTTAGTTAAAAATAAATTTTAATAATTTTAATGCCATTATTAAATACTGAAAATCAAATAATTACTATTTATTTTCTATTCTATTTTGTGCATCCAGTTTTATAGGTGTTTACGTTCATAATTTTTCTTGGTGCAAGGGACAGTCTATTCTTACTTGTGAGGTAGATAAGTTAGAGTTTAATAATTTACAAAAATGTTTTAGGCCGTTTTTATTAGTTTGATAATGGGTACAGTTGATACAACTTCTTTGAATGGTTACAATTTTTTGGGTATTCAAATACTTAATTATATCTAATAAGCTACAATATAAATGTTCTTTATTTTCTGAAGAGAGTTTTGAAATTGGCGACTTTATTTCGTTGGTAAAAAAAGAAGTTTTTTGAGCTATTTCTTTACCTTTTTGTGTTAAATGTATTATATAGCTTCTGCTATCTTCTACTTCATATTCTTTTTCAATTAATTTTTTTTGCTCAAGCGTTTTAATGGTATCGCTTATCGTAGCTTTTGTAAGGTTAAATTCGGCAGCTAAGTAACTTACTTTACATTTATCTTTTGAATGATTTAATAAAAAAATTAAAATTTGTACCTGTATTGGACTTAAAGAAAATTCTTTAGTTTCTTGCCAAAGTAAAACACGAAATGCTTGTGCAATTCTTTCTAAAGAAGCAACAATTTTGCTCTCAATATTATCATTTTGAACTTGTAAGTTAAAATCAGATTTCTTCATTATTTATTATTACGCTAAAATAGTTTCTGCAAAAAATACAGTTTAAAAGAAAAAGTCCCATAAAGGTAGTTATCCTAACTATATGGGAAAAATAATTTAGCTTAAAATAACAATTAAAATTTAGTGAAAAAATTGCTACTTATGCAACTTTAAGAAGATTGAGTTTGCTTTTATTAAACATGTTCTCTGCATAATTAGCAGTAATATGAAGTTCTGTTTTATTGGTACCAGGCATTTCAAACATTGCATCGGTAAATATGCTTTCGCAAATACTTCTTAAGCCTCTAGCCCCTAATTTGTATTCTAATGCTTTGCTTACCATAAAATCTAGTACCTCATCATCTATTTTTAACTTAATTCCCTCCAATTCAAATAATTTTGTAAACTGCTTAATAATAGAGTTTTTGGGTTCAGTTAAAATATTTCGTAGAGTGGCAGCATCTAAAGGGTTTAAATAAGTTACAACAGGTAATCTACCTAATAATTCAGGTATTAGGCCAAACTTTTTTAAATCTTGAGCGTTTACAAATCGTAGTAAATTATTTCTTTGTAATTCTTGTTCTTCTTTGTTTACATTAAATCCAATAGCATTGGTATTTATACGGCGAGCTATAACCTTATCAACGCCATCAAATGCACCTCCACAAATAAATAAAATATTTTTAGTATCTATTTTAATCATTTTTTGTTCAGGATGCTTTCTACCACCTTGTGGTGGCACTAACACTTCAGTTCCTTCTAACATTTTTAATAATCCTTGTTGTACACCTTCTCCACTCACATCTCTTGTAATGGAAGGGTTATCTCCTTTACGTGCTATTTTATCTAATTCATCTACATAAACAATACCTTTTTCGGCAGCGGCAACATCGTAATTACAATTTTGCAATAACCGTGTTAGCATACTTTCAACATCTTCTCCTACATAACCAGCCTCAGTAAAAACAGTAGCATCTACAATGGCAAATGGTACATTTAGCATACGGGCAATACTTTTTGCAAGTAATGTTTTGCCTGTACCAGTTTCGCCAACCATTATTATATTACTCTTTTCAATTTCAACCTCATCAGGTAATTGTTTATGAGAAATTCTTTTATAATGATTATAAACAGCAACTGCCAGAATTTTTTTTGCCTCGTCTTGTCCTATTACATATTCGTCTAAAAACTTTTTAATTTCTTGAGGTTTACGTATGGTAAGTTTTGTATTAAGATTGGTATTACTTTTAGATTTATCTGAAGTATGAATTTCTTGTTCAATAATTTCTAAAGCATGCTCTACACAACTTTCGCAAATATGCCCTTCTTGCCCAGCAATTAAAATTTTCACCTCGTCTCTGCTACGACCACAAAATGAGCAATGTAAATGACTCTGCTTTGCCATTATTAATTAAATGTAGATGTTATTAATAGATTAATTAGTACAAGTATAACGTAAATACTTATAAAATTAATGTACAAATGTAAATTAAATTATACCAATGAGTATAAAAAAAGTATTAAAATAGTTTTAAAGCTTATGTAAAATTTCATCTACAATGCCGTAATTAACTGCTTCTTGTGCATCCATCCAATAATCTCTATCAAAGTCTGCAAGAACTTGCTCAACGGTTTTGCCACAGTTTTTTGCTAATATTTTAGCACTAGCTAATTTGGTTTTTTCTATTTGAATTGCCTGAATTTCTATATCGGCACTAGTTGCTTGATAATAGCCACTTATACTTGGTTGGTGTATCATTACCTCACCATGTGGATATATATACCTTTTGCCTTTAGTACCTGCACATAGTAAAATGGAACCCATACTAGCAGCAAGACCCATACATATTGTACTAACAGGGCTGCTTATCATTGTCATTGTATCAAATAAAACCATGCCACTGGTTACAACCCCTCCTGGGCTATTAATATAAAGCTTAATTTCTTTGCCAGGTTTATCTGCCTCTAACAATAAAATTTTACTTACTACTTCTCTTATACTTTTATCCTCTACCACGCCCCATAAATACACAGCTCTTTTTTCGAAAAAAAGTTTCTCCATTTTCTTCATCATTCCTGGGCTTAACTGCTCTTGTTTTTCATCTTTTTTATTATCTTCTTCTTCGTCTTCTAACTTAAAAGGGTTTATTATTTTATTGCTACTTAACATATATTATTTTTGAATTTACGGAATAAAAA
>Ga0268298_10004304_pt1 | contig 13975 bp, 12 predicted proteins | sample WWTPWeurt_MetaG_FD_194462 | JGI IMG/M metagenome (GOLD analysis project Ga0268298, IMG submission 194462) | Activated sludge microbial communities from WWTP in Nijmegen, Gelderland, Netherland - WWTP Weurt | ecosystem: Engineered > WWTP > Aerobic digester > Activated sludge | place... | reverse complement strand
GTGCCCGACCTCGAGCTCGACATTCCCGATCTTTCGCCATCGCGACCGCCTGCGCCGCTGCCCGAGCACTCGCCCTACTCGAGAGCGCTCGACTTCGACGAGGCCGCCGCAGCGCCGCGCTTCGATCTGGAGGTGGATCTTCCCGAGGGCGAGCGGCCCGTTGCGCGCGCACAAGCAGGGCGCCCCGAGTACGCCGGCCCGAACGGCGGTCCGAGCCCGGGCGCCAGCCGTCCCGACTGGCCCATCCCGGCGCCGCCGCCTCCCGCGCCTGCGGAGCCGCGACGGCGCCAGAGCTCCGCTGCCGTGCCCGCGGTGAACCCCAACGCGCAGCCGATTGCACAGCCGGCGCAGGTGGCTGCGCCGCCCCAAAGTGTTCCGCCGAGCGCACCCGCGAGCACTCGAGCGGTCCCGAGTGCTCGTGACAACCCGCCCGCGCCAATGGCTCCGCGTCAGCCCAGTCTGCGGCCTGGTGCGAGCTCGCCCCAGGTCCCGCTTGCCGGTTTCCGGGTGCCCGAGTTCGACGCCGCGCCCGAGCCGACGTTGCTTCGAAGGATCGTTCCGGGTGCGTCGCTGGTCTTGCTCAGCATCTTGGTGACGCTCGGCGATCAAATGTATGCGGCTTCGTCGGGCGAGCTCTTCACGCTGGGTCCGGTGCGCGCCACCTGGATCGCAGGGCTCTTGATGGTCACGGGCGTCGTCCTGATCGCAGTCCGGCTGATCCCCGGGCATCGAACCTGAGCGTTTGGCGCGGCGAATCCGCGAAGACGGAAGTCGCGCCTACGTCGGGACTTCGACGCGACGTGGATGGCGACCGCACTGGCTAGCGCCCGGGATGACGCTGGGGTAGGCTAGGAGCCGAAATTCGAGGGGCGAGGTGATGTCACAATTCGGGGGCCAAGCCGCGCATGTCGAGACCCAGCCCACGCGTCGAGTGTTGGTCTGCGACGACGAGGACCGGCTCGGTGAGCTCACCGCCGGACTCTTGCGCCAGTTCGGGTATGACGCGCGCGCCGTGGTGGACGGCGCGGAGGCCATCGCTCAGAGCGCTGCCGAACCCGGTTTCGGCGTGATGATCTTGGACGTGAGCCTGCGCGGGACGTCGTCCTTCGACGTGCTCGCGCGGCTGGCGGAGCTTCGCCCCGGGATGCGGGTCGTGCTCTCCAGCGGCTATCCCGAGGAAGACGTGCCGAGCGCGCTCCTCCGGCAGCCCAACGTGGTCGGCTACCTGCCGAAGCCGTACCCGGTGGAACGCCTGATCGAAGCCGTCGTCGGCGCGTTTGCCCGGGCCTGAACGGCCGCGGTTTGCTGCGCGCTCGGGCCTCCGGTAGGTCAGAGAGCGCACATGGCGAAGAAGGAACCGGTGAAGCGGGTGAAGGGGCGCGCGCGGAGGCGCGCGAAGGGCGACGCCGGGCGCGCGCTCATCGACGTGGCGGCGCTCGCCAAGCAAGGCGTCAAACGCGCCAAGATCGGCGGCTTCGACTTGGACGGCGTGCTCCGCGGCAAGTACGTGTCGCTCGCGAAGCTCGAGTCGGTCTCGGCCTCCGGCTTCGGCTTCTGCGACGTAATCTTCGGCTGGGACGTCGCGGACGTGCTCTACGACAACTCCAAGGTGACGGGTTGGCACACCGGTTACCCCGATGCCCACGCCGTGCTCGACCCGAGTACCCTCCGCGTCGTCCCCTGGGAGCCGGGCGTCGTGGCCTTGCTCGCGGATTTTCGCGATGCGGACGGGGGGCGCCACCCAGCGTGTCCCCGCTCGCTCCTCCGCAGCGTGATCGAGCGTGCGCAGCGCGCGGGCTTCGAAGCCAAGTTCGGCGCGGAGTTCGAGTTCTACTTCTTCCGCGAGACGCGGGATTCCCTGGCGGACAAGGCGTTCCGCGGGCTCCGCCCGCTCGACCCGGGCATGTTCGGCTACAGCTGGGTGCGCGCCGGGCAAGACTCGGAGCTCATGCGCGACTTGATGGATGGTCTCGCCGCGTTCGGCATCGAAATCGAGGGGCTGCACACCGAAACCGGCCCCGGCGTGTACGAAGCTGCCATCCGCTACGACGACGCGCTCGCTGCGGCGGACAAGGCCGCGCTGTTCAAGACTGCGGTGAAACAGATCGCGCATCGTCACGGCATCAGCGTCACCTTCATGGCCAAATGGAACGCCTCTTTGCCTGGCTCGAGCGGGCACTTGCATCAATCGCTGTGGAGGGACGGAAAGAACGCGTTCTTCGACCCGAAGGCCGAACGCGGGATGTCTCGCGTGATGCGCGGCTACATCGCGGGACAGATGGCATTGATGCGCGAGCTCACCGCGATGTACTCGCCGACCATCAACAGCTACAAACGCTACGTGCCTGGCGTGTGGGCCCCCATCGTACCGAGTTGGGGAGTCGACAACCGAACGTGTGCGATTCGAGTGCTCGAACTCGGGAACTCGAAGGCTCAGCGCATCGAATATCGGCAGACCGCGGCCGACATGAATCCGTACGTAGCCATGGCAGCCTGCCTCGGCGCCGGGCTGCATGGCGTCGAGCACGAACTCGAGCTGCCGGCCGAGACCTCTGGGGATGCGGGCTCGGAGGGCCCGGACCGGTTGCCGCGCACACTGCGCGAAGCTGCTGCCCTATTGTCCGACAGCTCCGCGGCCAAGAGTCTATTCGGGGAGGAGTTCGTCGACCACTACGTGCGCACACGCGACTGGGAGGTGAGGGCGTTCGAAAGAGCCGTCACCGACTGGGAGCTCGAACGTTACTTCGAGGTGATCTGATGTCTTCGATTTGGAGCTTTCCGACGCGAATCGTGTTTGGTGCCGGCGAGGCCCGGCGGACCGGAGAAGAAGCGCGGCGCGCAGGGATCACCCGAGCGCTTCTGCTCACCGACCGCTCGGTGCACGAGCTCGGCTTGAGTCGCGTCGCCCAGGAGTCGCTGAAGGCCGCGGGTGTCGAGTGCGCGGTGTTCTCGGACGTGCTCGGCAACCCTACCGAAGCCAACGTCGAGGAAGCCGCGCGGGCCTACGCCCGAGAAAAGGCCGACGGTCTGATCGCGGTCGGTGGCGGCTCACCCCTGGACGCCGCGAAGCTCGTGGCGGTGCGCGCGCGCACCACTCGCCCGTGGGAAGAGCTCGACGACGCCATCGACGGCGGCGTCCACATTCCCCTCGACGTGCCGCCCGTGATCGCCCTGCCCACCACGGCCGGCACGGGCAGCGAGGTCGGGCGCTCGGGCGTGCTCACGCTGCAGTCCACCGGTCGGAAGACGGTGATCTTCGCGCCCCAGCTCTTGCCCAAGTGCGCGATCTTGGATCCCGAGCTCACGGTGGCGATGCCCCCTGCCGTCACGGCGGCGACCGGCTTCGATGCCCTCACTCACTGCGTCGAGGCCTACCTGGCTCAAGGGGATCACCCGATGGCCGACGCCATCGCGCTCGCCGGCATCGACCTCGCCGTCAAACACCTCCCGCTCGCGGTCGAGCGTGGAAGCGATCTCGAGGCGCGCGGGGGCATGATGAAGGCTGCGATGATGGGCGCGGTCTCGTTCCAGAAGGGGCTCGGTGCCTGTCACTCGCTCGCTCACCCGCTCTCGAGCGAGCTCGGCATGCATCATGGGCTCGCCAACGCCCTATGTCTGCCCGCGGTCATCGGCTGGAACGAAGAGGCCGCCATCGAGCGCGTGCTCCACGTGTCGCTCCTGCTCGGAGGTGAAGCGGAGCTTGGCGGGGCTGCCCAGGCGGTGCGCGTCTTCCGCAAGAACGTGGGATTGCCGCCGGGTCTCGCCGCGGCCGGCGTGAAGCCCGAGGTGCTTCCGGCGTTGGCCGACAAGGCCTTCGCCGACGCCTGCCATCGCTCGAACCCGCGCGTTTGCAGCCGGGACGACCTGCTCGCGCTGTATCGAGCCTCGCTCTAGACAGAAACTCGGCTTCAGGCTTCAGGCTTCAGTCAGGCGGCTGGCTTGAGGTCGCCAAGAACTTTTCCATTCGCGCGCTGCCGTGGCACCTCGCCCGATGGGGGAAATCCCCGGAGGAGCGAGCATGCGCCGCACACGTCAGACTTCGCAGGATTTTGGCCCGACCGATCCGCTGGCGAAAGTGCGCCGACACCGGCGCCGCGGGGAATTCCGAAGCGCCATGCTGGCGATGCGGGAGATCTGCTATCGCGCAGCCGACGATGCGCGGCTCTGGACGCTCTACGCGCACCATTGCCTCGGCGCCGGCCGCCGAGACGACGCGCTCCACGCGCTGAAGCAGGCGGTATGGCTCCGGCAGCGCAATCAGGATGCGAGCAAGGCACGGGTGACGCTCGCGCTCCTGAGCGGAGTCTTGGCGGGTAACGACGTGCTCCGCTTCGCTTGAGCTCGAGCTCGAGCTCGAGCTCGCACGAGCCGAGCTCAGATCTCGGCCGACGTGTCCGGGACGGCCTGCTCGACGAAGGCGATGCCGGCGGTGTCGAACGAGCGCAGCGTGTTTCGACCGCAGAACGGGCACGCCCACGCGATCTGAAAGCGGGGCCGCTCGCCGTGGATGGCGTGTGCGGGCGCCACGCGGGTCTTACCGCGGCGGAGCTCGGTGGCCGAGCCACGGAGCACCTGCTTCTTTTCGTCGAGCTCGGCCACGAGGCGAGCCTGGCATTCGCAAAGGGAGTAGACGCGTCCGAGCTTCACGGCGGGCCAGGTTTACCGGCCGAATTTCTGGGGGTCAAGCTCGCGCCTCGGGCGCCGGCAAACCGGGCTTTGCGAGCTTCGGATTGGGCGCTATGCTCCGACTCGCCGTTGCGGGAATAGCTCAGCTGGTAGAGCACAAGCTTCCCAAGCTTGGGGTCGCGGGTTCGAATCCCGTTTCCCGCTCAACTTCGGCGCGGTGAGCGACCGCGCCGCAAACGGAAGAGGGCTGCCAGCGCCGCCAGCGCGGCTCCGCCGAGGTTCTCCGGTCTCGAGCCGGGCGCACGACAGCCGCAACCCGCGGCCACGTCGTCTCCGCTCGCGTTCACCTGGGGCGATCCCGCGCTCCCGGCGCCGCCGCCGAGGCCAGCGTTGCCGCCGGGACCGTAGCCCGCTTGGGCCGTCGCCCCGCTGCCGCTCGCGCCGCCGCTCGAGGCTCCGCCACTCGAGGCGCCGCCGCTCGAGGCGCCGCCGCCGGCGGTAGCTCCCCCACTCGATGCACCGCCGCTCGATGCGCCGCCGCTCCCGCCCGCGCCGCCGCTCCCGCCCGTCCCCGTCGAGAAACAGTTCGACTGGTGCACGCTCCGCTTGCTCCCGCAGTCGGTAGGCGACGCGCAGCTCGGCTCGGGGAGATCGGGTGGCGCACCCGAGCCACCCACGCTCGCGGGGTTCGGGTATGCGAGCTTCACGCTGGGCCAGTAGGCGGGGCTGCCGCTCGGGTATTCGACGCGGCCGAAGACCTTCTCCTGGTACGGCGCGGAGCCACCGACCGAAGGGTTCCAGACGCCGCGGCTCGAGCTGTAGCTCGGATTGCTGGGGTTGTTGGAATACGCGAGGCCGTTGTAAGCCCAGACCGCGGTGTACCAGTGCTCGACGATGCTCGGCTGGTTGTCGCCGACGCACTTGGTGGCGCGCCACTTTCCCGCCAGAATCGACGCCCCCGTGGCGAGGTTGTAGGTGGGTTCGGCGGCCACGCGCTGGCGGTCGAAGCCAGGGTTTTCGCCCTTGTGCATGCCGCTCGTGACTTGGCCCACGCCGTAGCCGCAATCGAACGAGATGATGGTGCGCGAGCTCTTGCCCACTTGATCGGAGGGCGACTCGGGAGCGCAGAACTGAGTCCACCCGCTCTCCGCCATGGCGATGGCTTTCAACAGTTCGCAGGGGAAACGCGCCGGGACGTCGTGGTTCGCCTCCGGCTTGCCGCAACCTTGTCCGATGTCTGCGACTGCGGGCCCCTGAGTGCCCCACGCGACCGGACCCTTCGCCACTAGATCGAAGATGCCTTGCCATTCGCTGATGCTCGGATTGGTTCCGGGCACGGCCTCGATACCGCAGTTGTAGCTGTTGGACGCGCTCGACAGCGTGTAGCACGGGCAATACGCGGCGGCGCGCGCAGGAGCGAAGCCCACGAGCGCGAAGGCCAGCGGCGCGAGGGCTCTCCGCATCATGGCGCGACCCCCAGGATGTCGACGCGGCTGCCTGCGGGCGCCGGTAGCGGGTGCGCCTTTCCGCTCGCGACGTCGACCACGAAGGGCAGAGAGAAGTCGCTCGGCACGTGGTGCAACAGCGCTGCGTGGCTCTGGTTCGGTGAGAGCGCGCGGAGCTCATCGAATCCTTCGCCGAAGGGCCGCTCCGGGCCGCTCGCGCCCAGCACCACCGCGCCGCGCCCATCGTTCAGGAGCACGCCGCCGCCGGGCCAGACGTGGGGCGTCACCCACATGCCACCCGCGCGAGCGACCTCGGTTCGCGCGCCGGAATCGGTGAACAGGCGCTCGACGTACCAGCCGGAGGAATCGAGGTTCGTGTAGACGAGGGAGTGGGTCTTCGCGTCGAAAGAGAAGTCCCTGGCCTGCGCCACGATGGGACTCGCGAGCACGCGCTGAGCGCCGTTGGAGAGGGCGATGGCCACGAGGTCGGCGTGGCCCATGGCGACTCGGTAGACGAACGCTTCGTCCGTGCTGACGGCGGCCACGAAGGTGATGTAGCCGGCGAACGAGTGGAGCGTGCGGATCGAGCCGTCGTTCGGATCCACTTCGTCGAGCCTGAGCTCATCGGTGCGGAGCGCGCCAGCGGGCGGGGGCTCGCTGCCTCGGCTGCCGCGTTGCACCAGGAGTTTGCCGTTCGGCATGGCGAATGGCCGACTCGCGTGGACGCAGTCCTCGACGACGAGCTTCACCTCGGGCGGCCGCACCACGAACAGCGCCGCTGCGAAGCTGAGATCGGAGCCGCCGCGCACGTCGGCGACGACCGCAGCGTCGCCGTTCGGCAAGAGCACGCCGCGCGCGTCCGCGTCGGCCGCGTGCCGGATGCGTGCCACGGGCGGAGCGAGTGGAGCGCCGGGGGTCGACCAGACGAGGCTCGACTCGCTGGTTCCCGGAATGGTGGTGAGCAGCAAAGTGCGCGGCGCGCTTCCGAGTGCTTCGTCCGCGCGCCGGAGCGAGCCCTTGGCCGAGTCGCCCGTTCGCTCCGCCTCGCAGCTCGCGGTGAGCCCGAGAGCGCAAACCAAGAAGAGCGCTTTGTGCAAGGCCTCTCATGATAAATCAGCCGGCAGGTCTCGGCGACCCTTTTCGCCGAGCGCGGCTCGAACCAAGATCCGAAACTCCATGGCGCCGCCGAAGCTCGTCGTTCTCGCCAAGCTCACGCCCGAAGAGAAGAAGAGCTTCGGCGTGCTCGCGAACGCCGTCCGCCTCGAGCTCTCGGCGTTCGAGCGGGTCGAAGCCGCGCTCGCGGCAGTGGACGCCCACGAGCCCCGCGTCGTGGTGTTCGATTCGGACGTCGCCCAGGCCGACAAGCTCCTGAAGAAGATCCGTTCCCGCAAGGATCTCGCGAGCGTACCGATTTTGGCCTTGCTCGGCGAGCCGAGCGATGCGCTGGTCGAGCGCCTCTACAGCCTGGGTGCGGATGACGTCGTGGCGGCGGGCCACAACGCCGGACTCATGACGCGTATCCGTGCTCTGCCGGACAAGTCCGCGCTGACCCACACGGCCCACGGTACGGCGGTAGTAGCCGACAAGGAGCACGCGCGTTGCGACGTGGTGGGGCGCGTGCTCATGAACGCGGGCTACGACGTGAAGTACGCCCTCGACGACGTCGCGCTCCGTTACTACACGCAGCAAAGCTCGCCGAAGCTGGTGATCCAGAACGCCGACGTCGGTGAGCCGCGGCGCTTCATCGACGAGGCGCGCAAGAGGGGCAATGGCGCCGCCTGGGTGGTGATGGCGGCGCGGCGAGACGTGGTGAAGCTCGCGGCGGAGCTCGACGGGCTCGAGCGGGTCACGGTCCTCGTTCACACGACGGCGCCCGAAAACGTGCTCTTCACGTCCAACGAGCTTCTCGGCTCGGGGGCTGCGGCGCTGCGCAAGGACGAGCGCGTGCTCTACGGCACGCTGGTCGCCTACAAGGTGGCCGGTTCCGAGCAAGAGGAGACGGGGTTTTCCTACAATCTATCGCGCGGTGGACTCTACGTGCGGAGCCTCGCGCCCATGGAGGGCGACCGAGTCTGGGTCGAGCTCCGGCCGCCGCGCGCCAAGAGCCGCGTTCGCCTCGAAGGCAGAGTGGCCTGGCGTCGAAGCTACGATCCCGCGTCGGGAGCCAGCGCGCCGCCCGGCTTCGGCGTCGCGCTCACCGATGGTCTCGGCGACAGCATGGCGCTCTGGACCGAACACGTCGAAGCGTTCGTGCGCTCGACGCGGCGCGGCCCCCAAGCCGTGGCGAAGCTCCTCGAAGAGACCCTGGGCGAGGCCCGGGCGAGCCAGCCCGAGATCGAGCGTCCGAGTCACTCGCACATCGCGGCCATCCCCATTTCGCTGCCGGCACCTGCGGAGCCCAAGGCGCCGCGCTCCGTGCCTCCGCCTCTGCCGCCGGCGGCGGCCGTGCGGCCCCAGCCGCCGCCGCTGCCAGGCGCCGAAGCGTCTCCGCCGCCGCCCGCTGCGGCCGTTCCGCGGCCGCCCCCTCTGCCTGGGGCTGCTGCCGTGCTCCAGCTCCCCGCCACACCCGTGCTCGACGACGGCGCAGCGCCTGCTCCCCAAATCCCCACGCTGCCCGTCACGTCGCTCGCCAGCAAGCTCGAACCACCGAGCGAAGTTCCGCCGGCCGTCCCGAAGCGGTCGCTCCTCGTGCCGGTGCTCGGGCTGCTCGTGGTGGCGATGGCGGCCGTGACCGCGCTGGTGTTGCTCGGTGTCGGGCCGTTTGCCCCGAAGTCGCCGCCGGCGACTGCTGCCGCTCCCGCTCCGAAAGCTCGCGAATCGACGGCAGCGCGCGCAGCGAGCGCGACTCTGCCGGCGACCCCGAGCCCGAGCTCGGCGCCGACCGCGAGCGCCGCGACTTCCGCTCCACCTGCCGCGAGCGCTGCGTCGCCGCCGACGCCGAGCGAAGCGCCCGATCTCAAGGCGTTGCTCTGGGACGAGGGCTACCTCTTGGTGCGCTCGCCCGCGAGCGCTGACGTCTACGCGACTGGGTTCAAGGTGGGCCCCACCAACCAGGCGAACAAATCGAAGTGCGGTCTCAAGTTCGTGAAGATCGGCGAAAAGGATCCGCCACGCTGGCTCTCCAAAGGGCAGACCGTCGACGTGAAGTGCCGGCAGCTGACCGAAGTCGAGATCCGACCGGAGTGAGCTCAGCGGCGGAGCACCGAAAGCACCGCGAGGAAGTCCTCGGGCAGCGCCGATTCGAAGGCGAGACGCTCACCGCGGCTCGGATGGACGAAGCCGAGTGTCCGCGCGTGGAGCATGAGGCGCGGCGCGGGCAAGAGCGGGCCAGCGTAGCCCTTGATGTACACGCGCTCGCCGAGCAAGGGGTGTCCCGCCTCGGAAAGGTGGATCCGGATCTGGTGCGTGCGGCCCGTTTCGAGCCGACAATCGATCCGAGTCGCGCCGCTCAAGGCTTCGATGCGGTGTACGTGGGTGACCGCCGGCTGACCGAGGGTTCTGTGATCGGTGGAGCCTCGGAGTCCGTCGCCGCGGTCTTCGACCAGGCGGCTCTCGAATCGAGCATTGGCGACGGAGCCGTGCACCACCGCCTCGTAGAGGCGCTCGACCGAATGGAAGCGAAACTGCTGCTTCAGGTGGCGTTTGGCGGCGAGCGTCCGCGCGAATACCAATAGGCCACTCGTCTCTTTGTCCAGGCGGTGCACGATGCCGAGCGGCGGGACGCTCCGGTGTTCGCGATGCTGGAGCTCGGTCCGGGTGCGATCGATCAGCGTGTCACGCTCCCCAGGCTCGAAGGGCACGCTGCTCACCAGCGCGGGCTTCTCCACCACTACGACCTGAGTGTCGACGTACACGAGTCGCACCCGGGTCTCGTCGTTTCGACTCGCCGAGCGCGCGCGCGTGGCGAGCTCCACGGCCTCGCCCGTGCGGAGCTTGTGCGTGGCTTCGGTGACCCGTACGCCGTCCACGCTCACCTTCCCAGTCTCGATGGCCCGGCGCACTCGCGTCCAGGGCGCGCCCTCGAGCTTGGCTCGGAGCACCCGGTCGAGACACGCTCCGTCGTCGGCGGCTTCCACGATGAAACGGGTGTCGGCGAGCACGGGCGGAGCTCGCGACGGCTCGGTGACCGGCGTCGCTCCGCGGCGCTTCATTCGGAGCCCCTGAACAGCTCGTCGGCGACGGCGCGCCGCTGCTCGTTCGCGTCGCCGAAGGCGGCTCGGCTGCCCAGCATGCGCTTGAAGAAAAAGTGGAGATCGGCGTCCCACGTGAAGCCGAAGCCGCCGTGGAGTTGTACGCCGCGCTCGACGGCGAAAGTGAGCACGTCGGCGGCTCGGGCTTTGGCCATGCGAACCGAGAGCTCGGCCTCCGGAAGGCCGGCATCGAGCGCCGCCGCTCCGCCGTAGAGCAAGCTCCGGCCGAGCTCGACGCCGATGAGGAGGTTCACCAGCGGGTGTTTGACGGCCTGAAAGGCGCCGATGGGGCGATCGAACTGGCGGCGCTCGCAGGCGTACACGCGCGTGAGCTCGAGCACTCGGTCGGCGGCGCCCAGCATCTCGGCGGCGAAGAACAACCGCGCGAGCGTGGCGTAGCGCTCGAGCGCCCCGGTGGCGAGCGGTGTGCCGTCGGCGTGGCCGACCGCGACGTCTTCGAACCGGACCCGCGCGCTCGGGCGCGAGTGATCGAGGGAGCGTTCGGCCTCGATCTCGGCGCCGGCCGCCGGGATGAGCACGCGGGCGAGCAAGAGCTCGCCGTTCGGGAGCCGCGCGGGAGCGAGCAGCACCTCGGCCGCCGCGCCCCAGAGCACGTGGCTCACGCGCCCCTGCAGCGTCCATCCACCGGCGTGCTCCCGGGCCTCGAGGGTCGGGGCCGCGTCCAGCATCGCGACGGCGGCGCGAGTGGCGCCCGAGTCGAGCGCCTCTCGGAGCGGGTCGTCGCCCGCGAGCAGGACGAGCGCGAGCAACGTGGCTACGAAAGGACTCGGCAAAAGGACGCGGCCCATTTCCTCGCCGAGGATGGCCAGGTGGATGGCTCCGAGGCCGTCGCTCGCCGTCGACACGGACAGGAGGCCTTGTGCCGCGAGCTCGCGGTAGAGCTCCCGGTCCCAGGCTTCTTCGCCTTGCCAGACGCGACGGAGCTTCCGGAGGTCGGCCTTCTCGCTCAGGAGCCGGCGCAGGTTCTCACGCAAGAGCAGGTGCTCGTCCGTGTGCCCGAGGCCCGCCGGGAGCTCGGGGAACTGCAACGGCGTTCTTCGGGCCGGGCTCATCTCGCTCATTTGCTCTTCGGCAGCGCGAGAGCGCGCTCCCCCAGGACGTTGCGCAGGATCTCGCTCGTGCCCCCGCCGATGGTCATGCCGAACGAGTTGAGATACGAGCGCGTCCAGCGTCCTGCGTCAGGCGCGTCCGGGTCGCCGAGGGCCAGCACGGCGTCGTGTCCGAGGAGCTCGGAGGCGAGCGCGGCGAGCTTCTGGTTGTACTCGGAGGCCACCAACTTGTTCATGAGCGGCAGCGCCAGGGGCCGGTCGCGGCACAGGCCCGGTACCGACGCGCGAATACCGGACAACCCGATCGCACGGGCCTCGATGAAGAGCTCGGCGATGCGCTGGCGCACCAGTGGATCGTCGCTCTTCCGAACACCGTTCGGACCCGGTGTCTCGGCCAGCCGCACCAAGCGTTCGAGGGCGACCAGCAGCGAAACGGCTCGCTCTTTCGAGCTGGAGTCGGCGGCGCCGCGCTCGAACGTCAAGGTCGCGAGGGCGATCTCCCAGCCCTGGCCTTCGCTGCCGAGCAGGCTCTCCGCCGGCATCGGCGCGCCGTCGAACAGGACCTGATTGAAGCCGCCTTCCCCCGTGAGCTTCTTCAGAGGCTCCACGCGCACGCCCGGAGCCTCCATGGGAAAGAGGAAGTACGAGAGCCCCTGGTACTTGCCGGCAGCGGGGTCCGTGCGAGCGAGCAAGATCATCCACTTCGCGAAATGGGCGAGCGTCGTCCAGACCTTGTGCCCGGTGACCTCCCAGCCCGACGACCTCCGCTCCGCGCGGGTGGTGAGGCTCGCGAGATCGCTTCCGGCGTTGGGCTCGCTGAAGCCCTGACACCACAGCTCGTCGCCGCGAAGCAGCGGCGGCAAGAGGCGGCGTTTCTGCTCTTCGGTACCGAAGGTGAGCAGCGTCGGTGCGACCCAGGTGAGTGCCAGGTGGTTCACGAAGAACGGCGCCGACACCCGAGCGAGCTCCTGCTCCACTACGCGCTTCTTCGCCGGGTCGACGCCGCGACCGCCGTATTTTTCCGGGACGTCGAACCCGAGGTAGCCCGCGTCGTACACTTGCGCTTGCCAAGCGCGGAGCCAGGCGAGCTGCTCTGCCGTCTCGACCTCGAGGAACGTCTCGGGCAACTCGAAGCTCGGCGGCTCGGGGCGGCAGCGCTCCACGAACGCCGCGACCTCCACGCGGAACGCGGAAAGCTCGTCGCTGTCCGACATGTGGCGCGAGCTTTGCACGGCCCGCCTCACCGGTAAATACGCCGAGAGACCGTGTGCGAGCCGAGTGGTATAGGTTTCGGCGCTCACCGCCGCTGGAGAACGTCATGATCGAATGGAGCGAACAACACCTGGCCATCCGCGACTCGTTTCGCAGGTTCGTCGACGCCGAGATCAAGCCCAAGCGCGACGAGCTCGAGCACGGCGACACACCGCCCTACGAAGTGCTTCGGAAGATGTTCGCCACCTTCGGCCTGCGCGAGATGTCGCTGATGCGCTACGAGGCGGATCTCGAGAAGGGCGACAAGAAGAGCCAGGGTGACGACGAAGCGGGCGCCGCCAAGCCGAACCCCATGGCCGGCGAGATGACCGCGATGCAGATGATTCCCATCATCGAGCTCAGCCGGCACAGCCCCGGCATGGTCACGGCACTCGGCGTGAGCGCTGGGCTCACCGCCGGCACCATCATGAGCAAGGGGACGCGCGCCCAGAAAGAGCGCTGGGCGAAGGACCTCCTGACCCTCGACAAGATCGGCGCGTGGGCCATCACGGAGCCCGGCTCGGGCTCCGACGCCTTCGGTCAGATGAAAGCGTCGGCGCGACGGGCCGACGGCGGCTACGTGTTGAACGGCAACAAGACCTTCATCACCAACGGTCCCTATGCCGACACGCTGGTCTTCATCTGCAAGCTCGACGAGGGCAACGACCCTCGCGATCGCAAGGTGCTGTCGTTCGTCCTCGAAAAGGGGACGCCGGGCCTCGACCAGTCGAAGCCACTGCGCAAGATGGGCATGCACTCGTCGCCGACGGGGGAGCTCTTCTTGAGCGACGTGTTCGTCGAAAAGGACCGGCTGCTCGGTGAAACCGAAGAAGTCTCGTATCGCAGCGGAGCCAAGGATACCTTCAAGGCCGAGCGAACCGGCGTCGTGGCCATGGCGCTCGGCATCGTCCAAGAGTGCTTGGATCTCTCGGTCGAATACGCGAGGACCCGAGTGCAGTTCGGCAAGCCCATCGGTGAGTTCCAGCTGATCCAGCTGAAGCTCGCGAAGATGGAGGTCGCCCGTATGAACATCCAGAACCTGGTCTACCGGATCATCGAGCTCGCCGGTTCCGGCAAGCAGATGAGCCTCGCCGAAGCCTCTGCCTGCAAGCTCTACTGTGCGCAGACCGCCACCGAGGTCGCCTTGGAGGCCGTGCAGCTCTTCGGGGGCAACGGCTACATGGCTGAATACCGCGTGGAGCAGCTGGCCCGCGACGCCAAGGTCCTGCAAATCTACGGCGGCACGGACGAGATCCAAACCTCACAGATCGCGCGGAGCCTGCTCGCCTAGTCCTACCCGGAGCGCCGCTGGACGCAACAGCATGGACTCGGTAGCCTGGAGGAGAGGATGGCTACACCGCGCCGCGCTCTGGTTGCCGCGGGTCTGACGCTC
>Ga0268298_10004303_pt1 | contig 13976 bp, 17 predicted proteins | sample WWTPWeurt_MetaG_FD_194462 | JGI IMG/M metagenome (GOLD analysis project Ga0268298, IMG submission 194462) | Activated sludge microbial communities from WWTP in Nijmegen, Gelderland, Netherland - WWTP Weurt | ecosystem: Engineered > WWTP > Aerobic digester > Activated sludge | place... | reverse complement strand
GCGTAGACCGTCTTTTGAAGGCGCTTACCAACCGTCCCTGCGGCGTATGCGGCGGCGTGGGAGAAGCCTACAAGCCCAGCCCCCTTGCCCGATGCGGTGGAGGCGAGGTCGGCGAGAGCCCCGCCGATGTCATCTCGCGTTCTGGTAAACGAACCATCAGCCGGTTGGAATTTTACCGTATAGAATGTATCATCGAGCCAGATCGCGCCCCAGCGGCCATTGGCATCCGCCACAACTGGGTTAGCATTGGCATTTGTGCCAGCTTCAGCATCGGCTTTTGTCGGATATGTATTCTTGAGGGTTGTCGTTCCGTTGTCGTAAAACGTCAGTTTCGCCCCAGAGAGCGAAGCTCCTGAGCTATCATTTGCGGCAAATATGCCAGTATCGAATAGATACGCCATCCAGACAGTCCAAACCGAATTTCAGGTTTGAGGTCTGTCTGATGGAAAGTGCGGCCCTCAACCGCACGGCGGACATGCCGCTTCCAGAAATATGCTTACCATGTTTGCGCGAGAAAGCAAAGCCTACTAAAGCAATGGGGTGAGCCTTACTTTCCTCATGAACATCACCGCCTTGTCTGCCATATTCACGCGCAGCAAATGGCTTACCGGTGGGTTATTGGCCCTGACCGTTTTCGTTATCTGATGCTGCGGCTGTCGTTGGCGCATTGTCGTTGGCACCGCTAAGCAGCCACCTTTCAACCGCGCTCAGTTCATTCGCGATAGCTGGGTTCTTTGCCGCCATCTTGTCGAGTTTTGAAACATGAGCAGCCATCTGTTCACTACGAGCAGGAGCGTTAACCAGCCAGCGTGCGAAAACTGGCGATGCGAGCAATTTACCCAATGGGCGCTGCACAAGGACCGGGGCGGCGGTGAGTGCAGCCAATAATGGCTTCCCAGACGCCAGTAGCGTCGCAGAGCCGGAAACCGCCCCCATTGTCGCTAACAAGGCGTTGGTGCCGCCTGTATTGGACGAATTGGCGTATTGCTGCGCATTACGCGAACCCTCAGCAACCTTGGCGATATCATCCAATACCGAACGCTGCTGCGGATTGAATAGTGCAACTTTGGCGCGTTGGTCGATCTTGTTCCAGTTTGTAAGGAACGTAGCGAGCGAAAATGCCTCACCAGAAGCATCTTGCTTGCCCGGGGTCGCCTTGCCGATCATGTCAATCATTGCGCCAGAAACGATGTCCGCCTCGTCTTTGGGCAGTGAGCGCATCATCTGGCCGATGCGCTGGCTCTCACCGCGTGTTGTGGACCAGTTCACAATCTGATTGAATGCGGCCTGAGCGCCCTTGTCCTTATCCTTGCCGAGAATGGCGGTTGCGACGTTCTCCAGCCTATCCTGACGTGCGCGCCAATAGGTGTTAGCCCGCTGGAACTTCGCCAGAGCTTCCGGCCCCTGTGCGCGTGCTGTCGCCTCCATATCCTGCGACAGTCCATTATAAACCTTTCGCATAGCCGCCATTTCCGGCCCCTCGCTTCCAAGGCTTGGTTTGGCTATAATCTGTCCAATTATAGATCGCAGACGCTTCATGTCTTGCCACGAAACCCGCCCATCCATCGGTGGCTGATTAGCCAAAACATACGCTTCATCTTGAGATGATAGCGCATTCTTATATTTCGTTTTTGCCTCTACCACTCGACTTTCGGCTTCTCTGATATCTGAAATGCTTTGGGGTGTTGCTGGGGAAATATTATTCTTCAGCTTACTAAGCTGACTTTCAGCGTCATTTAAATCACGAGCTGCGCCCCTGACTTTCTCCACTTCCATTCTCAAACGCACTTGTCCCGCTGGGCGCGTATCGGTTACCGTAAGGGCTTCGAGTGTAGATTTTAGGCGTGGGTGGCCAGTCCAGATAGCAGATAAATCTGGGTTGCTATCCATGCCATTCGTCACATCTTTAAGTGCTGCCACTGTATTCGCTGTAGAAGATTGAGCATCTGGACTAATCGGGATGTCCTCATAAAGTTTCCCGCCCTTGGTTTCGGTCGCGTCAATCCATTTATCCATACCGCGCTGCGCCGCCCGTCCGGTAGCGTATCCGTCGGCCTTGATGCCGCCCGCTGCATTTGTCGCAGCATCCGCGACGCCCTCGACAAGCTTCTGACTGCGATTCACAATCGGTCCAGCCCCTAGGGGGGTTTGCGCCGTTGCGGACGTGATCTTGCCAACGGTAGGGCCGCCAACATCGGCAGGCAAAAGCTCGACATTCAGCCTGTCCGCCGCCGCCATTATATCAGCGCCACCACCCCCATCAGGCGGAAGTTTCTTTGGTGCGAAGCGTTCTAACAGTTTCCCGCCACCGTAGCCAAGGCCATAGCCAGACAACGCGCCAAGCGTTCCGCCTTTTACGCGATCTTCCAAAGTATCGCCAGAGCCGACGCCGTAGACGCCACCCATAATGCCGCCGACCTTGCCCAATTCCTGAGCAGTCTTTGCTCCGCGACCGAACGGGATCAACGCGCCGCCCGTAAGCTGTCCTGCGATATTGGCGATAGGATGTTCTGACGCCATCGCGTCTTGAGCAAGCCGCGTCTGCCCGGTATCACCCCCGAATATCGGCGCAAGTTCATCCATGAAGCCGCCAGAAAGAACGTCGGCAGCACCACCAAAATAGGAGCCAGCAGCACTGTTCGCCATCGCGCCTATGGCAGACGCCTCTTTTTTGCCGCTTGGCGTTATCTGGAAATCTGCCTGTGGATTGCCAGAATCCCTGCTTTTCAGAGCCTCATCAAGATCGGGACCGAAGCCACCACGCCCGAATTTCTTGGCGAGATCATCGAACTGCTGGCGCGTTCCGCCAGAGCGAAACAACTCATCAGACTGACGCTGAAATTCGCGATCTTCCGGCGTGATAACCTCACCCGAACCGTCATCGGTGGGCTTGGCTTCGGGGTCCGCTGGCGGCGGAGCGGTGTCGATGAAGTCCGCACCAAACTGCCCTACCGCTGCATCCAGTGCATCGGGATCGTACTTATTCCCCCTCAAAACACCGACCTGCCTTTTCAGTGCGTCCTGAATGATCTTCTGGCGAGCAGCAAGGTTCTGCCTAATAATCTTCGGGTCCATATTTGGCGAAATTGTCGTCGCCTCATAGGCCGCTTTTTCGGTTTCCGTCAGAGCAGAGCCAAAAAGATCGTTTCTGATTTGGTTGTCTACAGACTTAAATCGTGACCACCAGTCACGCTGCCCCGGTGTGCCAAAATCACTGTTCAGGCTTTGAATGCTGTTTTCCAAGCCGCCCGTAATGGTGTTACCGGCGTATTCATCATTGAATGAACCCCCCGCCGTTTTCAGCGTGGAGTAAATGCCGACATTCTTTTCCAGATCCTTGCGTGCCGGTTCCGGCAATGGTTTTCCAAACGGCTTCAACAAACCCTGTTGGCGGTATGCGTCAAGCTTTGCCTTCACCTTGGCCTTGATTTCAGGCGTGATCGATGGGTCACCTGTTAATCCGCGACGCTCGAGCTCAAGGAGTGCATCTGTTTCTTTGGGTTGATCTGGCATTATTTAAGCCCCGCAATACCAAGGATTGCATCGGTAGAGAGGCTGGAAACATCGCCGGATGGCCCGGACCCCTTGGCCGAAATGCGCCCTGCACGCTGTTTCGCTATGCCTAGCGCGCCTTCTGCTATACCAATCCTACGCTCGCCCTGAGCCTCACTCACCTTGTTATGGCGCGCTGTTTCGGCATCGCTGGCACGTTGACGGGCTTCAGACATAATGGTCTTCGTATCCATCGACATACGGATGTAGCTATCAAGTCCTTGGTCGGATAGGTCTGCTTCTGATAAGTCTTCTGGCGTCCAACCGGCTGCGAGCAACTGCGGCGCAATAATGCGCTGGAACAGGGATATGCGCTGCTGTTGCGGCATTCCCCTTAGCTGATAGGCCGCAGAACCCATCACACTCATCTTGTGGTCATATGCCTTACGTGCGCTTTCATCGGCCTTTGCGAAATGATCTTCAAGCTGCATAGCCGTGTCGGGATCAATGGCGAACAGGCGAAGTTGCGCGGCTTTAGCTGCGTCATCGCGCGAGCCGGCAGAGATGGGTGCGGTAATAGAATTATCCCCGCCGCCTGCCTCAACCATACCCGGAGTTGAACCATTCGGATCATAAACAGGCGGAGCCTTAAACCCCGGCGCGCTATAGCCATCAAGCTGCTTCGACTGTTCCGGCGTCATGAAATGCTGCGGAGGGGTGGCCTGATTCCCATCAACACCATAAGTCCCGCCGCCGTAACCAATAACAGGGCCGGGCATGGACGGCGTTTCAGCGGGGGCGTCCTGCTTAGGCGCGACCTTACTACCAAGTCCACCATTAACACGTGCATCAATAACGGCCTGAATAGCAGATTTGCGTTCAGCGGCCTCTTTCAGCTTACGTGCCTTTTCGGCGCGCAATTCCGCCTCCTGCCTGCCGAGGCGATAAAGCCCTAGAGACTGCCCTGCGTTGAATAGAGGCATTATTTACCGAACCCTCCACCAAAGCCATACATGCCAATATCAGTGACATTCTGTATGGCGTTCTGCCATGAGTTCGCGCTGTTCTGATAACCGGACGCCCGCGCATTCCCAGCATTGGTGTATGCCGTAGAAGCACCGTTCGCATATTGCTGGCCTGCTTGCGCGACTGCGCTTGTCGCGGTCTGGCCTACACCAGCGAGCGACGCCAGCCGATTGGCATAGGTATCAAACGCCCCCGCAGCCTCGCCCTGATTAAAGCGATCAAGGGATTTGATTGTAGCCCCACTGTTCCACAAACCTCTGGCAGCAGCGGCGCGATTGATCGCCTTCTCGCCTTCCTGCAACCGAAACTGGTAATCGGGAGATTTGTAGAAATCGGCGTAAGGCTCGGCAGTGCTCGGCGTGGTTCTATAGGGCGTCAAATCGCGTCTAGACCCGTCCTTCGCATAATGATATTCACCGAACTTGCCAATGTTTCCACCGAATATATCGGATTGCGTTCCTACAACCTGTTTCCAGTTGGAAAGCGCATCGGGGTTCCCCCTGACGTAAGCCTCCCAATCCGTGCTTGTGGATTCAGGCATATTTATGCCATAAAGGCCAGCAAGCTTCCCTAGCGCGCCATAACCAACATCACGATAGGGCTTATAATCCTCGCGCGTGGTATCGTAGATATACTTCTGAACCGCAGCGGATTCCTGCGCAGCCTGAACCTGCGCCTTGGCGGCTTTTTTGGATGCTTTGGATCCAATTAGACCACTGGCAGCAGTTGCGCCCACCAGAGCCAGTGCACTACCCAGCGCCATTAACCGAGCCTCTTGATATAGCTATGCTCAGACGCGCGATAGCCACGGCGGCGATACAGGGCACCAACAGCTTCCGGCCTCACCTTGTCGAGAGCTATCATCGCCCACGACTGCGCTCCTGCGTTCATTGCCGCCAGCTCGAGACAATCCAGAAGGTGCGCCCCAACTCCTTTTCTAGCTTCAGGCTCGACCCACCAGAACAGTTCTTGGCCCGTGATATGGTTGCAATTGAAATAGAGAGGATATACCAACCCGCCCGCAATACCGCAGATCACCCCCTCCCTGATTGCAATGAGTACAATGCCGTTAGGATCAGCAATCATGCCCCGGAGCGTGGAGCATATGCTGTCATGATCCCATTCGGCTACGTCTGCCCATTCCGCTTCATCGAAGAAACGCGCACCAATGCGAGCAATCGCGGGAATATCCTCAACCGCTGCTGGCCTGATTTCGATGTCGGAAATGAAGCGCATGTAACCCAGACAGTCTGTAATGCGCTCTGTCTGGTTGCCGCACGCGCTTAACGGCTGTTATCGTATAGCACGCGGCTCAGGTATATTCAACACCCGATGCAACGATACCAATTGACGTGTTGGCGCTGGCAAGGGCCTGTATCGTCCCGCCATCCTCAAGCCATTGGGCTATAGCTCCGGGTACGACATAACTATCCCCTGCGTTGATAGATTTAGCTGACAAAATGCAGTTCGAAGCGGACGCGCTGCCGCCATTAGGAACCAGATGCACCGTAGCCGTTACCGCCCCTGCGGTCGTATTGGTAAGGGTTAGATTGTCGATCCTAGCCTTGAGTCCCGTTGCTGTGTAATAAGTCGCGGCACTCGTGGTGAGCTGAGAACCGGCAATCAGTCTTTTTGGTCGAGTGGACATATCAAACTCCGTAACGCAAAGGCGGCAAAAGGTCGTCGAATTCAGATGGATTGCAAATTGGTGCGGGGATATCCTGCTCATCATGCCGAGGAATTAGTGAAGGGGCGATGGAATCATCGCCAAGATCGATAGTTGCCCCACCAAGTGGAACCGCTATCAGTAAGGACGTGTCATCAATGGGATTATCGGTTTGGCCTGTCACACGCTGAAGTTGAGCAAAAAAACGATACCAAGACGGCGTGACATTGCCCCGGCTGTCAGCGATAGGCTCTCTGGGTGGATTGATTGTGAACATCGCTATCTCACATCCACATGATAGCTCATCACAAATCTGCGAACGGGGTCAGTGCAGCGCAAGCGAATATTCATCTGGCGGAATTTGCCGAGCTTTCTCCATATCGCGCGGGTTGTATATTCGCCCACCGCGCCAAGACTGCGCTCCATCCATGATGACCAACTATGCCCGCCATCACGAGAAAGAGACATGGACACTAGAGGCGCAGGCGCATCGCTATTGCCGACACCTGTCTCAAACAGCGCCTCGAAGGCGTACATGGTCTGCCAGCCACGATCACGCGAAACGATAGTAGGCAACGTCACTTCAAATTCTATTGGGTCGCCGTCCTCCTCAAAAACATCGAAGTCGGCCAGATATACGTTGCCGCCGCCCTTTTCGATGAAGGCAGTCGTATTCCAGATCGACAACGCCCCGCCAACGCGCCAATCTTCACGATTGCGGGACTTTCTGCGATGCCAGAGATTAGTAGAGACATCGAGCGCGAAGCATCCAACATCCGTATTTATGACGTAGAACTTATGCCCCTCGTGCGTATAGGTAAAGCACGCGACCTCGGTGCAATTGCGAAGCTGATATTCTATTGCATGGGTGGAAACGCGAATTGGCGTATATCCGTCAAGGCGATAGACTATGCGGTCGTCGCCGTAGAAATACACGCTATTATCGAGTTTTACGACGCTCTCTTTTGCGAAGCATCCGCGCTCAATAAAAGCATTGCCCTGTCTCGAAAAAGGAAAATCGGCATTCCCGCTATTATACCAAATTTCTATGGTTTTCGTGCCATAAAGCTGCAATTCCCGGTGATCGTTGATGAGGCCGATAAGATTATCCGGTGCACCTTCCGCGTTCGCGATGTCTGCGGCGTCATAAATCAAGCCATTATTGATATCGGTAATCGTGAAATATCCGGTATCCGCCTGCGTCCATGCAAAATATCCATCGATAAAGGCAACGTCAGTGACATCGGGCAGGTCTGGAACGGCGGTAATTGTCGAACCGTCCCAGATATAGCCGGTATTCTCAATCACCATACCAATCTGGGTGAGATTGGTCGCCATTCTGACCGTGGATGATGCGCCTGTTGGCAGCGCGGAGTGGGTGGTTACTGTTCCAGCCTCAGAAACACTGAACAATGTTGTAGCAGTCGCAAGATATATCTCATTGTCAAAGTCTATATACCCGAATATCTCACCCCCAACATCCGCAAGGCTTGTCAGGCCGGGAATAAGCATCACAGCAAAACTGGAACGCTTATCGCCCTCCGATCGCTCGGCATAGCCATTCTGAAGTGATGCGCCGGACCATGGCAGCGAGCGCCCAGAAGCTTCATGAAGAGCAGGGGATACCTCAAACATGGCCGTAATCCGGTTGCAGATCGACCGATGCGGGTTCGTTATCCCAACCTGAGAGATCGGCCAGCAATCTTGCTGCCTTTGCCTCTATCTTGATCGCCAAGCGGCTGTCAGTGACGGGGTATTCCGGCTCAAGTTCGTTCGCAAGGTTCCAGATTAGGGTCTGCAGCCACTCCTGCGGCAGATCGGCCTCGTTATTGCTCGCATCTATGTCCTCGATGCGCCGCAGATAGGTCACAGACAGCGTCTGCGCGCTCGCAGTTGCAGAGGACGCCGTGGGCCACACATAAAGCTTGCCGGTCGATAGCTGCGGATCGAAATAAAAGGCCGTTGGAACGCTCTCGACCGTTTTGTTGGGCTGGTTGTAATAATCCGAGCGTGACAATTCATTCAGCGGAACCTCAATCCCGCTCGATGTCGTCTTTCTGCGAACCGAAAGAACCCTCATGGCCCTTGGGCTGGTTGTATAATTGGTTGTGCCTTGGGTAAGGGTTATGGATTGCTCTGACTTGACCCATAGATGCGGTTTTGCCCCCCATGTTTTCAGCAGAAGGTTAAGTGAGAGCATGCCATCCGCTGACATTCTGGCGGTTAATGCTTCACCTTCCTGCCCAGCGCCAAGAATCTGAAAAGCCTTCTCGATAATCTGGGCAGATGTCAGCGTAAAATCGGTCGAGCCGGACGTTGCCATTTACAAATCCCCCGGCTGAACCTCGTTGGTGGAGAGATACACATCTGCTGGCTCTGGGTTTGATACAGGCAACATCTGCTTATCGACCGGCACTTTCAGGAAGTCCTGCGGATTGCGACGGTCTGCAAAGCGATGATGCACAAGATGCCCGTCCCAATTCTTGACGGCTTGGGTCAGCGGGTATTTGAACCCAGAGAAGGCACAGATGAAGTTCCCCGCCATTCAATACAACGCCACGATGTCGGCGGCGACAAGGCTAGTCGAATATACCTTGTCCACCTGCCAAGGCCGCTCACCAGCAGGAGCGTCAGGAAACGTCACCACATCGCCATTTGCCATGCGAACAGTGATGTCCCCAGCAGTCCCCAGATAGAGGCCGCGAGTGGTAGGAATGATCGTGCTGTCGCTTGCCGTAACCGCTACAGCGCCATAAGCACTCGATATGTCCTTTGAACGACCGCTCATTTCTTACCGCCTTTCCTGACTTCAGGCTCCGGTTTGGGCGCTTGTGGAAAGCCTCCGTGCCGCACCGCATGGTCGCGCAGAGCGAAAGCTTCCGGTAGCGTAGGAACCGTCCGCTGTTCACCCTCGAAGTTCTGAGCATAGAGGGAGACATGAAAGCCTCCCTCAGTCTCCCTGATGCGAACGAGCATTAGCTGTCAGCCGTTGGCAGGACGTAGCCAGTTGCGCCAGCAACACCCGATGCGCGGTTTTCGAAGAAACCATAGCCAGACGATGCCGTAACCAGAACCTCAGCCGCCGTATCCGCGTGCTGCGCGAAATTGTTGGCGATGATCCCGGTGTTGGTCGAGACGTCCGTGGTGATGAGAAGCCCGCCCGTCGCCGTGTCGGTGTTGAGGCGGTAAACCTGATTCCCGGTGCAGCGAAGGCCGGTCACAACCTTGGTGGTTGCCTGCGCCATCAGTGTCGCCACGTTGTTGTTGACGCCAATCACGCAGTAGTTGTCCTGAATGGTGACGCCCGCGTTTGTGCCGTCCATCTTCACCATCGCAACGGTGGCAAGATCAGGCTCAATCCAGCGGTTATTGATGAGAGCAAGGCCGTCAGTGTCTTTACTGGTCGCGTTGGTATCCACGACATACAGGAAATTCATGTTCGTCGCGGTCGCCTGAATGCGGCAATCCTCAACCGTGAAATATTTCGCGGTCGTGGTCGTGAATACCGAAACGATGTCCGCGAAGTTCGCGGAGAAGATCATGTTCTTGAACGTGACGTTCGCCGCAGTCACCGAAATAGTAGTCGTGGTTGCCGTGTCGAGCGTAAGCGTCGGGCGAGCCGTACCAACGCCCAAACCGATAATCGCAACGCCAGCAATGTCAGCCGTAATTGCTCCGGCGCTCGATAGCGTTTCAGTGTGACCCGGCTTCACAAAGATGACATCGCCACGGCCCGCGGTGCACATGCCGATGGCAGCGTCAATCGTCGAGAGCGGGCTTTCGAAGGTGCCGCGATTGGCGTCCGACGCGCCACGATGGCCGGGGAGAAGGCTGGACGAGCTGTTGCCCACCCAGAGAACCTGACCGGGATGAGATTGAACAAGGGGAACGCCGCGAATGGTGACGCCCTGAGAGAACCCATTGGGGAAATTGGATGCAGACATTTAGACCTCCTACGGACCCTCTTGGGGTCACACGGAAAACCCGTAGTTTGGGTAAGGCCGCATTTGTCTGCTACCGGCTCGCGGTTGCCGGTGCCGCATGTCATAGCATGGATGAAAGGCAATGAAAAGGGGCCGCAGGCACTTCCAACCCACGGCCCCAGATCAGTTAATGGTAAGGCTTAAGCACCCATACCATTGGTGAAAATTCCTCTGAAGTCGGTCCAGCCGAAGGAATATCTTTCGTAACTTTTGTATTTCAAGTTACTCGTATCGAAATCCTCATCCTGCGCGAACTCGGCAGAAATACGCTGGAAACCCTTCATGCCATCCGGGCAGTTGGTCCGAATGAAGAAGGCGTCCGTGTCGGTGAAATAATGGTTCACCTTCACGCCACCGGGGAATGCTCCCGATGCACGCAGCGCATTGATGTCGTTGTTCGCCGTGCCCGACTGCTGCACCGACTTCAGAATACGCATGGCCTCGAATTCCAGATTATACGGGATAATCAGGGTATCGGGGCGCAACGCAATGCGAAGTCCACGAGAGTTGGTCGCCGCCTGAATCTGAATGCACAGATCTTCAAGGCTCGCTTCTGACAGGTCAGCCGCCGTAGTGAGACGGTTGGACTGGTTTCCCGCAAGCGTGGGGTGCGACGTAGAGGAAAGGATTACGCCATCGCCGCCGGTATAGCCAGACGTTTGCGCCCGATTATAGACGTTGGCAGCGACGTTTTCCTTGGTCTGGCGCATGGAGAATGCAAGCGCGCGGGTATTCCGCAGACCAGCCTTCTCATACTTGTTGTCATCAATCGCCTCGCGGGTGATGATGAAACCCAGACCGAACGCGGTGTGCGTATAGCGCGCAGTCGTTCCCTGAGCAAAAGTGTCATACTGCGTGGCTGCACCTTCGGCTTTCACCGGGGCGAGGCCAAGGCCAGTCACTTCCTGCTCTTCCTCATAGTTCATATCCGACGATTCCATGCTGAACAGGTCAGTATATTCGGTCGGATATTCCTTGTAGTCGCGTCCCCAGACAGCGTTAAGGCCGGGCCAGAGAAGCTTGGCGATATTGCCAGTTGATACGGTCATTGTTCAGCCCTCCTTATGCGCCAGCCACGCCGTCAACGTAGAAGTGGTTGTTCAGGCGAACATTCCACTTGCAGTACGTGTCACCGACGACGTTATCAGGACGGTTTGCAGCACCGATGATCAGAACATCCTCCGTGCCGTCGCCAGAAGAGGTGACGGTCGTGCTGGAAATCTGGATCGAGCTGCGGCCTGTGGTGGTGGACCCGCTGGTAAAACCGGTCAGGTCAGCGGCATTACCGACAACCGTTGCGGTCAACGCGCCCGAAGCCGAATTGTCCTGCACCTCGAAAACAAGGTTTGGATCGTCAGCCACCAGCACATAGCGGGAGGTGGAGTTTTCGCGATAGATCGTGCTGTCGCGGGTAATGGGTTCGACCGCCACGATAACGCCCACAACCGGATTGCCGGTCGAAACGTTAGCGGTAACAGTCATGACGCCATTGGCGTCGGCGGAACCGGCAGGCTTGACCAATGCGCCGATATAACCAGCGGCATTGGTGTCAGTTGACGGCATGTAGTAGCGGTTGGTTGCGCCGTTGTAGGGCGCACCGCTCAGATAACGGACGGGAGTAAGGCCCGTCGCAACGTTAGCGTTTGCCATTGGAAACCTCGTTCAGCAGCGCCGAACGCGGTGTCAGGGATTATCCCTCGGCGCTCGACGTGATGGACCCATGGGAAGCACGAGAATGGATATTCTCGATTTGCCCGGTTTGGTCACGTCCAGCGCGGATAGCCTCGTCAGTCTGGCGGACTGTTGCTTCTCGTTCGTCTACGCCCTGGGCATAAAGCTCGTCAGGGGTTTCCATGAGATATGCGTGCATTGGTTCGCCGTTGGCCTTGGTGCCAACCAGTCGCGAGACACGCGAGCCGACACCATCTTTTGCTGCGGTGCCGCTTGGAACAAATTCATAGCCCAATTCCTGCAATTCCGCAAGCCTGTTGCCATCATCGTTCACAAAGCGGGTTGTATGGCCCGGAATTTTGGGCGCGGCGAGCTTCTGAGCCAGCCCATCAAGTGCCTTCCTGCGTCGTCTGCGCCCTTCCGGCTCGACCGCACGGGTTTCGCTGGTCACAATCTCCGACTTGACGATCTGGTCACGATCAACCGGAGGACGGCCACGGCGGCGGGGTGCTGTATTTTCCATGTTCAAGAGTCCCACTGATAGTTTTTAAGATAGTCCTTGGTCGAGCAGATACCATCGCGCTCCCATTTCTCAGCCTGCCTGCGCGCTTCAGGGGGGAGATCGGCAAGGGTCTTTTCCCCTCGCTTGGTCGTGCGTGGCGTAGAGCCTTCAACCGCGCTCTTGGCTCTGGACTTTTCGGCAAAACGCTCATCAACACGGCGAGTAATCTCGTCAAAGTCTTCCTTGGTTAGATTGCCGCCGCGCTTCTCTGCCAGTTCATCACCGATCAGGTCTGCAAAAGCAGTCTTACTATGGTCGCTCTTGTACCACGGATTATCGGCAAACCAGTTCGCCAAATCCTCACGGCTGATCTGTTCCGCTTTGGGCGATTCGGCTGGCTTGTTGAGTTTCGCGGCCTCGTCCATCGCGGCACGAACCCCGGCCTTGTCACCAACCTCGGCGGCGGCTTCTGCCTTGGCCTGAATATCGGCCATTGCCCGCTCATAGCCGCGCTGTTCGGAATTGGAAAAGAACTCGTTGGCCTTGCGAAATTCCTTGCGCATCTCAGCCAATTCGCCCTTGAGCGTCTTAAGCTGACTCTTGAGGATGGGCATGACCTCTTCACCGCGCTTCACGAACGTCTGCGCATCGACCCAGAGGCTCTTGTCGCCCTTGAAGTCCTCTTCGGGACGCCAGCCAAGATCACGCGCCTCGGTTTCCCAATCGCGCTCCTGACTATCGTTCCCGCCTTGTGAAACGTCGATTTCCTGCGACTCCTGCGCCGCAACGTCCTGTAGTGCGGTCATTGTGCTGCCTCCCAAAACCCGATCACGTCCTCATCATTGCAGATGCGGTAATCCTCACCGTCCGCGCCCTTGTGCATCTTGCCGGAATACTGAGCCATGATGACCTCATCGCCAGCCATGGGGATGCGGCATTCATCGCCCCAATCCTTGAAAGCGTTGCCCCCGCCAGCGATGAACGTGGCGCGGGTCTGCGCGTATTTCTCACGCTCTTTGGTGACATCAGCGATAATGATCCCGCCCTTCGTGACCTCTTCGACGGGGTGAGGCTTGATCAGCACCCGCATGTCGCTCGGAATGATTCCTGATTTATTCTGCATCGTCTTCCTCTATAGGCTCCAAATCGAACACACCGCGCACGGCATTACAGTCCAGTTCCACCATCTGTTGGCACAGGAACGCCTCCATCTGGTCCGCCTCCTGCAACACCCGGCCCGACCCCCATGCCTCCATCAGGTTCACCCGACGCTGGCTCAGGTATTCCAGATACGCCTTCGTCAGCCGATGCTCCTTCCACATCCGAAACACTTCCGGGTCCGTGAGTTTGTTCGTTGCCATATTCCCCGCTATCTCCCGCCAGTTCGCGGGCTTGGATGATGAAGAAATTCGCGTCATTCGCACTGCCCATTTCAGCAGCAGCCTTCGCGGCCATTACGAGTTGCGCCGCAGCCTGAGCATCCTTCAAACGGATCGATGCCACTGTCTCATCGCGCTTGTTCGCCATGTCGGCCTGCGCCATCAGGAATGCCGGATCTTGGTCTGGTCCCTTGGGCTTCAAAAGAGCTTCGATGTCTTGCGTCCCCGCCGCTTCCATAGCTCTCCGATCAAGCTCC
>Ga0268298_10004301_pt1 | contig 13978 bp, 9 predicted proteins | sample WWTPWeurt_MetaG_FD_194462 | JGI IMG/M metagenome (GOLD analysis project Ga0268298, IMG submission 194462) | Activated sludge microbial communities from WWTP in Nijmegen, Gelderland, Netherland - WWTP Weurt | ecosystem: Engineered > WWTP > Aerobic digester > Activated sludge | place: Netherlands... | reverse complement strand
TAACAAGAAGCCCGCACCACGTGAAGGACTGACTGAAGCGTGATGAAATACTGAGCTCATATGCAATGAGCAGTCAGGCAGTAGTAAGAATGTCACCGCAGAGCAATCTGGGTGACATTTTTGTTTGCGAAGTTTCGGGCGTACTTCTCTGAGCGACTGAAGTCGAGTTTTACTTCGCTGCTTTCTGCTCGAAATATGGATTTGGCAGAATTGGTGCTTTCTCCGTATTCTTGTCGGCTTTTTGCGTATCGATTTCTTTGATCAGGACTGATGGTGCTACGATGCTTAGCGCATCTCCTTGGGAAATAGTCGGCAAGATAATCGGGTATGCATTTGAATCATCGCCGGTTGCGACAATGTCCCGCAGAGTGCTCAATCCGACGCCGTTAAATGGTGTGATTCGCGCCAGCTTTTCTGCTCCAGTTTCAACATCAACTTGATAAACAAGGGATGCTGGAAGTAAGTTGAATCCTGAACTTTTACGCATCGAGCCCATCATTCCCATGAGCATCGACTTGGGATCCATCACCGACGTGAACAAGTTTTGCATTCGTCTGACAACGAGAACTGATTTCAGCCCTTCCTGCTTTCCGAGTTCTCTCAACTTTTTATACATCTCGTCTTTGCTTGTTGGGTTGTCTGACTGAATGAATAGGTTTGTTGTGCTGGCATTGCCATATCGAGAGTGTCCATTGCTCTGTTTGACATATCGGCTAGGTGTTCTCGTCGAGCAGAATGATTTGAGAATTCCCTTTTCTATAAGTGTGAGTTTTTCTGTTTTCACGCCTTCATGATCGATGTTCATGCCGCCAAAGAGTTTTGTACCTTTGAAATCCGATGCGGTTGGATCATCAACAACAGACATGAAAGTTGGCAAGACTCGCTGCCCGAATTTGTCTTTCAGTGGGTTCGAGCCTCCCATCATTGCGGCCATCCCACCACCGAGCGGTTCGACGGGATTGCCGAAGTTTTGTCCCAAGGTTTGCGCGAAAAACTCGCCGGCTGCCTCTCCTTCAAACAAGATTGGCCCATCGTAGTCTTCCAGAAGCGGAGCCTTGACTGAATCCGTGAGCCGTTCGCCCATAGCGCGCAGGCGCTTTTCCATCTCTGCAACGCTAGGAAAATCGGCTTCGGTGCGGCCAACGAAAATCTCGCTGTCGCAAACTAAGTATCCGTCCTCTGCACGTGCTGCTGCGGTTGCTAATAAAACATATTCCGGACGAGCAGAAAAGGTTTTTGTACCTTCGCTGTTGATGAACCAGCGATTAAGGGTATCCAGTCCGAACATGACCGTTGATTGGTCTACTTTTGGATAGTCTTTGTAAATGGCGGAGAGCTGGCGCACTATATTGCTCCACTTTCCTTCATCGCACTGCACTCGCACTGGTTGCCCAAATGATGTAAGCGGCGTCTCTTTCGAAAAGTCGGCAGGGCGATCTTTCACGATATGTTGTTGCAAGAACGCTTTCTTTGCCTCCAACTTTTCAATTGCGTCCTTATATGCCTCGTCTGTTTCACTCCACAAAGACTGACGCAATATTTTGTAGTCATCGTCTACTGTGATCGATTCGCCGCGTGACAGGCGACCTCCAAGTAAAGCTCCCAGAAAGCCGCCGTCTGAAAATCGTGTATTGTCCAAATCATAGTCGCCAACTCTCAACTCGACATTTAGGTCCCTGTCTCGTCCTGAACTCCTCGAGTCGAGTGCGCCGAATGAGCCGGCAATCCTCACAACATCTTTGTCTTTGACCGTATAGGAAATAAAATAAGGGGCTTCGTGCCCTTTGATTTTCAGCTGCTTGACGGAGCGGTCCATCTCGTCTTTCATCGCTTTGAAAACGACATCGTCCTGAGCAATTGCACTGTTCGCGTATGTCGAGAGTATGGAGAGGAGCATGAATGGAACCAATTTTCGTTTCAGCTTTTTCATTTCGCGGCTCCTTTGGCTGCAGGCTCTGCGCTCGATTCTTTGTCAGGCTCTGACATGGGAGAAGGAAGCAAGGGCGGCTTGTCTTGCGCTTTGTGCTGGCGTTCGACCTCGATAGTTCCTACCAGAAGGCTCGGCGAGGTCGCTGACACCGGAACCCATCCAGACTCGGCACCACAGGTACCATTGAAGGTGTCATCGTCATCCGCTCCGCACATGATCCGTTCTAAGGAAGCTAGCGGCGTTCCGACCAGGTCGGCGCCACGCATGAGTTGATCTGGTTTTCCGTCAGGAAAAACTTTCCATACTCGCAAAGGGAGCAGTTTATAAACTTGCGGCAAAACAGACTGAGTCATTGTGAAACCGCCGGCTATTTCGTCGAAAATCAATCCGTATGGCTTGCCTTGCTTTTTCACTTCCTCGATAAGCATCTCACGCAGTTTCGGATAGGGAACGCGTTTTGTGCTGTCGACAATCAGATTGGCTTGGCGTGCTACCGGATCTCTTCCTGGAGAGCAGCGTCCGTGCCCGTTGGACGTAGTGAAATCTTTGATAGGAGATCGCCCCATCAAAAAGGTTTTCAAAACGCCTTTGTCAACAAGAGTGACTTTTGTTCCCGGCACACCTTCATCGTCGAATTTATAGTAGCCGTTCAGAGCTTTAGCGCCAAAGCGCACGCGGGTCGGATCATCGCTAACCGTCACGAATTCAGGCATGATTCGTTGGCCGACTTTCTTTGCGAAGGTTCTTCCTTCATCTTCGCTTTTTTGCCTGTGTCCTTCGATGCGGTGTCCAAAAGTTTCGTGAAAAAACACCCCTGATGCTTTGGCTTTCAAGATCGCAGGACCGACATATGGCTCTGCTACTGGTGCGGTACGCAGTGCGACCAGATCCTTTGCCACAGTAGCAACCATTTTTTCGAGCTGCGCTTCATCAGGAACATCAGCGAGTGACGGCGCTTCTACGCCGTCGTAGAGAGCAAGTCTCATTCCGTCCTGCGCGACTGTTTTTGCCGTGGTAAAGACTCGGTATTGAATCCGCTCGTCTTGAATTTCCGTGCCTTCGCTCGTCACGAGATAGCGCGTCGTTTTTGTGGCGGTAAATTCGACTGCAGCATCTTCAATGCCAGGATAAGAGCGATAGATTTTCGACAAGCGCCGGATACGGTCTTCCCAAAGCTTTTTGTCGATACTTAGTGATTCGCTCGATTTGAATTCCTTTTGCGGAGTCTCCAGCGAAAAATCTGCAGAACTGTCCTCTTCTTCCACTTTTACATCTTTGTTCGCCTGCACCAGCATGTACTTCTTTTGCGCTGATTTGAACTCCGTATCAGTCCGCGACCAGAGCGCCACTCTGAGTGCGTCCTCATTGTCCTCGATTGGCGTGGCTTTAAATGGAGAAGACCCGGAGAACATGCTGCTCAAGTCAAACCCGCCGCCACGAACCGGGTGACTGCTGTCGCGTTCTGGAGAGCCGACGCGCAAATCGATGTCGATCACGCGTGTTTTTCTTGGTTCGTCGAAGCCTATGAGTCCGCCGAATTTTCCTTTGATGTCAACTGTTTCTGTGTCATATATGCGATACGCCAGAAAGTAAAGAGGCGCGTTGCCTGCATTCTTGAGTCGGCTGAACGAGCGGTCAAGCTCTTTGCGCATCGCACTCATGACGACGTGATTATCGGCTCTTCTGCCTGCCGCGTGATTAGAACCTTTTCCCTTCGACGCTTTCTCGCCGGGCGACGTTTCCTCTGTCGATGTTGCCTGTGTCTGCTTTGCCGCCTTCTTTTCTGAATGGTTTTTGGCTGCTTTTTGGGGGGACCCGTAAGCTGCCAAGCTCAGTGAGAGCGCAAAGGTTGCCAGAGTGAGCGACAGACAGTTGTGTGCGCGGAGATTTCCGTTCATTGAGGCCTCGGATAGGATCTATAAATGGTTACTACCACTAAAGACAAAGCGAAAAACCTACTGGAATCTCTTTTCTCATGGTAGAAAGGGTGCGGAATGGCTGATTTCTTAGCAGGCAAGATTAAATGGCGCGGACTGCGATTGTTATTGGTGCGGGGTTGGGCGGTCTCTCCGCCGCCATTGCGCTTCAGCGTGTCGGCTATAACGTTGAAGTTTACGAAAAGTCGCAGGAGTTGAAAGAGGTCGGCGCGGGCATCGTGCTCTATCCGAATGCCATAAATGCGCTCAGGAAGCTGGGTGTTTATGAGGCGATTGCCGCGGCTGGCAGTTTTGGAAGGCACGGCAAATACATGACTGCCGACGGAAAGATCCTTGTGGAGATGGATTTGAGAGATGTCGGACTGGACAAGGAGGCAATAGCAGTTCACCGGGCCGATTTGCAACATGCGCTCCTGGAAAAGTTAGGCGCAGACAAAATCCATCTAGGTATGCCTCTCACGAGTTTTGATGATAATGGAAAAGTGACGGCGCACTTTCCTGGTGGATCCTTTGCCTCCGGCGACCTGCTTGTCGGAGCTGATGGATTGCATTCCGTCGTGCGCAGGCAGTATCTCAAAGATGGTGATCCGAAATACGCAAAATGCTTCGCTTGGAGAGGCGTTGTCGCCGGTGATTTCGACGGATTGCCGTCTGACAGCGGCCTACTGGTTTTTGGTGCGGGTTTGCAGTTTGGTGCCATGCGTATAGGCAAGGACCGCGTCTACTGGTTCGGGGCGGTCGCGGACAAACGCGGTGCTCAGGGGCGCACCACAAAGAGGGATGTTCTGGATAGATTTGGCAGTTGGGCATCGCCGATACCGCAATTGATCAATGCCACAGACAAGGATGCTCTTCTCACTCACGATCTCTATGATCGTGACCCAACTTTCAATTGGGGCAAAGACTCTATGACTCTGCTTGGTGATGCCGCTCATCCGATGGTGCCTTTTATGGGTCAAGGCGGATGCCAGGCGCTAGAGGATAGTATCGCCCTTGGTGCATCTCTGAAAGAGGCGCCTTCTATCAATGTCGGGTTGCGCAAGTACGAAAATCTTCGCAAGGCTCGCACGGCGAGTTTCGTTACTCAGTCACGAAAAGCGATGAAAGCTTCAATGAGCAGCAATCCTCTGCTTGTAGCTGCTCGCGACTTTGTCTTCAGCAAGTTGCCGCCGCAAATGCTTATGAAGAATTTCCATACCCTTAACAGTTACGAATTACCGGATCTGGGCTAGTTACCTTTCAATCTCTGATTGCTTGCTCAGAGGTGCTAAACTTAGCAGTTTTCGGAAATGTCTCGCAGTTGTAAGGTATTCAGCGGTTTAGGGAGCGTGAATCATGTTGCTTTCATCTAGAAGGTGGAGCAAGAGAAATTTTTCTCTGGCATCGGTTTTGGTACTGTCAGCACTGCAAGTCATTCCGGCTCTCGCGGAAGGCGAGATTGCCAGTGCTACTCCCGATATGCCGTCGGAGAAACCGCCAGTTTCCCTCGATGCGGTGTATAAGCCGGCGATTGCCAGCGCAAAGAAAGCACTGGCTGAAAAGCTCGCAAAGCTTACGAAATCAGACAGGAATTCGGCTTCGGATGCTGCTTCGAAGTTAGCTGCCTGTGAGTTTGCCGAAGAGGATTTTAAGGCTGCTGCAACGCATTTGAACCAGGCGATCAAGTTGTTGTCCGAAACTGCGCCTGATCAAAAAAGCAGATTGGTTGGACTGCATAAGCATCTCGGCGATTGCGAAATTATTGAAGGACGTGTTGGGCCAGCCATTCTCCACTATGAAACTGCAGCCAGTTTGCTAAGCAAATTGGAGCCGGATTCACCTCTCAAAAAGAAAGTCTTGCGCAGCCTTGGTGACGCCTACTTGCGTGAAAAGAGTTATTCCAAAGCAATCGATACTTTCAAGGCGCTTTACGATTATCAAAAGGCGACCAATGACCCTTCTCTCGGCTGGACTGCAGTAAGTCTTCGTGATGCATATGAGCAACTGGGACGGAAGGCAGAAGCAGACAAATATTTTGAGATTTCATCCGACATTTTCCGCCCCATGATTAAGAATGCGGGCGTGCAGAAGTCTGACGGAAATGTGTCGCAAGTTTCGCTCGATTTATGGGATGCATTGGAGGTGGAACCTGAGTCGGCACCCGCGATCTCCTGGGAGCCGCCCAATGGACAAAAGCCCTGGGCGATTCTGGTCTGCATCCACGGAATGGGACTTCATAAATCTGCCTATGAAGCCTTTGGAAAAGCCATGTCCACTCGCGGCGTGTCGGTATTTGCTTTAGATGTTCGGGGCTTCGGCTCGTGGTGCAAGCTCGATCGACCTAAGGTCAATTTCGAATTGAGCGAATCGGATATTTCGCATGTCGCTGCGATGCTGAAGAAGAATAACCCCGACATACCAATTTTTTTGCTCGGTGAATCAATGGGGGGTGCAATCGCGCTCCAGTCTGCGCTTAGCTGCAAGGATGCGATCGGCGTCATCTCGTCGGTTCCCGCGGCTGACAGGTATAACGGAACCAAAACAAAAATGAAAGTGGCGTGGCATGTTCTTGCCAGAGCCAAGAACGATTACGATATCACCAAGGACGTGATAGAGCGTGTCAGCAATGACGAAAGACTCGTAGACGAATGGAAGCAGGATCGAGAGGCTCGTTTTAAACTTGGAACAGATGAGCTTATCAAATTCGATGCTTTTATGAAGAGCACGAAAGAGAAAGTACAGCGTCTGGACAAACCGGTTTTGATCGTTCAAGGCGGCGCGGACCCGCTCGTAAAGCCATCCAGCACGATTGAGCTTTACGATGCCATCAAAGGCAAGGACAAGACTCTGATAATCATGGGCTTCAAAGAACACCTGATCTTCGAGAATGAGCAGTTCTTTCCAATGATGCTGGAAGGGGTCACGAACTGGTTGCGTGCGCATTCAGGATTAGATGGAGCGCCGCCCTGGAAGCAAAAGGAATGGCCGCCTAGAGTCGGCTCCGTCAATTAGAGCCATCTACTGCAGAATCAGTCTTACCGATCAGCTCTTTCTTTTTTCCGCCAGCATGCGAGAAATAGGAGGTGCACCATCGCCGAGATGAAATTCATTGGCTCTCTTTTCGGCATTGTTGTCGTCAACTGTTCCGCGCTGCATGTGGCGCAAATATTCGCCCCAATTTTCGACGAAGAAAGTTTCTACATATCTTCCTGCTTTTGCAAGATCTCCGAAGAGATACCATTGATACGCACCATTTCTACGTCTCAGTATTTCCAGTGCGGCCATCGTTTGTCGAAACTCGCTCATACGTTCCGGGTCGATCAAATATTCCACGGTTACAAGGACTGGTCCATGGTCCGGATGCGGTTCTTTGATGATATTCGGCTCCGGTGCGCGCTCGGTTCTGAGGTCGCTGTTTTCCGATGAGACTACTTTGAAGGGCGCCGAACAGAACGTACCTACAGCCAGCAGTGCGGCCGCTGTGAGCAGAGCAATCGGCATGCTTGTATAAGATGCGAAGGTTCCCCAGAATAGACTGCCTCCAGCCAGGCAACCCTGAAAAGTGAAAAGAAACACAGCGATTGCGCGTGCTCTTACCCACGCCGGAACAGATGTGAGAACACCGGCATTCAATGCCGCGTTTACCATTATCCAGACTAGCCCGGCAAGGAACATTGCTACGCATGCCAGGACAAAGTCATGTATGAATGCTAACGCACCCATTGCGCCTGCAAATATAAGGGCACTTACCATGAACAGCAAGTCCATGGACAAATGTCTTCTTGCAAATGGAATAAGGGTTGCACCGAGGAGATTTCCGATGCCGAAGAGACTGAGGACGATTCCGTATTGCGCGGCATTCAGACCATACTGTTGTTTTGCCATGAGAGGCAGAAACGACCAGATTGCACTTGCGCTTGCGACAAAGACAATTGTTTTGATCATCACCGCTCTCAGCGCTTCCGAATGACGTACATATCTCATGCCTGCCTTCATTGCGCCTACGACACGTTCGGCTGGTTGATAACTTTCTTTGGGCGCTGGCTTCCACCAGATGAGGGCGGACAACATGGCAATCATGGTAGCCGCGTTGATGAGAATTGCTGTGCCTGGTCCTGATCCGCTTACTACTGCACCGCCAAGCGCCGCACCTATTCCCCTGCAGAAATTGAAGCTGGCGGCATTAAGCGCGATTGCGTTCTCCAGTTCCGCCCTTGGTACCAGTTCTGGTGCCAGAGCATTCCAGGCTGGTGAATACATCGCCCAGCCCAGTCCAACTAAAAATAAAAGGAGCAGGAGCAGCCACGAGGTCATGGCGCCGTTTAAAGTGAGCAGACCTAGAATGATAACGCCGATAAACACCCAGACTTGAGCGCACAGCAATACTGTGCGCCGGTTGAAAATGTCAGCGATAGCGCCGGCCGGCAGGGAGAGCAGAACAAAAGGCAAATAGATAGCAGTTTGCAGTAATGCCACCATCATAGGTTCGGGAGCAAGCGTAGTCATTAACCAGGCGACAGCGATATCTTGCATCCAGCCGCCCAGCAAAATCGCGACATTGCCCATCATCAGAATTCGAAAGGCTGGATGTTTTAGAGGCGCCCATACGGACTTCGCCTGAGCCTTATCGCTTCTAGAAATAGATGCTGCGTCGCTCATTGCAGGGATTTCGCCGACTTCCAGAGACCTGTATTAACGTTATATCTGTCAGCAAGATCGGCAACTGATTCTGCGTAGTAATTGATCAGGAATTTTTCGACCTCCGTCCCCGACATGTCTTTGTCGCTGGGCAAATACGAATTTACTTTCTTTGCCATCGACGGGGGGGAGAAGTCCGCCTTGATGTCTAGAAACTCGAAGAGTTCGCTTATCGCCTTCTGGTTATTGAAAAATTCTTCCGATACCAATATTTTGATTTGAGCACGGTCGAAGTGTTTCAAATAATTGTCGAGATAGGTCGAGTATTTTCCACGTCTCAAATAGTAGTAAGGTGGGCAGCCAATTATCTTGTCGGCATCGTAGGGACGCTCCGCCAGTGATTCGTCCATAAGCGCTTCTTCGATACCGGCATTTTCGAGTTTGTTGCCGAAGCTGTACCAGTAATTTGAGATGGCCCTATCTACGGGATCTCGCAATATGAATATTATGCGAGCATCGGGAAATGAGCGCGCTATTCTTTCTACTACCTCAGAATGCTCCATATAGCAAACTGACTTTTCTCCGTGGATTTTTACATCGTCTCGGAAATAGTACTTTTGGTGATACTCGTCTATTCGAGATGGTGCGTCTTCATTCAAGAAAAATTTCGGCTCCGGCCACCACGGCTGATTAAGTTCGATCTCCGGGTGTTCGGTGAGAATTGTATGAAGATAGGTGGTGCCTGACCTTTGAGCGCCGGCGATGAAAAAATGTCTACTCACCTTTTATGATGCTTCCGACTTCGTAACTGGAATTGATTGACATTGTTTCCATCATCTTTTCAGAATATTGACCGAGCAGACCGACTAGCAGGGCGAGTATAGCGTTGCAGAATGCCATGACCGCAAGGACGGGCGCAAACTCAGGAAAGGAAGAGCTAAGCAAGGCATGTTTTGCGACGAATGCCACACCAAGCACAAGGCTGAACCAGGCCGTGCCGTAGCCGATATTCGAAATTAGTTTCGGCAGTTTTGAATAATTGAAAATTATCGTGCAGACAAGTTTTGCAATTCGCACCGGAGTGTATGTAGATTCGCTGCCGATGCGCTTGTGATGTTCTACAAGAACATTTGCCCTCCTGTCCGGATCCGAGCAAATCAAAGCCAGTCCATTGATGTATGGGAATGCTGTCTTGTGGTGGCACATTTTTGTCACCAATTCTTTGCTCATTATTCTGACATTGGAGATATTGAGATTTTTGGGTTTGCCGAAAATGATTTCGTTGAGGCGGCTGATTACTTTGCTGCCCAGATTTCTGTAAAACGCGTGCTGCTTCTTTGTGAACTTGGCAAAAATCAGATCGAGATTATTTTCAACGGCCGGTTCTATCAGTTTGAAAAGCTCTTCCGGCGGATTCTGGAGATCTGCGTCGATAGTGAGCATGTAATCGCCGGAACTGTTAGCGAGTCCGCAAAGCACTGCAGGATGCTGACCAAAATTGCGCGTCAGTTTTATTGCAACAATGTTCGGATTCTTTGCGGCAGCTTTTTCGATCACTTGCCACGTGTCGTCGGTGCTACCGTCGTTGACGATGACTATCTCGTAGCGGCATTGTCTTGCATCGAAAGTCTTCTTGATGCGTTCAAAAAGCTCGTCGATTTTATCCCGTCCATTAAAGACAGGAACTACCACGCTGTACTTGAAGTTGCGTACATCGGCTTTGCCGCCGTCAGCAAGCAAGTGATCGGAGTCGATCGCGTTCGAATTGAGCGGCGGATGAAGCAAGTTCGGTACCATTAGTGGGCGCTAATCTGTCTCGACTTGGACAAGAGCGATGAACCGGCATGACAATCCTCAATCTTACACCCCGATGCGGGAATGGGCATGAAGCGCCTGTCGTTTTTGGTCTCGGAAAACATGCAGTTAAACCGTGTCTCACTTTTGTTTGGATGTTGGGTCTTCTGACCCGGCTGCCTTCTTTTCGCGAAGCAAAAGCCCGACCATTGCACGGGCCACATAAGGACGAGCCGAAGAAGCTCTGCCGAATTCGTCGTAATAAGCCGCCGGTGCTAGATATTCGTACCAGCTGGGCGCCAGCATTTTTGTGTCGTATTTCCAAATGTCGAATGGGCTGTGATCTTTCGGTGGGTTCAGTTGATCCTCGAGATGCTCGAGCGCGGATGGGCTGCAATTGAGTCGATAACGCAGAAGTGCCAGTTCTTTGCTCTGTGGTTCCGCCAGGTATATCGCTATGTTCCGATTAGCTGCAAAAAGTGAAATTAGTGCGGCGGCGAAAAGTGCTCCGGTCACGACGCTTGTCTTCATCTTGAATCTTTGAGAAAAGCCCTGGGCGGCACAGAAGAAGTAGAGCATCGAGAGGGTCGAAAGCGCATACAGAGTGCGATAGCTCGCCCATGATTCGGCGACTAGAAGATTGGGCGTGTAGCAGAGTATGGGCAGCGCTACGAGCAGTAAAATTCTTCCCTTGAGCCATTCTTTCGGCTCCAGATCTTTGACGAAAAGGCTAAGTCCGATGAAGATGAGCGCAGCAACTCCGACCGCTATAAATCCATTAGCCGCAAGGTTGTTGAAGTTGAGGCTGTTTGTAAGCGGCTCTGAGATAAACCACTGGATTTTCTCGATGAAGTCAAAGGAAACGCGATCGCGGTCTGCGAGCAGATAGGCTTCGTACGCATTCTTGCCCCAGGCGCAAATGGCGTATTCGATTGAGCAGGCAAGACCGAAAGCCGAAAATGCAATCGCTGCAAGACGGCGCGAAATCTCCCATCGCCTGGGGGAAAGCGCGTCTTGAGCCATGCCTATCCAGAAGAACATAGCCGTCGATTGGTGCATGGCCATAGCTGCGCTGAGCGCAATTACTGTCGCCAGATACAAACCGGCGAATGCTCCGGATTTAAGCGGTTTTTGAGCAGCGTATTTAGCCAGAAAAAATGATACGTATGCAAGTGGAATACGGAAGGCGCCAAGAAAACCGACGAGGCTCCAGCCAGAGAGAACTTGAAAGGGAAGCTGCGAAAAAACAAGTAGAGAGAGAACAAATGATTGTGCGCGATTCCATCCGACATGCATCGCGTGTCTGAAGAAAAGAGTCGCTAAGAGCGCCGTCCCCAGTGTCGCAAAGACCCGCAAATAGACTAAATCATCGATAGTGTGCAGCAGTGAAAAGGCGGCAGCTATGAAAGGCAGATTCAGAGGACGCCCCTGCGACATCATGCTGCCCACAATTTCAGGACACCAGGCACCTTTGGTGAGCGTGAGGAATAGCAGGTAATAGTCGTCTAGAAGACCATAGCTTCTGAAAAAGGAAGGAGAAAAGGCGACCAGGAAAATCGCGGCGAAGAGTGCGAAGGTCAGCAGCGGATGAGGCTTTTGAATCTTCGTTGCAGGATTTGCCTCAATTTTCGGGCTGTCGCACTGCATAGCACTTTTGCCGTAAGTAGCGGCAATTGGGTTCTCTGGGAGATGAGCACAAGATAAGAATCTCGACAATGATACCGCCCTGCGGTTTTGCTCATGGAACGGTGAGAATAAGTTCAGCGGATAGGCTTAAACTCCGATTCGGCATTTACTGACTTCCTCTGCTCAAGTGCTATGATCCCGTATCCGTGAGAGATACCGCGCGTAAAACCCGGTGGATGAGCTGTGTTTAAGGGACGCTGCGTTTATCGGTTGAGGTCGGCGCCAAACGATGGTTTCCGGAAAAGTTCTAGATTTGCATAGTTCAGCCGTGCTGGATGGACAGGAGCGTCAGGCGATAGATTCGCTTGCTTCTCATTCCTCAGCTCATCCAGCCGCGAAGCTTCCTTCTCGGCGCTTGCATTTCGACACCATGCGCGCGCTCATGTTTATCTCTGTTTATGCCGGTCATGTGACCACTTCGCATGTTTCCAGCTACTGGGGCAGCGGGCTGGTGAATTCGGCCAGCAGCTTTGGATTTTATGCCTATCTTGTATTGAGTGGCTTTTTGATCACTCGCATTCTGGTTGGCAATGATACGGGAAAAACCTGGAGCGACCTTAGAGAGTTTTGGTTGCGGCGCACCTTGCGAATTTTTCCTGTCTATTATTTGACCCTCGGCATTCTTCTTGTCTGCGGATGGCTCCCTGAGCCGCTGCCGTTTTTCACTTACGTGTCGAACGTCTATCTCTTCTTAATCAATCAGATGGAAGGACCTGTCTGCCATTTGTGGAGCCTTGCAGTGGAAGAGCAGTTCTATTTGCTCTTTCCTCTAGTGTTTCTCTTTACACCTAAAAAGCATCGTCTCAACATGGTTGTAGCGCTGCTTGCTGTTTCTTTTGCTGTTCATACTGCATGTGCCACAATGTTTCCGGGACATAAGTGGAAGCTTCTGCTTCCTTCTTCTGGTCAATGTCTGCTCTTCGGTGCTATCGCCGGATACTTCGACATGACGCTCAAGCCCAAGGATGAAACAAAGCTGTTTATATTTGCGCTGTTGCTCAATATTGCTCTTATTGCAGTTCAGTCGACCGATAAGACTTTGCCTCATACGCTCATTTTTATCGATTCGGCTGCTCTGGCTTTGTTCTTCTACGCGCTATGGCGAACGCGCAATGAGTTTGTATGCAATTCATTGTCTAATAAGCTTCTAGTGCATCTAGGACAGACCAGCTACGCCATGTATTTGTTTCATTTACCTATTTTGTATTTGCTGATCGATTTTCCCCTGCCTGCGAAGATAGCAATCGGCTTCGTCAGCACTGCGCTTTTGGCATCGGCATCCTGGTATCTCTTCGAGTCACCAATTAATAACTTGCGCAACAGATTGATTCCCAGCCGTGTCTAATTCATAGCGGCTTGAATTTCAATCTGTAGACTTCGAAGTCTGCTTCCGGGTCGGCAAAGACACTTATGAATAATGGTCTATATTTGTAATGCTCCGCGCAAAATTCCGCGAATAACTGATTTGTTCTCTGGTCACTGACGAAATAGACGTTTTGCGATTTGCATGCATCAAGAAGACTGCTTATCCCGTGATTCTCCAGCATGTTGTAACCACTCGGGAGTATTCCCCACAGGCTCGTTCTATAAATGTCAAAATGCGAAAAATATTCGCGCATATTTTGAAAGGGACGCATGTATTGATAGGGAGCCGCTGTTCCAAGCACTATATAAAGCTGACCTGGCTGCGGATTGAGGCGCTTAATCGCTCCACTGATTCTCGAAAATTTTGCGCTGTAATATTGCCAATCAAAGTGCAGCTCCGAGATTGTGGAATAGGTCATCCAGCCTAGACACGCTGCAAGTGTTACGCTCACCAACCCCTTCTGCGGCTGTTTGGCTAGCCGAATCTTTTTAATCGCGGCTTTCAGCTTCTTTCTGTCGATAAATACAAAGAGGGTTGTTATTGCGCAGGTCATAAGGGCGAGATGCAAGCGTGGAGGAAGTTTCATCCAGAATGACAAATAGAAAATGAGCGAAGAGAGCCCCGTGAACCAGAAAAACAAGCCAGGCT
>Ga0268298_10004300_pt1 | contig 13979 bp, 14 predicted proteins | sample WWTPWeurt_MetaG_FD_194462 | JGI IMG/M metagenome (GOLD analysis project Ga0268298, IMG submission 194462) | Activated sludge microbial communities from WWTP in Nijmegen, Gelderland, Netherland - WWTP Weurt | ecosystem: Engineered > WWTP > Aerobic digester > Activated sludge | place... | reverse complement strand
CCTGGAGCGCGGCGATTTCGCCGCCGCCACTCAGCGTATCAACTCGAAACCTGCATTGCCCAAAGAAGCACCAACGAAAGAAAACCCATGAGCCTCAAATGCGGCATCGTCGGCCTGCCCAACGTCGGCAAGTCCACCCTCTTCAATGCCCTGACCAAGTCGGGCATCGCGGCGGAGAACTATCCCTTCTGCACCATAGAGCCCAACGTCGGCATCGTCGAAGTGCCGGACCCGCGGCTCGGAGCCCTGTCGGCCATCGTCAAGCCGCAGAAGATCCAACCGGCCATTGTCGAGTTCGTCGACATCGCCGGCCTGGTGGCTGGTGCCAGCAAGGGCGAGGGCCTGGGCAACCAGTTCCTCGCCAACATCCGCGAAACCGATGCGGTGGTGCATGTGGTGCGCTGCTTTGCCGACGAGAACGTGATTCACGTGGCGGGCAAGGTTGACCCGCTCTCCGATATCGAGGTCATCGACACGGAACTGGCCCTGGCCGACATGGCGGCGGTCGAGCGGGCACTGACGCGCTACTCGAAGCAGGCCAAGGCGGGCGGCGACAAGGATGCGAAGCTGCTGGTGCCGGTGCTGGAAAAATGCCTGGCCCAGTTGAATCAGGCCAAGCCCGTCCGCGCCCTGGATTTCTCGAAGGAGGAATGGGCGCTGCTCAAGCCCTTCTACCTGATCACCGCCAAGCCGGTCCTGTATGTCGCCAACGTCAAGGAAGGCGGCTTCGAGAACAACCCTCACCTGGATGCCGTGCGTGCGCACGCCGTGATCGAAGGTGCCGACGTGGTGCCCCTGTGCGCCGCGATCGAAGCCGAGATCGCCGACCTCGAAGACGACGAAAAGCAGATGTTCCTTGCCGACATGGGGTTGGAGGAGCCCGGCCTCAACCGCCTGATCCGCGCTGGCTACCACATCCTCGGTTTGCAGACCTATTTCACCGCCGGGGTCAAGGAAGTGCGTGCCTGGACCATACACAAGGGAGACACCGCGCCGCAGGCCGCCGGGGTGATCCATACCGATTTCGAGAAGGGTTTCATCCGCGCCCAGACCATCGCCTTCGACGACTTCATCGCCTGCAAGGGCGAGCAGGGGGCCAAGGAAGCGGGCAAGATGCGGGCGGAAGGCAAGGAGTATGTCGTCAAGGACGGCGACGTTCTCAACTTCCTGTTCAACGTCTAAACCAAAGTTCGGATTCTGCCGATCTTAGGCGGACAAAAGAAACCCAGTATTGCCTTGCTTATGCGGGGTTTTTTGTTCCTTGCTGATCCGGGTTGGTCCGTTGTCAGCCGGGTATAAACCGGGTACGATGTCGGGTATGGAGTCAGAACCGGGTATAGAAATGCCGGGTATGACTCAGACCGGGAGACCAGGCCATGCTGACCGATACCCAATGCCGCACCGCCAAGCCAAAGGACAAGCCCTACAAGCTGTCAGACGGCAAGGGGCTGTATCTGGAAATCAAACCCAATGGCGTGAAGGCGTGGCGTTATCGCTTCGAGCTTCGCGAAGGCGATGTCACGAAAGAAAGCATCTTTGCGATTGGCGACTACGCGATCGTCCCCAGTGGTGAATCGCCGGAAGAGGCGCAGGCCCGCCGCGGTGGTCGGCGATTTACCCTGGCCGAGGCGCGGGACGAGCGAATCAAGGCGCGGGCTCTGGTCAAGCAGGGCATCAACCCGGCTCACAACCGGCAACTTGCACGCATCAAGCGCGAACTGGAAAGTGCGACCACCTTCGAGGCTGTGGCAAAGGAATGGCTGGCCTTGAAGGATTGGGAAGAAGTCACCAAGGCACGCCGGCTGGACATGCTCACTCGCGTCGTGTTCCCGAAGATCGGCACGTTGCCAGTGAAGAGCGTGACCCCGGCGCACATCCTCGACGTGATGAACACGTCGGCAAAGAAGAACGGCCTGACGGTCGCGGCGGAAGCCAAGCGCACCATGTCCGGCATCTTTGAACTGGCCGTGTCCACTCTGCGAGCAGATGCCGATCCGGTCTATCCAGTGCGCAAGGCGTTGCCGGCCAACAAGACCCAGCACAAGCGCCCTCTCGATTCCGCCGAGATCGGTCAGTTGCTGCGCGACGTGGATGGGCATGGCGGTCGGCATGAAACCATCACCGCCTTCCGCCTGATGTGGCTGACCCTGTGCCGGCCGAGCGAAGCCGTCGAGGCCCGATGGGGTGAATTCGACTTGGACGGGGCGATCTGGCGCATCCCCGCCGAACGGATGAAAAAGCGCAAGGAACATGCGATGCCGCTGCCCACGCAAGCGGTCGAGATGCTGAGGGCGCTACACGGCCTCACCGGACGCCATGGGCATCTATTCCCGCATCGGGATGATCGGACCAAGCCGATGGTCGGCGCGTCGCTGCGCACTATGCTCAATGCACTGGGCTGGGGGAAGAAGTACAGCCCACACGCCACCAGGACAACCGGGAGCACCCGCCTGAACGAGTTGGGCTTCCCGTCAGACTGGATTGAGCGCCAGTTGGCACATGCCGAACCCAATGCAGTTCGGCGGACATACAATCACGCAGAATATTTGGGAGACCGCGCCAACATGATGCAGCAATGGGCGGACATGCTGGACACATGGAAGAAGGGCGACGATAACGTGACACCGATCAAGAGAGCGGCGGCATAGCGAGTAAGCCGCGCCTAGCCCGACGGGGCGAAAGCCGGGAACCCTTGCCCGGCTGGCGCGGCAACTGATTCAGGGGGAGCAAAGGGAACGCCATGAGCTACTTCGGGGAACTCAAGAGGTTTAATCCGCTATTAGGTGACATTCCAAACCACCCATTTTCTCTACTCCCTCAGATTGCTCAACGCGCCCGTGCGCTGCTGAAATCCCGTACCGCGGAACAGATTGATTCCGCGGCTAAGGACATCAGTTTCTCGATCTATTGCCACTTCGATGACTTGAAGCAAGATGAAATAGCAAGGCTTTTGAGGCATGCAGACGAAGTTGGGGATCATGAGCGATTATTTGAATGGGATGGCGGGTCGGTAGGTAATGGCCGCTGGCTATTCAAGGAAAGCATGGAAGATTCGTTAGGCATTCCAACGGCACAAAACACCAGCGAAGTTGATGCGCTGAAAGCGAATGAAAGCTATTGGTCTGAAATTGGAAGTGAGAGTTTCCCAAATTGTCAGCCCTATGAATTATTCGCGGTTCTGTCTATCTGGATGGTGGCTGAGGCTGTTAGTTTTATCGAACGTGAGGACGATCCCGCGAGAAAAATGGATGAGGCTCTAGGGGAGTTTCTCAAGAGCGCCGGCGTAAGAAGGAGCTACATATCCTTAGCCGCATCTTGTGGTGGCGAATGCGCATTGAAGGCAATGGATGCTGTTTGCTATGCCGAACACCTGCAAATAGTGGGATGGTGGGAGGCTACGCACACCCGAGCCATTGAGGATCAGGATCAGGAACGCAAGCGGCGATCAATGCAGGTGAATGCCCTGAGCCAAGCGCGACATCGGAAAACCTACAAGGCGATGGAAATGGCAATCGAGGAATGGGAGAAAGACCGGTCAAGATTTCCGAGCGCAGAAAAGGCTGGACAGTATCTTGCTGACTGGCTGACCCATCAAGGCTTTGTGTATGAGCCAAGAACGGTTACCGGTTGGATTCGCACTCACGCAAAAAAGACAGGGATTAGGTTCAGATAGTCAGTCTCCGGCGGAGACTGTACGGCATCCAGCGGGCAGCGGGCGGCGTCCGCTGGATAGGCGTATCGCGGATGCTTTGACGCATCCAGGATGCACGTATCGGCCAGCAACGGCCATTGACGGAGCATCCCGAATGAACCAATTACCTGAAACTGGGTTCTTGCGATTGCCGCAAATCATCGGTGACCCAAAAGCGGAACCGCCGATTCCCCCAATCATCCCAGTAAAAAAATCCTGCTGGTGGGATGGTGTCAAGTCGGGCCGATTTCCCAAGCCGGTGAAGCTCGGTCGCTGCACCATGTGGCGAGTTGAGGACATTCGCGCCCTGATTGCATCGGCATAAAGGGCGGCGACATGACCAAAAAACACAAACCCCGCAACGGCGGCAACCGTGCGGGGCAGAAAGCCACTACCAAGACTGACACCCCGGATCATACCGGAACCGATCCGCTGATAGGCTGGTTCAATCTAGCCAAGCCTTCATGCAATCACCAGCAAAAGCGCGGATGGCAAAAGGGGCGGCGATGACCGGCGATCATGTTCGGCAATTCCGCGGGGCGATCCTGACTGCGCTGGGCGCTGCTCCCGAGATCATCGAGCCTGGACGCATCCATCGCTTCGGCACGTCCGCTCGCGTCAGCGACAAGTCTGGTTGGTGCCAACTGTTCGAGGATGGCCGAGCTGGCGTCTTCGGCGACTTTCGCAGCGGCACTTCATCGGTGTGGACTGCGCATCGGCGAGAGCTGATGACGCCGGCCGAACGCGCTGTCATGGCCCGGCGAGTGGCCCAAGCCAAGACGCAGCGCGAACTCCAAATACGCGAGCGGCGGGCCGACAACGCGCAGCGCAATGCGGCACTGTGGGCGAAGACGGTGCCGGTGACGGACAGCGACCCGGTCTCGCTGTACCTGCGGCGGCGCGGGCTGGCCGGGCCGGTGCCCGAGCATTTGCGCCTGCACCCGCGGCTGACCTATTGGGATGACGGCGACCGTGGCAACTACCCGGCGATGATCGCGCCGCTGATCCGCCCCGATGGCGTGGTACAGGCCCTACACCGCACCTACTTGACTGCGGATGGAAGCAAAGCCCCTGTGCCCACCGTCAAGAAGCTGACCGGCGCGGCCGGGCCGCTGGCCGGCGCCTGCATACCGCTGCACGACCCGCGGGATGGCGTCATCGGCATTGCTGAAGGAATCGAGACTGCCCAGGCGGCGCACTTCGCGTCAGGGTTGCCCACCGTGGCCGCCTACTGCGCGGGCAACCTTGCCACTTACATCTGGCCACCTGGCGTCAGGCGCATCGTGGTGTTTGCCGACGCCGATCCGGCCGGGGCTGCTGCGGCGCAGAGCCTGAAGGTGCGGGCGATGCGCGCGGGCCTGAGCGTGGCCGTGATGACACCCACTACGCCCGGCGCCGACTGGTGCGACGTGTGGGCACAGCGCGCGGTCGTGACCGTCGCGGCATCGGGGGCTACAGCATGAATGCCCTGCTGAACGACCTGGCGCTGATCGAGGCTGCGGCTGACCCCAAGGTGTTGAACGCGGTGCAGCAACAGGACGCCGACAAGACCACCACCGACGCCGACGCGCTGGCGCTTGCCGCGGAAGCCGGCGACGTGGGCGCACCGTTCGAGCCGGCGGCGCTGTCGACGCTGCGCGACTTGCGGGCGCAAGACTTCGCGGGCTGGGTGCGTCTGCGCATACGGCTTAAGCGGGCCGGGGTGGGCGTCACCGAACTGGACAAGCAACTGCAACATGGTGACGGCGCCCCGCCCGACGACGACGAAACCGTCGCGGACAAGCTGATCACCCTGGCGCGCAGTCAGTGCCAGTTCATGCACGACGCGCAGCGCGAGCCCTATGCCGTGTTCGAGGCTGGGGGCGCGCGTCAGGTGCATGGAGTGCTTTCAAGCGGCTTCAGTGACTACCTGAGCCACGCCTACTACACCCAGCACGACCGGGCGCCGACCGAAACGTCGCTGAAGGTGGCGCTGGCGACGCTTCGCGGGCAAGCGCAGTTCGAGGGCGAAGCCTGCGAGGTGTTCACCCGCATCGCCAAGACCGAAGCGGGCTACTGGCTGGACCTGTGCAATGACGCCTGGCAGTGCGTGCAGGTGACGGCGACGGGGTGGGCTGTAGTGGCCGGCGCTGGTGCCCCGCTGTTCACCCGCAGCGCATCCATGCGGCCGATGCCCGTGCCCGAGCGTGGCGGCAAGCTGGATGCGCTGTGGCCGCTGGTCAACGTCCCCGAGGCCGACCGCCTGATGGTGCTGGCCTGGATGCTGGAATGCCTGCGCGCCGATACCCCGCATGTGGTGCTGGAACTGGTGGGCGAGCAAGGCAGCGCCAAGAGTTCGACACAGCGGGCGCTGCGGCGGCTGATCGACCCGAATCAGGCCGATCTGCGGGCCGCGCCGAAGTCCGTGGAAGACGTGTGGATCGCGGCGCGCAACTCTCACTTGGTGAGCCTGGAAAACCTGAGCCACCTGCCCCCGCAGTATCAGGACGCGCTGTGCGTGCTGGCGACGGGCGGCGGCTATTCGGCACGCACGCTCTACACCAACGCCGAAGAAACCATCATCGAACTGCGCAAGCCCATCGTGCTCAACGGAATCAGCGTGATCGTGACGGCGCAAGACCTGTTGGACCGCTGCCTGCATATCGACCTGCCGACCATCCATAGCCGCGAGCTGGCTGGCGACATGGAAGCGCGGTTCGAGGCTGCGCAGCCGGCGCTGCTGGGTGCGCTGCTACATCTGTTCGTCAAGGTGCTGGCGACGCTGCCCAGCGTATCGATTGCGCCAGAGCATCGGCCCCGCATGGCGGACTTCGCGGCGCTGGGCGAAGCGGTGTTCAGGGTTCACGGCAAACCGGCCGGCGCATTCCTGACCCGGTACGGAGACATGCGCAAGGACGGCGTGCTGCGCACCATCGATGCGTCGCCTGTGGGCGCGGCACTGGTGGCCTACCTGGCGGCCATGCCTGGCGCCTTCAACGACACGCTGTCGAAACTACTCGACTACCTAGAACCATACCGGCCGCACGGCGAAGCTTGGCCGAAATCGGCGAAGGGGCTGGGTGACGCGCTGCGGCGGCTTGCACCCGCACTGCGGCTGATCGGGTTCGAGTGCAAGAGCCTGCCCAAAATTGGCGGCGTGATCCGGTGGCACATTTTTCCCAAGCCTCAGCCGGCTGAACCATGTCCTGCAAGTCCTGCAAGTCCTGCCCGACCGGCGACCGCCACGCCCAGGCCCACAGGATCGAGCGACGCAGCAGGACATGCAGGACGTTCAGGACGTGGGGTTGGCAGCCGGGCGCCGGAAAGGGGTATGCCCCCGCACCGCGAAGACGGGCAGGCCGACCACGGCGAGGTGTTTTGATGGGCGCCCCCGAGTTGCTGCACCACCTGCGCGGCGCCGGCCTGGTGCTGACGTTGACAGCGACCGGCGGGCTGCATGTCGCGCCGCGTGACGCCCTGACCAGCGAACACCGCGCTGCGATCCGCGCCCAGCGTGACGACCTAGTGCTGGCGCTACAAGCCGAGGCACAGAACAGCATCCAACCAACGTCAATGGCGGTGGCGACCGCTTCCCGCTGGTGGCTGATTCACTACCCCGAGCGCGATCCGGGAGAGGTTTCATGCACCCCGCCAGCGACCCATGCTGCCATTCTGGAACGGCACCCGGACGCAATCGCGGCGGAACCCTTTACCCCGACCATCCGGCAACCATCCGCCCCTATGACCGCTGAAGAGGAAGCGGCAATCCGGGCATGGCTGGCACTGATCGAGGAAACTGACCCGGTGACTATTGCCGAAGTCATAGGCCAGTGCCAGCGGGACGCGGATTCGCGGGACTACTTCACCGGACGGGCGGCGGCGGAACTGCCGAAGCCTGACCCCGATGACCGGCGCACCTGTTCCCAATGCGCGAACCTTCGGCAACGCGCCTGCACCATTGCCAAGCCGGAACGCGGGGCGCTGGTGGTGGCGAATCCAGTTTATCGACCTGACCCGGCGCGGCTGTTGCGGTGCGCGGGCTATGCGCCGATGGCGAGCGACCCAGATCAACGATCCTGCGCGGAACTCTGGCCGGGACTATTTCAGAAAGGCGGTGAATGATGGCAACCAAAGCGAAGAAGCAACCGGCAGTGATTGGCGAGGCCGCGAAAAGGGAACTGGAAAAGATGAAGGCAACGACCAACCTATCAAGCCCGATCAATGCGGCGGCGGTAATCGAGGCATACAGCAAGGCGGTATTCGGTGAGCAGCAAGGCGGTTTGATGGAAGTCTATGAGGTGCTTAGCGACTCAATCGAAAAGGTATGGGATGGCGATATGACGAAATGTGAGGCCATGCTGTTGTCACAGGCGGTGGCGCTGCAGTCCATTTTCGTGAACCTGTCCCGGCGTGCAGTCGCTCAGGAGCGTATACCCAACTTCGATACCTTCTTGCGCCTTGGCTTGAAGGCCCAAGCACAAGCCGTGCGGACTATCGAGGCATTGGCTGAAATGAAGAATCCGCGAAGCGTGGCCTTCGTGAAGCAGGCGAACATCGCCAACAATCAGCAAGTGAATAACGGGCAATCTTCGCAGGCGGGAAGTTTGGAAAATCAACAAAGCAAACTATCAGGGGACACCTATGAGCTACGTCAGAACACCGGAACACAAAGCACTGCGAGCGGAGTTAATCCGGCGCTGGAAGCCGTGGGAGAAAAGCACCGGGCCGAAGTCGGAAGAGGGTAAGGCGAAGGTGGCGCGAAACGCTGACAAGGGCAGGGCACGGCAAATGCTGCGCGAACTGCGGCAGGTATTGCGGGAGCATGCCGAGGCATTGAAGGCCGTCGGGTAGAAAGTCAGCGCTGGCGACACGGCGGCAACGTCCTGGGGCTGGCGCGTGACCTACCCGGAGAATCATCCCGGCGACCGTTTCAGCGGGCGCGTGTTCGAGTGCTACATTGTGCCGCTGCAAACCCTCACCGAAGTGCAGGCCATTCACCCTGGCGCGAGGATCGAACCAATCGCGGAGAGGGGCGGGTGAGCAAGGGGTGTATGCCTTGGGTGTGGCGATGCCTGTGCGCTGGAGATTTGGAGCGCTTTGGCGGCCTGAGCGTACGCTGCTCAAGCGGGTGTATCCCTATCAGGTTTGACACCGGCCATCTGTTGGCGCTACCGCGTTCGCAAGGCAGTTGTGAAACGCTATGGCGCCGCGCTGAATTCGGGCAATCTCCAGAACCGCCGGGCGGCATTCGCTCGGTTTGACGCCACGGAATCCCTCCATCCTCAACTCAAGGGCAATGATGGACGTGGCCGCTTCCCGATCAATTCGCATGTTGGAAGAGCACTGCCTGAGTAAGTGACGCCAATGAACGATAGTCATGATGGTCATGATGGTATCCCGGCTGTCGTCGATCTGATGCGCCATTGTTCGCCATGTGGGGGCACAGCGCAATCGCGGCGATCGGTCGGGCCGTTCCGGTGAATCACTATTGTGGGCAGGTGCGCGGCGACGTGCAAATTCCCACTGTTTCAGTCCGCAGTGCGCATGGCCTGATCCGGTGGTACGCATCGGGGTACGCACATTCCACGCCCTTATGGGGTGTGCGTACCGAGGGCGCCGCTATAGCGATACAGCGGCCGGTGCGCGGCGAGGTGCGCAAGCAGAACGGTAAAGCGAGAGTGCGAACGGATACCGATACGGGGCAAGGTTGCAATATGGTTGCCACGGAAACGACCATTCGCGCAATTGAACGGTCGGCACTAAACACTGGACTACACGGAGAAAGGCTCCCGATGATGGCGGCCTGATATTTACTCGTCCGGCCTTGGCGCTTGCGTTTCTACATTGCGCTGGTAGCTGATAAGGATAATCGCCGATGAGTTCAGCAAGAAAAGAACGGTCAACAGAAAAAGCAGCCAACTCCGATCGAGCCCGACCACGGCCATGAACAGTGGGATGTTGATGATGAATCCTGGCCCTGTTCCATGGAACACTGAGGCGCCACTCAGCAGATTCATTACGCACCCAAGCAACCAGAAACCAAGCACAACCTTCAGCACAACTCCCCACCAAATATTAGGCAGCAGAACCGCCAGTGCGGCAGGGAGTAGCGTCAATACTGAGAAATAGAAGAAATTTGAGAGCGCTTGGCGCATTGGTTTTGCCTCCGGTCTTGCTAGCGGTAACTCAATGGCTTAGTTGGGTCGGTTGCGCGCATACAGTGATGGCACTACTTCTTCTTGAAGGCCTTTTGAAAGTAGGCGTTCCCGTCTCGCTTGTGTTGCCGTAGCGATTCGAGTTCTGAGCCTGTCAGCATATCGGAAACCGGCAAAGTATCCGGCTTCTGCTGCTTTTAGGGCTTCCGGATAGTCGTGAGAGGGGCTATTGAAGTCATCATCAGTCGTCGTTCTGGCTGCAGAGAATCCGATTTACCGCCCGGTGCAGGCGATACGTCTCCGCGGATCCCGTCGGCTCCCGGCTTGGCGTTTGTTCCGGCGGGAACAGGTCCGCCAGCGCTATCTCCTGCGCCTGGTCCAAATAGATCCCCTGTGCCATCAGCGTTTCCATTTGGTCGAGCGCTGACTGCGCCCTTGTTTCGAGGAACCTTTCCAGGCTTCCGTCCGCCTTCATCCGGCGATAGTCCTTCCTCCGGAATTCCAAGTAGTGATCCCGCAGTTTCTGTATCAGTGGATGAAGTTGCATCGCCGGTGCCCTCCGTTGCTTCATCATAGGCTACGTTTGCCGCGATTGATATTCCGGTCGCCTAGCGGCGGCGCTGCATAGCGCCGGCCGGCGGTTTCTATGAGTGGCAGGATGGGGTAGTTCGCAGTGCAGTTCGCGCTTGGCTAACCCTGGACGGGATGCGAACCACTACCGATACCGGCCAAGATTTCAGGGATGGTTACAGGCGAATCAACATGCACGCACCGGCGTGCGCAATGAGCGTGTTGTACGCGGGGCAGTGCGCACAGAAGAGGTCGCAGCAGCGATACAGCCGTCTGCTCGCAGTGCAGTATGCATGGTTACCGGATATGGCTGGTCAGTACGCGAACTGGCAGTCCGCACTCAGGTCCGCAGTGGAGCAAGCAAAATGGCGACCGATGTCAAGTACCGATACCGGGCGCGCTCACAGGCCCGCAAAGCCTTGCGTACCTGCGACCAGCAACACCGATACGGGGGTTGGTATCCAGCAAGGTTTCCACGGAAACCGCCATTTCCGAGCGGCAAGCTAAACGACCGCTAAACGCTGAATGACGAGGGCTTCAGGCTTTGACGCCGCCAAGTTCATCGGGACAATCGCCGCCGCGCACACCGCACGAAGGCGGTTCGCGCCAGGAATCAATGACAACGGCGCCCGTACGGCAGGCGCCGACTTGGTTAGTGGCAAAGTTAGTGCGGCACGAGACGGAATTGCCTAAACTGTCCAATGATGTCCACGTTTCAGGGTTCGAGCCCGCCGGTTACACTGTGGTTACACCACAAACCGCACCGCAGCGAATGGCTCCAGCGACGAGAGTGCCCCTTGAGGTTTATGCTCGAAGTCTGGCGGCTCTTCAAGAAGCAGTCCAGCCGCAAGTAGTACAAGAATGAGTCTTCCAACGAATAGGCACCAAGGACGAAAACCATGATCCGCTTACTTCTTGTCGCGCTAAGCATGGCGTTTCTTGTGCCCTCTGCTGCTCTGGCAGCGAGCGCTACCCAGGTATTTCAGCGATCCAGCAAGAGCGTAGTCGTAGTCCTCGCACTCGACGGCGCTGGCCAAACCCGCGCGACAGGGAGCGGCGTTGTAACCGGCAAGGAAGAGGTCGTGACGAATTGCCATGTGCTGCGTGGGTCGAGCAAGGTCGTCATCTTGCACAACAAGAAGAAGCACGCAGCCAGCATTACTGCGGAGGATCAGGACAAGGATCTGTGTCGCCTGATTGTTCCAAATCTTCGTGCGCCCGCTGCCAATATTGTTCCTCTATCCTCTATTAGCGTAGGCGCGAAAGTGTACGCGATTGGTGCACCTCGGGGGCTTGAATTAAGCCTGAGCGACGGGTTGATATCGAGCATTCGCAATCGCAAGGGCATCAAGGTCATACAGACAACGACGCCTATCTCTCCCGGTTCAAGTGGTGGAGGTTTGTTCGATTCACAAGGTGCCCTTGTCGGTATCACAACGTTCTATCTGGAAAACAGCCAAAACTTAAATTTTGCGATTCCGGCAGAGTATTTGGCTGGGCTCGAATCGACGGCCGCCCCTGAGTTAGCAATGGATGAAGCGGCTTGGCAAGAGCGAGCGTGGGACCAGCTCATCGAGCATGGCGGGTTGTTGACGCGTCCCGTAGAGGCTCTTCGCTACGCTCAGGCGTGGTCTCAGCGAGAAGCGGAAAATCCCATTGTGTGGAATATATTGTCATCCGACTATCTCGCTAATGATCTGCCAGAGAAGGCAGCGGAGGCTGCCAAGAGATCTATATCAATGCTCCCAACGGTACGTGGATTTGTGGCCCTTGGGAACGCGCAGCGGCGCCTCGGCGATCACGCCAATGCACGCAAGACCTACGAGAATGCCCTGGCGATTGATCCAGAAAATAGCCGCGCTTGGTCTGGACTTGGGGCTACGTACTTGGTCGCAGATAACTACTTGGCCGGGGATAACTATACGGCGATCAAGCATCTCAGGAGAGCGTACGACTTGTCGGGGCAGGGCGCGACGAACATTGATGGCCTAATCACACTGTGCGTCATGTATAGCTTCACCAAAATGCATAAGGAATATGAGGAGTGCGTAGAGAGAAAGCGCGTGATCCTAGAACCATTAGAGAAAGCCTTCAAGTAGAGACTTCAGTTTGCACTGATGTCATTAGTCCGAGGTTAAGTCATCTCTATGAGCATTTCCTGATCTGCCGTGGCAGCGGCGCTGTCGTGCCTTCACAGGAGCAATACAATGAAACTCATCACTGCATTACTGCTGACCGTAGTCGCATTCCCTGTATTGGCTGACCGCGTGGTCAACGGCTACGTCAAACGGGATGGCACTGTCGTTCAGCCACACGTCAAGACGGAATCCAACCGAACGCGCAGCGACAACTACTCGACCCAAGGCAACAAAAATCCCTACACGGGAAAATCCGGCAGCGAGCGCGCCGATGGCGACTATCCATCATCCAGTCGGGGATCAACCTCATCGAGTTCCTACGGTACGTCAGGCAGCGGAACCTCGCGTCACAAGAGTAAAAGTGGGTGGTGATGCAAAGGAAGCCCATTCGTTATGCGCTGGCGGGCCAGGACGTCTGATGCCAGCAATCGCGTCACGTACTGGACGCCGCCGTCGCGCAATCAACCGCGCCACGGCTTTGTGCCTTCGCTCACCGCCACTACTCCTGCCCCGCCGCCGCTGCGCCACTGCGCAGGCCAGCGATAACCCCGCTCGCCTGCTTGCGGCTTGCAGGCGGCTACCGCGTCACGTCCTGCACCACGCCGTCACGCGGTGAAGCAGCGTCACGGCTTTGTCTCTCCTGCTATCGCCGTGCCGCTAGCGCCGACTTTTCAATGGGTGGGTTCAGCGCAGATTCAACCTTGACCCGATTCTCGCCTCCACCAGCAACCGAATCTCCTGCTCCGAAATTTCCAGTTCGATCAACTGCGCAGCTGCGTTCCTGATGCGACGTTCGGCCTTCTCTCTGGCGCTGCGAATGTGCTTGCCCAGTTCGCTGCCTCTGATTTCGGCGCGTGTGAGCGTGCGGTTGAGTGCCAGCAAATCGACCAGACCGGGGTTCTCGATTTCGTGGGCAAGCTCCTGCTAGGCAAGCTCCACTGGCAAAGGATCGTCATGCCGCCGATCAGAATATGTCCGTCGGCGTAGGCAATCGGAATCGGGTCGGCATCGGGTGGCACAGTCGCCAGCGCCCGCAGGATTTCCGGCGAAAACGTGGCGCGGCCCTGCCAGTCGCCCTCGGCGTGCGATTGGGCAAGTAGTTTGGATACTCCGAAGCGGCCGGTGGCCACTGAGTCCTATCGGCCATCAGCGGTCACTGGGAATTTTTCTCCAAACCGGCCGTTCAACCTGGGCCGTTCTCCAGACCGGCCATTCAAACGCAGCCACTGATCGGAGCCACCAACTTCGCCCACCTGAACTTCGGCTGTACAGCGTCACCAGCGCGCCATGCTGAACCAACCGATGCGGCTGTGCTCCTACGTCCGAGTGCTGATGATATATACAGTATCCTGTCCCGGTCACCCGACCAGGATGGACCACCTCGATGGCAGCCGCCGCTCAATGCGCCGCGCCCACACCCAAGCGCTACCAGCGCCGCCGTCCCGA
>Ga0268298_10004299_pt1 | contig 13981 bp, 10 predicted proteins | sample WWTPWeurt_MetaG_FD_194462 | JGI IMG/M metagenome (GOLD analysis project Ga0268298, IMG submission 194462) | Activated sludge microbial communities from WWTP in Nijmegen, Gelderland, Netherland - WWTP Weurt | ecosystem: Engineered > WWTP > Aerobic digester > Activated sludge | place... | reverse complement strand
GGCTGCGACCCGGTGTTCGCAGGCGCGAGCTGCAAGATGGGTCTCGATGGTACGCCCGGCTGCATCGCGTGCAGCTGCGATGGAACCAGCTTCAGTTGCACGAGCTGCGCGGGCGCGAGTGACGCAGGCAGTGACGGAAGCAGCGACAGCGGTGGCGACAGTGGCGGGGACGGCGGCGGCGACGCGGGCTCGGACTCGGGCAGCGGTCCCACCTGCAAAGCCACGCAGAGCTGCGATCAGAAGAGCATGAACCAGTCGTGCCAGGAGTACGACGCGACGACGCCCGCGGCGACCGTGCAAGGCATCTGCGTCGGCGGCACGTATTCGGCGGCGCCCTGCGATCGGACGGCGTCGCTCGGCGGCTGTGAAGACTCGAGCGCGAGCTGCTCGGTGGTCTGGTACTTCCCGGGGATAAACCCCTGGACGGTGGCCGACATCCAGCAGAAGTGCCTGAACAACGGCAAGAAGTACGTCGCGCCCTGATCGACGCGCAGGCCCTGCGTAGCGCCGCAGGCGCGCCCGAACGTGGTGAAACCCTGGGCACGCAGCGCGAGGGTTCGTCCCGCCGAGACACTGCTCGGATACGCGCAAATCGAGCCGATTCGACGCTGCCTGGGCCGAGTGCGCCAAAAGCCTGACTCAGCGGCTCGGCAGCTCGGGCGGTGAGGGCGCTCGCGGGCGAGCTGTCCGAAGTGGTACGGGCATTGCACCGCGTGAGCCGGACCGGATCGGCGGATGAAACGTCTCCGAAGCTTCGTTGGCTTCAAGCTCTTCGGCTCGATCTTCGTGTCGATGGCGGCGGTGTTCCTGTTCTTCTCGTACCTGCGTGAAACCCAGTCCGAAGAAGCCTGGCGCGCATCGTTCGACCAGCACGGCCGGCAAACCACCACCGTGCTCGAGCGCGCCTTGAACTACGGCATGCTGCTCGGCAAGAAGGAGGGCGTGAGAGCCGCGCTCACCCGACTCGGGCGCGAGCCCGGCGTGCAGGGCATCCGTATCTACGACAAGAAGGGGAAGATCGTCTTTTCCAGCAACGAGAAGGAAGTGGACCAGGTGCTGCGCAAGGCCGACCCGGCCTGCGCCACTTGCCACGCGACGGAGAACGACGGGAAGCCGCCGCTGCTCCAGGGAAACGCCTGGACCTACCGCGACGACTCGGGCCGGCTCCTGATGGGCAACATCCACCTCATCCAAAACTCGAAGGAGTGCTCCAACGCGAGCTGCCACGAGCACGCGCCCGAAAAGACCACGCTCGGCGTGCTCGATCTGCGCATGCGCATGGACGTGGTGGACGAAGGCCGGCGCGCCGCCGGGAAGAACACGTTCGTCACCGCGATCTGGATGGCGCTCGTCGGCGGCCTGGTGACGGCGCTCTTCATCTGGGCGTTCGTGCGGCGACCCGTGCAGAGCCTGATCCAGGGCACGCGCGAGGTGGCGCAGGCCGACTTCCACACGCGACTCGCCGTTCGCGGCGCCGGCGAGTTCTCCGAGATCGCGGACGCCTTCAACGTGATGACGGCGGACTTGGAGAAGGCGCGAGAGAAAACCGCGCGCTGGGAGGCGGAGCTCGAAGCCCGAGTGAACGAGAAGACCGAAGAGCTCGGGCGTGCGCACAAGAAGCTCCTCCAGATGGAGAAGATGGCGTCGCTCGGCAAGCTGTCGGCCACGGTGGCCCACGAGATCAACAATCCCCTCGCGGGCATCTTGGTCTACGCCAAGCTCATCGAGCGCGAGCTCGGCGCGGGCGAGCTCTCGGCAGAGAGCCGCGCCGAGACCCAGCGCTACGTCACGGTGATCCGCGACGAATCCACGCGCTGCGGCGAGATCGTGAAAAACCTCCTGACGTTCGCCCGGGCCTCACGCACCGAAAAGGCCGTCTCGAGCCTGCGCGAAATCGTCGATCGCAGCGTGGCGACCGTGCAACACCTGATCAAACACGCCGCCGTCGAGTGCCGCGTGAGCTCCGACCTCGAGTCCGACCTGGTGGTCTGCGACAAGAATCAGATCCAGCAGGCGTTGGTCGCGCTCCTCGTGAACGCAGTCGAAGCCATGCCCTCGGGCGGCGAGCTCGACATTCGACTCGGCGAGGACTCGCCGGACGCCATCTGCCTCACGGTACGCGACACGGGGATCGGCATCCCGACCGAGGTCTTGCCCCACGTGTTCGAGCCCTTCGTGACCACCAAAGAGGAGAAGGGCGTGGGGCTCGGGCTCTCCGTCGTCTACGGCATCGTGCGCCGACACGACGGCCAGATCGAGGTCGAGTCCCAGGTGAACCAGGGTACGACCTTCCGCATCGTGCTGCCCCGGCGCGAAGAGCGGCCCCACGAAACGACGGCGGAGCCGGCTCCAGCCGGTCCCGCGAGCGAGCGAAGATCATGACCGACGACACCCGTTCCATCCTCATCGTCGACGACGAGTTTCCGGTGCGAGACTCGCTGTTCCACTGGTTCAAGAAAGAGGGTCTCAAGGCCGGCACCGCGGAGAACGCCAAAGCCGCGCTGGTGGAGCTCACCCGCGAAACCTGGGACATCGTGCTGCTCGACTTGCGCATGCCGGGCATGGACGGGCTCGAGCTCCTGCGACGCGCGCGCGAGCACGCGCCGGACACCATCTACATCATGATCACCGCTCACGGCAGCGTGGAGACGGCGGTCGAAGCGCTGAAGCTCGGGGCCTTCGACTACATCATGAAGCCGGTGGACCCCGACGAGCTCACACGTATCGTGAACAAGGCCTTGAGCCACCGCCGTCTGACCCAGGAGAACACGCGCCTCCGCGCCCAGGTCGCTGCCCTCTCCGACGACGGCGAGCTCGTGGCCGAGAGCGCCAAGATGAAGCACGTGCTCTCGCTCGTCGAGTCGCTCCGCGACACCGACGTGACGGTGCTGATCCGCGGCGAGAGCGGCACGGGCAAAGAAGTGGTCGCGCGCGCCATCCACTCGCGGGGCGTTCGCCGTGGCTTCCCCTTGGTGGCCGTCAACTGCGGCGCGCTGCCCGAGTCCCTGCTCGAAACCGAGCTCTTCGGCCACGAGCGCGGCGCCTTCACCGGGGCGCAATACCGGCGCAAAGGCAAATTCGAGCAGGCCGACGGCGGCACGCTGTTCTTGGACGAAATCGGCAGCATCAGCCCGCGCTCACAGGTCGAGCTCCTGCGCGTGCTCGACAACAAGGAGTTCACGCGCATCGGCGGCTCTCGCCCCATCAAGGTCGACTTCCGGGTGGTGTGCGCCACGAATCAGGATCTCGAAGAGCTGGTCGCTGCCAAGACGTTCCGCGAGGACCTCTACTTCCGCATCAACGTGTTCCGTATCGACCTGCCGCCTCTCCGCGAGCGCGCCGGCGACGTACCGGCCCTCGCGCACCATTTCTTGAAGCTCTTCGCCATCAAGACCGACAAGGAGATCACCGAGATTGCGCCCGACGCCCTCGAGGTCCTCGAGCGCCACGACTGGCCGGGCAACGTGCGGGAGCTCAAGAACGCCATCGAACGCGCCCTGGTCTTCGCGGAGCCGCCGGCGCTCCGGGCAAAGGATCTCCACGCGCTCACGCCAGCGGCCCGCGCCGAACCGATCCACGCCCCCGATTCCCTCGCCGAGATGGAGAAGGCCCACGTGCTCCGCGTGCTCGGGCGCGCGGACTGGAACATCACCCAAGCAGCGCGCCTCCTCGAGGTGGATCGCGTGACGCTCTACAACAAGATCAAGAAGTACGGACTCAGGCGCTGAGCCGACGGGCGCGAGGTCTTCGCAAGATGCAGGGGCTCCGCATCTCGGCCTTCGAGCTCCCCGACGCCGGGGAGCTCCTCTCCGAGCTCGGCGCTCGACTCGGCGGTGCGCTGCGGCTCAGGCCGGAGCTCGCCCCCCTGCCCTTCGACCCGGCACCGCTCTTCGATCGGCTCCGGAACCAATACGACGCGACCAAGCTCCTCCGGAAGCTCGAGCCCTCGGCCGACGGGCGCTTCCTCCTGGCGGTCACCGACAGCGATCTGTTCATGCCCGTCTTCACCTTCGTGCTCGGTGAAGCCCACCTCGGGGGCAAGGCTGCGCTGGTCTCGACGTATCGCCTGCGCGAGGAGCGCTACGGACTGCCGCCGAATCCAGCGCTCCTCCGCACCCGCCTCGCGCGCGCCGCCATCCACGAGCTCGGCCACTGCTTCGGCCTCGCACACTGCCGAAACTCGCGCTGCGTGATGTACGCGGCCGCGAGCGTCGAAGAGGTCGACCTGAAAGGGGACGACCTCTGTGGACGCTGCGCGGCTGCCGTCGCGAGCTCACGCTGAAGAGCTCATGCGGGCCGATCCGTCCTGGATCAGCGGGCGGCGCGGCGCGGGCGCGCGGTCCCGCGTGAGGAGCTTCGGCAAGCGGTGCAGGGTGTAGATGATGGCGACGCCGGCCACGGTCAACAGCGCCTCTTCGCTGTGGAGCGTGTGGGCGACGTTGAGCCACCAGCCCGGGAGCACGCGGGTCACGAGCTCCGGAGCCCAGAGCGTGAGCCCGCTCGCCAGCACCACCACCAACGTGGCGGTGAGCGCCAAGTAGTCGAGCTTCTCCCAATAGCGGAAGCGGCGCGGCGGGAGGGTCGGGCCACGACCGAGCATCCAACGCACGTGGGCAGCGAGCTCACGAAGGTCGGCCCCGCTCGGCAACGGCGACGCCGCACCGAACAGATGAGCGAAGGCTTTCCGGAGCCGGAAGCTGCCGGTTTCGTCGGCGTACAGGCCACGGTCACGCCACACCGGCCAGACCAAGCTGGTGAGGTGCACGAACACCGCCACGAAGGTCATCGAGGCGCCCAGCTTGTGCAGCGCGCGCGCCACGTCGGCGCCACCGAGGAGCGCGAACACCGCCTGCGCTGCACCCGAGGTGTGGAACTTGAGCGGCATGCCGGTGGCCACGAGCAGCGCGAACGCGATCAGGAGCAGCGTGAACGCAAAGCGGTCGACGCTGCGGAATCGCTCCCACTGCACGGCCAAGAGCCGCCGTCCGCGAGCCAGCTCGGTCAGGCGATATTCGGCCGGCGCGTACAGGAACGCGAAGAGCGAACGCAGGAGGACGACCAGGGCGTGCAGACCGGCCAGGCCCAGCGCGGTGTAGATCAAGAGCCGCACGGGACGCTCGGTCCAGTAGAGCAGCGGATAGGCCTTGCGGTCGCCCGAGTTGCCGTGGGCGAAGTAGCCCGCGAAGCCCGGCGCGGCGTTCTCGTGGCACTTCTTGCAAGTCTCGACGCGTTCGGCAGGCGCCAGGTTCGACGCCGGATCCTTGCTCGCGAGGGTCTCGTGGCTGCCGTGGCAATCGTAACAGGCCGCGACTCGCGTCCCGCCGAGGGCGTGCGCGCGACCGTGGTACGTCCCGAGGTGCTGCGCGAGGCGCTCTTCGTGGCACTTGCCGCAGGCCTTGTCGCTCTCGAGCTTGAACGAAGCAGCCGAGCTCGAAATGGCGTGGGCCGAGTGACAGCTGATGCAGGTCGGGGCCTTCTCCGCGCCCTCGTCCAGAGCCTTGCCGTGGACGCTGGTCGCGTATTTCCGCGTGATGCCCTCGTGACAGCTGCCGCAGGTGGCCGAGATGTTCCGCGGGTGGACCCTGGAAGCCGGGTCGTCGCGCTTGGCGACTTCGTGCCCACCGTGACAGTCGACGCACGACGGAGCCACCACGGTGCCCTTCTTCACCAAGAGCTGGCCGTGGATGCTCTCGTAGTAGTGCCGCACGCGGTTCGGCTCGACCTTGCCGAGCGCCGACTGGAACAACGGACTGTCGTGGCACTTGGAACACGTGGCCGCGAGGCGTCGCTTGCTCGTCCGCGAGCGGGCGTCGTCCACCGCGTACACGTCGTGGGCACCGTGGCAGTCTTGGCAGCGAGCGGCGGGGTCACCGGCGTTCCGCGCGCGCCCGTGCGCGCTCTCGTCGTAGACCTTCTCGGCCTTGTCGTGACAGCCGCGGCACTGGAGATCGCCCGAGATGCGCTTGTCTTCCGAACCTTCGTTCTTCGAGTGGCAGTCCGTGCAGTCGAGCTCGGCATGCACGGAGCCTTTCAGCGTCTCGACCGCGACGTCGTTCTCCCAGTTCACCTCGGTGGCCGGCAGGTCCCGGCTCTCCGTGCTCCGCCCTTCCGACGGGGCGCCGCACCCGGCGACCAGGAGAGGAAGCGCGAACAAGAGTGTGGGGCGCATGCGCTCAGCTCCGTGTGGAGACGATTGCCGGTTCGTGCGAGCCATGGTGTGCCTCTTCGTTGTGCTCCCCTCTCTCCGACGGTTCGATGGCAGCCGAAGCCGGCAGCTCTTCGAGCTCCCGCGGGTGCTCGTGCTGCATCTCTTCCAGCGTGAGCTCACCCGTCGCCATCACCAGGCTGACGCCGTGTTGGCTGGGTTTCAGCGCCACGTGATAGAGGTGCCAGACCAGGATCGACAGCGAGGCCAGCCAGGCTTCGTAGAAGTGGATGACGTCAGCTACGTCCCAACCCCACTTCGGGAGCCAAGCCAGCGCGCCTTCCTCGAACCAGAGGATGAGGCCGGTGACCACCATCACGATGGAGCCCCAGATCAGCGCCAGATACTCGAACTTCTCCACGTAGGTGAAGCGAGCGAAGCGCGCGGGCTTGGGCGACACGCCGGCGTAGTAGCGAAGCTGCTGCCAGAACTCGGACAGATCCTGCTTCTTCGGCAGCATCGCGCGGAGCTGATCACGTCCTCGCGCCGTCGCGATCAGGTAGTACACGTGATAGAGCGACAGCACCACGAACAAGATGGCCGCCACGCGGTGCGAGTAGCCGCGCACCAAGAAGCCCAGCTTGGTGTGGACCAGCGGCTCGACCCAGAACGCGTTCGGGTACTTGAGCGCGAAGCCCGTGAACACCAGCACCAGGAAGGTCATGACGAGACCGAAGTGCTGGAGGCGCTCGCCGATGTCGAAGCGCTGGTAGCGCTTCTGGCGCCGCGCCGCGCGCAGCCGCTCACGCAGGGTGGCGTAGTAGTCGAGGGCGTTGTGCAGCGCCATGCCGCCCAGGCTGAGGCCGATGATGCCGAGATAGACCCAGCGCACCCAGTTCACCACCGCGCCGCCCGCGGCAGCCTTGGAGCCGTGGGCGCTGCCCTTGGCGAAGTTGGGGCCCGCGCCGGGGTGACAGCTGCCGCAGGTCTTGGGCAGGTTCGCGACGTTCACCGAGCTCTTGGGATCGGATGACGGGAAGATGTCGTGGGCATTGTGGCAGCTCGCGCAGTTGGCGACGTTGGGGTCACCGAACTGATCCGCGAGGCCGTGGAAGGTGTCCTTGTAGCTCGTGACCTGACCGCTCTCGAGACCGTACTTGCGGTTGATGTACTCGGCGTTGTGGCACTGCGGGCAGGTCATCTTGCTGACCTGGTTGGCGTAGACGCTCGAGGCCTTGTCCTCGTGGTCCTTGATGCCGTGGTCGCCGTGGCAGTCGGTGCAGATCGGCGTGTCGGCGCTGCCGCGCAAGAGCGCCTGGCCATGGACTCCGGCGAGGTACTTCTCGGCGTGGCCTTCGTGGCACTTGCCGCAGGTGCCCGGCAGGTTCTGGCGACTCACCTTCGACTCGGCTTCCCGCAGGCCTTTCATGTCGTGGTTGCCGTGACAGCTGATGCAGCTCGCGGAGACCGTGAGGCCGTCTTTGGTCATGCCGAGCCAGTGGGCGCTCTTCTGATAGTCGGAGAGATGGAAGCCAGCGCGCTTCGGCGCGTTGGTGGTGGCGTTCTTCCCATCGTGGCACTTGGCGCACGTCTTGGGCTGTTCCATGGGGTACACGCTGCTCGCGGGGTTCTTCTTCGACAGCGTGTCGTGCGTGCCGTGGCAGTTCGCACAAGAGACCAGCGGGCGCCCCTGACCGTCCTTCGCGCGGCCGTGGACGCCCTGGCTGAAGGCGGCTGCTTCCTTGTCGTGACAGTGTGCGCAGGTTGCGGGGCCGAGGCCCTTCTTGCACGCATCCCCCTTCGCATCCTGGTGGCACTCGACGCAGGTCACCTTCTTGTGCACGGAGCGCTCGTAGCGCGCCATGTCGACGGCCTCGGTCTTGAGGTCGGCACTCTCGTGCTTCGACTTGTCATGGCACCCGAGGCATTCGGCGTTCGAGGTGGGAGCGGCTCGTGCAACACTCGTCAGGAGAACCAGCGCGGCTGCGAAGGCGGGGAGTTCGATGCGGGTCACGGCACACCTTCCTGTTGGGACTCAACTCTCGAAGAACGCGGCCTTGACGGCCTTCCAGGTCTCGTCGTCGACGCTCCCCGACACGTCGTGCGTGAGCTCGCCACCGTCTGGCAGCGCAGTCATGGGTTCGGCGCCCTGGACCAGGAAGATCAGGTTCTCGACTTCTTGCCGCATCCAGCGCATCGCCTTGCGACCGTGAGCCAGCGCCTTGAAGTTGGGCTGCTCGGGCTGGATCTCGACCAGCCAGCCGCGGCCGTACGGCGAAGTGTTCACGGCGCTCGGCTCACGCGCGAGCACCGGGTTCGGCTTCGACACGATACCGTCGATGGGGGCCTGCACCTGGATCGTGCGCTCGCCGTGGTGCAGGGTCGCGACGCGCTCGCCCGCGTCCACGTGGGTTCCGGCGGGAACGGTCTCGACCACGTCCACCGGACCGATCATGCGCTGGGCGAAGTCGTCGACGCCGACGACGACGCAGGTCTTCGCGAGCTTCCGCGCCCAGCTGTGCCCGCGCCAAAACAGCACGTCATTGGGCACCTCGATGCCTCGAATCATGGCGACCACCGGCTCGGCGCGCGTGAAGAGCGCGTAGCCCATGGTGCCGATGAGCAGCACCGGGAAAACCGCAACGAAGCCGAACTGGAGCACGACGCCGAGAACGGCAACGAGCGGCAAGAGAGCCAGAGCGAACACCGTCATCCCAACCACGATCACGGCGTCCTTGAACTTGAACTTGTTTTCGGTCGTCATAGCGCTCACCTTGCCGAGCGGTTTTGCAGCTCCCATGCCAGCGGGAAACGGCGCCCCGAGTCCGAAAAACACCGGGGAAATGCCCGCCTTGGGGCTAGGCCTGGGTGCGTGTGCGCCGTTGAATTTCTCGACGGGGCCAACGTTGAGATTTTCAACGTTTCGGGCCGGTCGCCCCACCGCGGTCCCTGGCGGCGGCGCCGCGAAGCGTGCGAAAGTCGGGCGTTCTCGTGGAGGAGGTCGTCGAGTTCCGGACGCGCGCGGGCCAGCGTGCGCGCCTTCGCGTGGCGTCGGTGACGGACGCCGCGGCCATCGTCGCCCTCGACCACGCCATCGTGGCGGCCGGTCGAGGTGTCGTGGTTCGTCCCGACGAGCTCCGCAACGTCGAGCTGGAAGCGCGACGCATCGACGACTTGTATCGGGGCTTCTCCGCGGGTGAGGCCACGACCAGCGTCGTCGCCGAGCTCATGGGCGGCGTGCCGTCCATCGTGGGCCTCGCCGATCTGAAGCAGCTCAGACCCGGGCTCGTGCGTCACGTCGCGACGCTGTCGGTGGGCGTTCACCCCGACCACCAGCGCCACGGCATCGGCCGGCGGCTGATGGAGGCGCTCGTCGACCACGCCAGATCCTTCGGCCTCGAGCGCCTCGAGCTCTACGTGCGGGCAGACAACCCGCGGGCGCGCGCTCTCTATGCGAGCCTCGGATTCGGCCACGAGGCGACCCGGCGGCGGTTCATCAAGGCGGTGGACGGCAGCTACGTCGACGACGAGATTTGGGCGCTCTTCCTCGACGCCAAGAGCTGACTATTTCGCCCGGAACCTCGGCGGCGGAAAAGGTGCCTGGTAGTGCTCCGTGTGGTCGCCCGCGGGCTTCCCGTCGCAATCGAACCGAGCGTGACGGGTGTCGCTCCAGGGTTCGCCGTGGGGCATGAACCCCGAATCGACCTCGTATTCTGCGCGCCGGAGCTTGCCGTTCTTCCAGAGCTCGATCTTGGCGTAACGCGGGAACTTCTGACCCCCGATCTCTTCGGGCTCGGCCAGCTCGAAGGCTCGGAGTTCGCCGCTCTCGTAGAGCACGAAGTCGGACTTGATGCGGTGGCCCCGAAAGCGGGTCTCCTCGCGCAGCCAACCGCCGGCGAGCTTGCCGCTCGGGTGCCAGAAGAGGGTGGTCCCAACGGGAAATGTCGCTTCGCTCACCTTCATCGGTGCGTCGATGCTCGCCAGGGCGAGCTCACCGTTCGGGTGAAAGCCGACGTCTTCCCCCGCCTTGCACACCACGCTCCCGATCTTCGTCCTCGCCGCGAGCTCGCAGTGCTCGAGGGCGCCTTCAGCCGAGAGCACCACCAGCTCCGGCGCGCAGCCGAGCGTCTGCCCGCGAGCGGTCGTCAGCTCCTGAGCGCGCGCGATGTGCGTCTGATACGGCCTGCCGTCGGCGTGAAACCAGGTGTAGGCGTCCGCGGCTACGTCGACACCGAACAGCGTGACGCGGCTCGCGACGGTGCACACCCGAACGTGACCCTCGTCGTCGCGCCACACGTCGTTGCCGACCTTGCAGGTCGCCGCACCGACCTTCAGCGGCGAGGCCACCTTGCCGCGCGTGAGGTGTACCTCTTCCCTCGGAATGACCTCGACGAACGGACGTTCTCCGGCAGGTCGAGCGCGGGGCGGCGGCTCGGGATCTTCGCCTGCGCATGGCGCGGCGGTCGCGCTCGCGACGGACGGCGTGGAGGAAGAAGGCGAGCCCGTACTCGTGCGGACGGGAGTACACGCAAGCGTGAGCGCAGCGAGTGACCCGAACGGGAGCGTCACGCATGCCGAGTTCGAGTTCGTGAACGACAACGACGAGGAGCGTATGCGGTGAGCGGCAACCGGTCGAGTCGCCGTCGATTGGCAGCGCGAAGTTCGACTGTCGCGAGGCCCACGCAGTCCGGGTCACCCGTCGCTCATCGGATCGATTTGCAGAGTCGCATCTCGCGCACGGCAAAGCTTGCCGGCGCGCGATCGCGGGTGGACTGAGAGCTCCCCTCGAGGGGCCATTTTCCCGCGGCGGCACCCGCGAGCCCGCTGGCGGCACGTCACTTGCGTCGTCCTCGTTCGGAGGAGGTGCACGATGAAACCCAGGTTGAGCCCGCTGCTTCCGGTGGCTGCGCTGGCGGCGGTCGCCCTGCAGCCCGTGACGGCCGAGACACAGTCGGCGTCGACCTGCACGCTTTCTGCCCAAACGCTGCTCCAAGCGTACGGGAAAGCCAAGGACAACGGCTTCAGATTCGAGTGCATGGACACCCTCGAGTCGCGAAGCGAAAGCGACGTCTGGGCGGACCTCGGGGGCAACGTGCAGGTGCCGGTGCTCGCACAGCCATCCGGTGAAATCGCGTGCGTGGGCAAGTCCAGGCAGAAGTACGGGAAAATCACCGGGGGCTTCTTCGCCAACAAGATGCCGTTCAGCGGCCGCGAGCACCTCACCGCGCTCCGCAACGGCTGGGAGCTCGTCGACTTCACGCTCGACGGCGCCGCCAGCTTCGGTGGCTACACCGTACCTGCCCACAAGATCGGCGTCGTGCGCTTCCGCGTGACCATGCCCAACGCGGGAAAGAACTTCGCATTCAAGGTGTCGCGGATCCGCATCAAGAAGACAGGGGGCGTCTGCGCCAACGCCGTCGCCGAAGCCTTCGGCCCGGAGCTCGGCAAGGCCGGTGAATCGGTCTGCGACGTGAACATCGCTTCGGCCTACGCCAAGGCGATCCAACGCGGCTACTCGTTCGAGTGCTTCAACGTGGGGAACAACCCCGCCAAGTATCCGCCGTTGCCGCTCGGCCCCTCACTGCAGTGCGCGGGGAACGCAGGGTCGCAGTACGGGCTCTCGACCTTCTTCTTCCGCAACTCCCAGACCGGCACCAGCTCGCTCAAGAACGGCTGGCGAGTGCTCTCCTACACCGTGAGCGGAGCCTCCAACTTCGGCGGATACTGGGAGCGCGACCAAGGCCTCGTCTCGTATGCGATCCGAATGAAGCAGGGCAGCGCTTTCGGCGTCTCGACCTCCGGCATGAAGCTCGCCAAGGCGGGCGGCGACTGCGCGAAGGTCCTCGACGAAGCGTTCTGAGCAGCAGACGCGGCTGGCTCCGTCCGGCGACGAGACGCTATGCTGCGGCCGTGCAGCGCGTGCTCTCGATCCTCCCGGCTCTCGCACTCCCCTGCCTTTCCGGCTGCATCTCGGTGGTGGCCGACGCTCAAGCGGGCTTCGTGTCCTCCACTCGCTTCGAAAAGCAGCGGATCGGCGGCGCGGCCCAGGTGGCAGGCGGCTTCAACATCGGGTCCGACACCGACGCCGAGCACTTCGGTCCCGGCCTCGACGCGCGCGCGAAAGTGACTCGCGACATCCAACAGGTCGGCGTGGGGCCGCACCTCTATTGGCTGAGCTCGTCGTGGGTCTCGCCCTATGCGCGTCTCGGCACGACGCTCGTCGAGCTCGGTCGAGTCGACGACGCGTTCAGCGTCGGAGCGCTCGGTCCGCGTGCCGAGCTCGGGTTCTTCCATTCCGGGTTCGTCGTCTCGACCTACGCCGAGTGGGATCTGCGCTGGACGGAGCAAAGGAACGAAGGCTTCGTCGGGCTCAACATCGGTGTGGGTCACGCGCTGTCGAGCGCGTTCGTACACTGACGCCTCGAGTCGCTCACTGACACCGGGCAGCCACGGAGCTGGGAGCCGAGTCGCGGCAACCCGGCAGGCGGTCCGACGCATTCGAAGGAGCCCACCCGGGAGCAGTAGTCATCGACGAGCGGCTGGAGAGCCGGCGGGGCGTCTCCCGCCGAGCTGCCGCCGCAGGCCAGCAAGAGCCCTGGAACGAAGGAAAGCTCGCCCGCCCACCGAACCCACGCGACATGCCCGGGTCTCGCACGCAGGCGACCCCGCTTCCCCCGAAGTGAGCCAAGAGTGACGTTGCGAGAGCTTCGGCCGAACGATGCGCGCGAAACCCCTCGCCCTGGCCTAGAATGGGGGTTTCGTGGACCGCTTCTCGACGATTCCCCTCTTCCACGGCCTGCGCCCGGATCAGCTGGACCGGCTCAAGAAGAGTGGAGAAAAGGTGTCGCTCGGCGCGGGCGAGTACCTGATCCGCGAAGGGGACGACTCCCTCGACGTGTTCATCATCACCAAGGGACAAGTCGAGATCGTCAAGGGCGCCGAGGAACATCGGGTCGCCAGCTTGGGCCCCGGCGAGATCGTCGGCGAGATCGCGCTCCTCGAGAAGGGCCGACGCTCGGCCTCGGTGAAGACCCTCGAACCCACCGAAGCGCTGGCGCTGCGTTCGCAGCGGCTGGTCGAGAGCGACGAGCTTCGCGACGTGCAGTCCCAGCTCTTCCGCAACATCGCCGTCGAACTCTGCGAACGAGTGCGCGACCAGAACGTGGTCACGGTGCGCACGCTCGAGGCGCGCTTGGCGGAGAACCACGCCCGACTCGCCATGGCGATGTTCCTGGTGAACTTCATCATGCTGGCGTCGCTCTACACGCTCACGCTCGGCGCGCTGCTCGGCATGAGCCACCTCTTCGGCGGAACGACGCCCATCACGTTGGTGCTCTTGGTGGTGTTCGTGGGTGTGCTCACCCGCTTCGCCGTGAAGAGCGGCTACCCGCTCTCGAGCTACGGGCTCACCTGGAGCGGCTGGCAGCGCTCGCTCAGGGAAGCGCTCTTCCTGAGCGCCGGCGGCGCCGTGCTGGTGGTGCTGCTGAAGGCGGGTTTCGTCGCAACGATACCGAGCCTCGCCCACCGCTCGGTGTTCGACGTCCACGGGTCCATCACGGACTACGGCGCAGCGTTCTCGTGGAAGACCTGGTTCGGCTACGTCGGCCTCTACGCCCTCTTCTGCCCGGTGCAAGAGCTCATCGCGCGCGGTTTCATCCAGAGCGCGCTCCAGCGTTTTCTGGCAGGGCCGTTCGAAGCACCCAACGCGCGCCAGAGCTTCACCGCGAACCTCATCGCGAACCTCGCCTTCGTGGCCGTACACGCCCACATCTCGCTCGGCTTCGCATTCCTGACCTTCGTGCCGGGGCTCGCCTGGGGCTGGCTCTACCGGCGTCA
>Ga0268298_10004298_pt1 | contig 13986 bp, 15 predicted proteins | sample WWTPWeurt_MetaG_FD_194462 | JGI IMG/M metagenome (GOLD analysis project Ga0268298, IMG submission 194462) | Activated sludge microbial communities from WWTP in Nijmegen, Gelderland, Netherland - WWTP Weurt | ecosystem: Engineered > WWTP > Aerobic digester > Activated sludge | place... | reverse complement strand
GTGGCTCACGAACTCCACGCCGTGCTCGCTGATCTTGCGGAGCCCCTCCAGCGAGAAGACCTGGAAGCCCCCCGAGTCGGTGAGCATGGGGCGGTCCCACGTGGTGAAGCCGTGCAGCCCGCCGAGCGCCGCCACCACCGATTCGCCGGGGCGGAGGTGCAGGTGATAGGTGTTGCCGAGGATGATCTGGGCACCGGCCCGGCGGACTTCCTCGGGGTGAAGGCCACGGACGGCGCCGTGGGTGCCTACCGGCATGAACGCCGGCGTCTCGACCACGCCGTGCGGCAGGGTCAGCCGGCCGGCGCGCGCGCCGCCCTCGGTGGCCTCGAGCGCGAACTCAAACATGGGCAGATGGTAAGCGCGCCCGGCCGCGGGCGCCACCGATCCGGGCCCTCAGCGCAGCACCATCGCGTCGCCGTAGCTGTAGAAGCGATAGCGCGCGTCCACCGCGTGCCGGTAGGCGGCCATCACCCGGTCGTAGCCCCCGAAGGCCGCGACCAGCATCAGCAGGGTGGAACGGGGCAGGTGGAAGTTGGTCAGCAGCCGGTCCACCACGCGGAAGTCGTAGCCGGGGGTGATGAGCAGCCGGGTGTCGCCCCGGCCGGCGCGGACGGTGCCGCCGTCCGCGGCCGCGCTCTCGAGGGCGCGCACCACCGTGGTGCCCACCGCCCAGAGCTTTCCGCCGCGGGTGCGCAGCCGCCGGATGGCGTCCGCCGCCGGGCCGGGGATGTCGTACACCTCGCGGTGCATCGGGTGGGTGGCCGGATCCTCGACCTCCACCGGCTTGAAGGTCCCCGGCCCCACCTCGAGCGCGATTCGCGCCAGCTCCACGCCCCGCGCCTCCAGCGCCGCGAGCAGGGCCGGGGTGAAGTGCAGCCCGGCGGTGGGCGCCGCCACGCTGCCTTCCCGCTCCGCGAAGACGGTCTGGTAGCGGGTTTCGTCGGCCGGGGTCGGGGCGCGGTCGATGTACGGGGGGAGCGGCAGCCGGCCGGCGACGGCCATCGCCTCCTGGGCGGTGATGCCCACGAACCGCACTTCGCGATAGCCCTCCTCCAGGACGGCCACCGTCTCGATCCACGCGGCGGGGCCGATGGCCACCCGCTTGCCAGGCCGCAGGGCCGAGCCCGGCTTGCCGAGCGCGATCCAGTGCGCTCCCTGCGCGGGGTGGATGAGCAGCACCTCCGCCGGGGCGCCGCTGGGCCGCGTGGCCAGGAAGCGCGCGTGTCGCACCCGCGTGGTGTTGAGCACCACGAGGTCGCCCGCGGGGACCAGGGCGACGAGGTCGGGGAACTGCAGGTCGGTGCAGGCACGCGCCGGGTCGGGGGCGGTGCGGTCCACCAGCAGCAGGCGGCTCTCCCCCCGTTCGGCGATCGGCTCCTGCGCGATCAGGCCGGGGGGGAGCTCGTAGGCGAAATCACGGGTCTGGTAGGCGGGGGGCACGCCGGGCCGGTCGCTACGCGTCGCGCTCGAAGATGGTCCGCTGGGTGCCGGGGGGCGGGGTGATCCCGAACCGCTGGTAGGCGAGCGCGGTGGCCACGCGGCCGCGGGGCGTCCGCTCCAGGAATCCCTGCTGGATGAGGTACGGCTCGTAGACATCCTCGAGCGTGCCGGCATCCTCGCTCACCGCCACCGCGACCGTGCTGAGCCCCACGGGGCCCCCGCCGAACTTCTCGATGATGGTGGTGAGGATGCGGGCATCCATGTCGTCGAGGCCGAACTCGTCCACGTTGAGCCGCGCCAGCGCCTCGCGGGCCACCGGCCCGGTGATCCGGCCCTCGGCCCGGACCTGCGCGAAGTCGCGCACCCGCCGCAGCAGCCGGTTGGCGACCCGCGGGGTGCCGCGGCTCCGCCGGGCGATCTCGGCGGTGCCCTCGGCGTCGGCGGGCACGCCGAGGATGCTCGCCGAGCGCGCCACGATCACGCCGAGGTCCTCGGGCGGATAGAAGTGCAGCCGTTCGACCATGCCGAAGCGGGCGCGCATCGGCGGGGTGAGGAGGCCGAAGCGGGTGGTGGCGCCGATCAGCGTGAAGCGCTCGATGGCCATCGGGATGGTCTGCGCGTTGGGGCCGTCGGCGATCCGCACGTCCACCCGGAAGTCCTCCATCGCGGGATAGAGGAACTCCTCGAGCACCGGGCGCAGCCGGTGAATCTCGTCGATGAAGAGGATGTCGCCCGGGGTGAGCGTGGTGAGCAGCCCGACGAGGTCGCCGGGCTTCTCGAGGACCGGGCCCGAGGTAGTGCGGAGCTGGACGCCCATCTCGCGGGCCAGCAGCATGGCCAGGGTGGTCTTGCCGAGACCCGGCGGTCCGAAGAAGAGCAGGTGGTCGAGCGGTTCCTTGCGCGCCTTCGCCGCGTCGATCGCGATGCGGAGCGACGCCTTCACCTGGCCCTGGCCCACGAACTCCTCGAGATGCCCGGGGCGGAGCGCGGCTTCGGCGCCCACCTCCTCTGGGAGGGAATCGGGGGTGGTGATCTCGAGGCGGCTCATGAAGATGGCTCGGCGGCTCGGCGGCTCGGCGGCGATCCGCCCAGCCACCCGGCCGTCTAGTCTTCCAGCCTCGCGTCCCAGCGCACCGGGCGCTTGCCCGGCTCGAGGACGTGCCGGGCGTGGCAGTGATTGCAGCGGTCGAGGGTGCGCGGCGTGCTGGCCGCGACCAGCACCCGGTTGGTGCTGCCGCACCGGGTACAGAGCCACTCGGCGGTGGTGGCGGGAACGGTCATGGTCTGGCTCCTCGTTGCTCGGCGGCCCGGTCGCGGGGCTACCGCTTGGTGGACAACCACTGCAGGGCGTACCGGATCACCTTGGCGGTCTCGGTGATCCCCTCCGCGATCGCCCGCCGCGTGGCGTCTTCCGCCTGCGGCGCCGGGTATCCCAGGCGGACGAGTGCCTGCACCGCTTCGCCGCCGGGGCCGGGGGCGACCGGCAGGTCCGCCGGCACCGCCTCAAAGCGGTCGCCCAGCTCCACGATCAGCTTCTCGGCCTTCTTCCGCCCGATGCCCGGCACGGTGGCGAGGGCGGCGATGTCCCGCTCCTTGAGGCTGCGCACCGCCCGCTCGGGGCCCAGTGTCGAGAGCACCGCGAGCGCCAGCTTGGGCCCCACGCCGCTCGCCGAGAGCAGCCGCTGGAAGACGGTCCGCTCACCGGTGCGGTCAAAGCCGTAGAGCGACCAGCCGTCTTCCCGCACCACCAGCTCGGTGTAGAGGCTGAGCCGGCTGCCCGGCGCGGGGAGCCGTTCCAGGACGCCGAGTGGCACGGTGACCGCGTACCCCACGCCCCCCGTCGTCTCGATGAGGGCGGTGTCCCCGTGAAGCTCGCGCAGCGTGCCGGTGACGAAGGCGATCATCGCCGCACCCGGCGGCGGGTGCCGAGGAGGTGGGTCAGCGCCACCGCGCAGCCATCGGCGGCGTCGGCCGGCCGGGGCACCGCCTTGAGGCGCAGCAGCTGGGCCACCATGAATGCCACCTGCGGCTTGAGGGCCTGGCCACGTCCGGTCACGGTCTTCTTGATCTCCGCCGGCGAATACTCCGCGATGGCGACGCCCGCGGCCGCGCCGGCCAGCAGGATGACCCCGCGGGCGTGGCCCAGCACCAGGGTGGTGCGCGCGTTGCGGGCGTGGAACGCCTCTTCCACGGCCAGCACCTCCGGCTGGTGCCGCGCCACCAGGCCGGCGAGCTGCTCATGGATCTGCAGCAGCCGGTGCGGCAGGGTGGCGCCACGCTCCGGCCGGATCACCCCGCATTCGAGCAGCCGGTACATCCCGGGTCCCGCAGCCTCGACCACGCCATACCCGGTGGCGGCGGTCCCGGGGTCCACCCCCAGCACCCTCACCGGCCGCCACCGGTCAGGACGAGGCCTCCGCCAGCTGGCTCGCGTCGATGTCGAAGTTGGAGAAGACCTTGGAGACGTCGTCGAGCTCCTCCAGCGCTTCCATCAGCTTGATCATCTGCTCGGCCTGCTTGCCCTCGACCTTGACCGTGCTCTTGGGCACCATGGCCACCTCGGCCGACTCGAGCTCCAGCTGGCGCGCCTTGAGCGCCTCCTGGACGGCGTGGAAGGTGGGGACGGTGGTGGAGACGACGTACTGGTCGCCATCCCGGGCAAAGTCCTCCGCGCCGGCCTCGAGGGCGGCCTCGAGGGTGGCGTCCTCCGGATAGCGGGTGGCGTCGAGAAAGATCTGGCCCTTGCGGTCGAACATCCACGACACCGAGTTGGTGGCGCCGAGGTTGCCCCCATTGCGGTTGAAGGCGTGCCGCACCTCGGCCACGGTGCGGGTGGAGTTGTCGGTGGTGGCCTCGATGATGATCGCGGCGCCGCCCGGCCCGTAGCCCTCGTACATCACCTCTTCGTAGACCGCCCCCTCCAGCTCGCCGGTGCCCTTCTTGATGGCCCGGTCGATGTTGTCGGCCGGCATGTTCACGGCCTTGGCGGCGTCGATGGCGGTACGCAGGCGCGGGTTGCCGCCGGGATCACCGCCGCCGGCCTTGGCGGCCACGGTGATCTCGCGGATCACCTTGGTCCACGAGGCGCCACGCCGGGCGTCGGTGATCGCCTTCTTCCGCTTGATCTGCTTCCACTTGCTGTGGCCGGCCATGGGGAGGCTCCGAAGGGTGGTACGGGGCAGGAAAATAAGGGAAGCGGACCCCCGTGGCTACGCACCGGGCCGGCCTCCCTTGCCCGGAGACGGGCCGGGGCGCTACTCTCTCCGCCATATGCGACGCTCTCTCATGCTGGCGGGCCTGCTGCTCACCCTCGCCTGCCAGGAACAACGCCCGGAAGCCCGGCTGTCCGATGTCATGCCCACCATCCCGCTGCCGCCGGCGGCGGAGGTGATCTCCCGCGAGGGGGGAGAGGATGCGCTCAAGATCCGCTTCCGCTCCGCGTCCTCACCCGACGCGATCGCGACGTACTACCGGGAGGTCCTGAGCAAGGGCTCGTGGCAGCTGGTCAGCGACACCAAGCTGGAGGACGGCTCGGTGGCCCTCTACGCGGAGCACTCGAAGGGCCCGCCGCTGTGGGTCACGATCCAGAAGGCCGACGGCGCGTCGGGGACGTTCGTGGACCTGGCGGGCGCCAAGGCCAAGTAGCCGGAGGGCCCCGGGGCCGGCTAGCGGTCCGGGTCGAGCATGTCCTCGAAGCGCAGCCAGTGGCGGTAGAAGTAGAGGTCGAGGTAGCCGGTCCCGCCGTTGCGGTTCTTGCCGATGATCAGCTCCACCGCGCCCTCCACCCCGGGCGCGGGCCGGTACATCTCCTCCCGATAGATCGCCAGCACCACATCCGCCACCTGCTTGACCACGCCCTGGCCCCCGAGATCGTCGAGGGTGGGACGCGGGTCGCGTCGGCCGGCCCGGAACCGGGGCAGCTGCGCCGCGGCCAGGATGGCCACGTCGCGCTCCAGCGCCAGGTTCTTGAGCGCCCGCGCGGTAGCCGCGGTGCGCTCCTCGCCCTGCGGGGCGGGCAGCGGGCTGCCGGCCAGCTGCAGGTCGTCCACCACCAGCAGGCCCCGGCGGGGCACGGTATCCAGGGACGCCGAGATCTCCTCGAAGCGCTCGCCGGCCATGGGGCGCACCTGGAGCGGGAGGTCGCGCAGGCGGAGGGCGGCCGCGCCGACGGCGGAGCGGTTGAGGTCATCGAGGTCGCCGCCCCGGAGCGTGTCCACGGGGACGCGGGCCAGCAGCGCCAGCGCGCGTTCCAGCAGGCGCTCCTCGGTCATCTCCCCGGAGAGGTAGGTGACCGGGATGCCGGCCCCGGCGGTGCGGAGCGCGATGGCGAGCGCGAAGGACGACTTCCCCGCGCCCACGTCCCCGGCCAGGATCACGAGGTCCTGGCGCCGGAACCCGCCGCCCAGCTGGCGGTCGAGTGAGGGAAAGCCGGTGGGGACGCCATCGCCCCGGTCGCCGGTGCCGGCCTGCGCGTCGAGCCGGGCGACGAGCGCCTCGGCCGGGGAGGGGGCGCGGGAGGAACCGGGACGGGGTGGGCGCATGGCTCCCAAGATAGGAAGGGAGCCCCTCAGCGGGACAGGCTGGCGGCCGCGGCGCGGCGGGCCCGGGCGGCGCGCTGGACCGCGTCGGCCGCCTCGCCGCTCACGGTGTCGCGGGCGGGCGCCACCAGGGAGGCGAGCACCAGGGGCACGCCCGCCGCCCCCTCGCTGCGAAGCCCACCGAGCGCCGCGCCCAGCGCGCGGCGCAGGGGGGGCGGCAGGGTCAGGCTGGAGAGCCGCCGTTCCAGCGCCTGCAGCCGGCGGCGGCAGGCCCGCTCGGCGAGGGGCGGCTCCAGGAGCAGGTCTTCGGCCACCCGGAGGGTGAGCCAGAGCGCGAAGGTGCCATCGCGCCGCGGCCCGCGGGCGGCGCGGGGCAGCAGCTCCAGCAGCCCCTGCTGGCCGGTGTTGCCGTCGCTCACTGGCCGAGCTCCAGGGCGCGGCCGAGCACGAGGTCCGGCATCATCTCCTCCATGCACTGGTGATGGGTGAGGGGGCAGCGCGGCCCGCCCTTGCTGCTGCAGGGCCGGCACGGCATCGGGCGTTCCAGCACGGTGGCGCGGCCCCGGTAGGGGAAGAACCCGAACTGCTCGACGGTCGGGCCGAACAGCGCCACCACCGGGGTCCCGACCGCGGTGGCGAGGTGCATCGGCCCGGTATCGCCGCTGACGGCGACGGCGGCGCGGCGAAGCAGGGCGCCGCTGGCCTGCAGGTCGAGCTCCCCGGCCGAGCTGGCGGCCCGGCGCCCGGCCGCGGTGGCGATCTCGGCCGCCACCACCCGATCGCCCCCGCCGCCCAGCAGCGCCACCCGCCAGCCCCGCCGGACCAGGTCGGAGGCGAGCCGCCGCCAGTGCCGCACCGGCCACCGCTTGGTGGCGTGGGCGGCGCCCGGGATGAGCACCGCGAGGGGCGCGTCGAGATCGAGCCCCACCCGGAGCAGCCAGGCCTCCGCCCGGGCCTCGGCGGCGGGGCTCACGAACAGCTCCGCCGGACCGCCGTCGGGCGCCACGTCGAGCGCGGCGGCGGCCTCGAAATACCGCTCCGCCACGGGCACCCGGTCGGGGTACCGGTCCTCGTGCTGCCGGATGAGCCGCTGCCGGGGCCCGCGTCGCGCATCGAACCCGGTCCAGGGTCCCGGCACCAGGAGCCGGAGCACCCGCGTCCGGACGCTGCCGTGCAGGTCGAGCAGGTGGGTGTAGCGGGCGGCACGGAGGGCCCGGGCCAGCGGCACCAGCGACTGCCCCGGGGCCACGCTGATGACCTCATCGAGGTGGGGGTTGGCGGAGAGCAGCGGGGCCCACCCCTGCTTGGTCAGCGCGGAGAGTGTGGCGGCCGGATGGCGGGCCCGCAAGGCCCGGATCAGCGGCGTCGTGAGCACGACGTCGCCGAGCGAACTGAACCGCACCAGCAGGATGCGAGGGGAGGACACGACCGAATAGTAAGAGGATGCGGGGGCTTCGGGGGCCCTGCCGGCGGGCGGCCCCGCCGGCGCCGCGTCCCGGTTGCCGCGGTTCCCCCCTATCTTGGGGGCATGCCACGCCCCCGCAGCATCCTCTGGGTCGATGACGAGGTGGAGAGCCTCTCGTCCCACATCCTGTTCCTCGAGGAGCAGGGCTTCACCGTGGAGAAGGCTGCCCACGGCGACGACGCGCTGGTGCTGCTGCAGCGCCAGCCCTTCGGCGTGGTGCTGCTCGACGAGCAGATGCCCGGCCGGCGCGGGCTCGACCTCTTCCGCGCCATCCGCAGCATCGACACCACCATGCCGGTGGTGATGGTGACCAAGAGCGAGGAGCCGGCCACCCTCAAGGACGCCATCGGGGCCGAGATCTCGGACTACCTGGTGAAGCCGGTGAACCCGCGCCAGGTGCTGTCGGTGGTGACGCGCCTGCTCGAGGGCGACCGGATCCGGCAGCAGCGGCTCTCCCGCGACTTCGCCACCCGCTTCCGCGAGCTGGAGGCGAGCCGCCACCCCGACATGAACTGGCGGGAGTGGACCGAGCTGGTGGTGGAGCTGGCGGAGTGGGAGGTGCGGCTCGGGCTGGCCGACGAGCCGGGGCTCTCCGAGGCGCTGCGGACGCTGCAGGAGAGCCTGCGGGCGGAGTTCGCGCGGTTCATCGAGCGGCACTACGCCGGCTGGCTGCGGGGCAGCCGGGCGGAGCGGCCGCCGCTCAGCGTGGACATCGTGCCGGAGTTCGTGGAGCCGGCCTACCGGCAGCACGGCAAGGCGCTGCTGGTGGTGGTGGACTGCCTGCGGCTGGACCAGTGGGAGGCGATCCGCCCGCTCATCAGCACGCGGTTCGACGTCGAGACCTCGTACTACTTCTCGATCGTGCCCACCGCCACGCCGTTCGCGCGCAACGCGATCTTCAGCGGCCTCCTGCCTCGCGACCTCGCCGCGCGCTACCCCGGCTGGTGGAAGGACCAGGACGAGAACAGCCTCAACGCGCACGAGGCCTCGCTGCTGGCGGCGCAGCTGGAGCTGCGCTACGGCCGGGTGGTGCCGGTGCGCTACGAGAAGGTCTTCACCGCCGCCGACGGCGAGTCGCTGCTGACGCGGCTGCCGGCGCAGCTGGCCGCCGAGGGGGTCACGGCACTGGTGTTCAACTTCATCGACCAGCTGACCCATGGCCGCACCGAGAACTCCACCCTCTTCGAGGTGGCGCGGGACACGCCCGCGCTCCGGAGCCTCACCCGCACCTGGTTCGAGCGCTCGCCGCTGTGGGCGGCGCTGCGGGAGGCGGAGCGCCGCAACGTCCCGGTGCTGCTCACCACCGACCACGGCTCCATCCACTGCCACACCCCGGCCACGATCTTCGCCCGGCGCGACGCCACCCAGAACCTGCGCTACAAGTTCGGCGAGGACCTGAAGACCCAGGAGCGCGAGGCCGCGGTGGCGGTGGACGACCTCCCCGCGTGGGGACTGCCGCCGCGACCGCCGGGCACCCGGCTGCTGCTGGCCACGGGCGACCGGTTCTTCGTCTACCCGACCAAACTGCGCGAGTACCAGGCCCGCTATCGCGGGGCCTTCCTCCACGGCGGCGTGACGCCGGAGGAGATGGTGCTGCCCATCGCGCTGCTCACCGCGAGGCGGAGTGGCTGACGAGGGACGCCCGGCCGCGCGGCGGCTCGGGGGCTGGCTGTGGCCCTACCGCGGACGGCTCCTCTTCGGCATCGGGGCCACGACGCTCGCCTCGGTGCTCGACGGCGCCACGCTCCTCTTCCTGATCCCGCTGCTCCGCCACCTCTTCGGCTCCGCCGGGGCGCTCGCCGCGCCGGGCGGGCTGGAGCGCCTGGTGGACCAGCTGCTCGGCCCGCTGCTCGGCGGGCTCACCCCCGCCGGCATCACCGTGCGGCTGGTGGCGCTGCTGTGGGGCACCCTGCTCCTCAAGAACGGGCTGGCCTATTTCGCCGGCGTGGCCAGCGTGCGGGTGCAGGAGGGGCTGGTGCGGGACCTGCGCGGCGCGCTGTTCGAGCACCTGCTGCGGCTCGACCTGGGGTGGCTGGAGCGCACCCGCGGCGGGCAGGTGGTGGCGCGGGTCATGACCGACGCCGACCAGGCCAAGGGGGCGGTCAGTGCCGGCCTCGCCTCGTTCTTCCAGAACGCGGTGCTCATCCTCACCACCCTGCTGGTGCTGGCGCAGCTCTCGTGGCGGCTCACGGTGCTGACCCTGGCCGCCGCGCCCCTCCTGCTGGTGGGCATCCGGCTGCTGATCCGCCGGCTCAAGCGCCACGCGCGCTCCCGCGCCGAGGAGGCGGGGGAGATGACCGCCACCCTGAGCGAGCGGCTGGCGGCGGTGAAGCTGATCCGGCTCTCGGGGGCGGAGGCGCGCGAGGGCGAGCGCTTCCGCGCCCAGGCCGACCGTTACCGCCGCTCGGTGGTGCGGACCCAGCAGTTCGCCACCCTGACGAGCCCGGTGAGCGAGCTGTTCGGCGGCCTGCTGCTGGTGCTGCTCATCGCGGCCGGCGCCTCCCCCGGGTTCCGCGGCGGCTCGCTCTCGCCGGAGGGGCTGCTGGTGTTCATCGTGGCCGCCCTGCGGGTGATGGCGCCGCTCAAGGCCATCACCCAGTTCCCCGGCCAGATGGCCCTGGCCCTCGCCGGGGCGGAGCGGGTGTTCGACGTGCTCGACCTGCCCCCGGCGGAGCGGGATCCCGCGGGGGCGGCGGGGGCGCGATTCGAGCGGGAAATCCGGTTCGAGCAGGTGGGCTTCCGCCACGCGCCGGACGCGGCCTTCGCGCTTGCGGGCATCGACTTCACCCTGGCCCGCGGGGAGACGGTGGCGCTGGTGGGTCCCTCCGGCGCGGGGAAGACCACCATCGCCGAGCTGCTGCCGCGGCTTCGGGAGCCGACGGAGGGGCGGATCCTGCTCGATGGCGTGCCGCTCCCCGCACTGACCCGCGCCTCCGTGCGCGCGCTCATGGCGGTGGTGAGCCAGGAGACGGCCATCTTCAACGACACGGTCCGCGCGAACATCGCCTACGGGCGCCCGTCCGCCAGCGCGGCGGAGATCGAGGCGGCGGCCCGGGCGGCCCACGCCGACGGCTTCCTCGCGCAGCTGCCGCAGGGCTATGACACACTGCTGGGAGAGCGGGGCACCCGGCTCTCCGGGGGGCAGCGGCAGCGGATCGCGCTGGCCCGCGCCATCCTCCGCGACCCGCCGATCCTCATCCTCGATGAGGCCACCAGCGCCCTCGACTCCGAGTCGGAACGGCTGGTGCAGGACGCCATCGTGCGGCTGATGGCGGGGCGGACGGTGCTGGTCATCGCGCACCGGCTCGGGACGGTGCGCCACGCCGACCGGATCCTGGTGGTGGACGAGGGGCGCATCGTGGAGCGGGGGCGCCACGAGGAGCTCTACGCGCGCGGGGGGCGGTACCGGCGGCTGTGCGACGGGCAGTTTGCTGATAAATTGTCCCCCACCACGCCATGACTGCCCCCTTCGCCGGCCTCCGCCTCCTGTACGTCGCGCCCATCGACGACGCCGACCTGGCCCACAACGCCCTGCGGCGCCGCGCGCTCGAGCGCCTCGGCACCCAGCTGGTGCACCTCGATCCCGAGCGGGCCGGCTGGCTGGAACGGCTGGTGCGGCGCGATCTCGAGCACCGGCTCCGCTCCACCCTGGAGCAGCACGTCCCCGACGTGGTCCTGGTGGCGGGGCACGGCGTGGTCCCCGGCGAGGTGGTGGACCAGGTGCGCCCCGCCTTCAAGGCACGCTGGGTCCAGCTGCTCGGCGAACAGGTGACCGACCTCGGCGCCGCCACCCGCGAGGCGATGGCCTACGACCAGGTCTTCGTGGGGGGGAGCGGCATCGTGCGGGCGTTCGACCGCGAGGGGGTGAAGCACACCGACTTCCTGGCCGTGGGCTGCGATCCATCGGTGCACAAGCCGCTCAGCGCCCGCGGCCCCTTCCGCGCCAACGTGGTCTTCGCGGGAGCGGCCACGCCGCGGCGGGAGCGCCTGCTCTCGGAGCTGGTGGAATTCGGGCTGGCGCTGTGGGGGCCGGGGTGGCGCAGGACGTCGCTGCGCGACTACTGCCGGGGCGAGCTGCCCAACACGGAGGACTTCGTGCGGGCCTACGCCGGCGCCACGGTGGGCGTCAACATCCACCGCTTCGAGGCCGACGACCCGACCGGGAGCGGCAGCGCGGTCAACCGCCGGCTGTTCGAGATGGCCGCCATCGGCGTGCCCCAGGTGGTGGATGCCCGGGCCGACCTCCCGCTCCATTTCGAGGAGGGCTCGGAGGTGCTCACCTTCACCACCGCGGAGCAGCTCAAGGGGCAGGTCAAGCGCGCCGTGCAGGAGGACCAGTACCGGCAGCGCCTGGCCACCAACTCCCGCCAGCGCACCCTGCGCCAGCACACCTACATGCACCGGATGTCCGCGCTGCTCGGCGCGGTGACGGGGACCGGTCCCGGCACCTAGGCGCCCGCCGCCGCGGTGCGCTCTCCCGCCGGAAGGACCCCGCCCGCCAGGAAGCCGGCGTACATCCGCAGGTATGCGGCGGTCATGGTGCGATGGGTGAAGTACCGTTCTGCCCGGGCCCGGCAGGCCTCCGGGTCCTTGGCCGCCGCCGCGCCGATCCGCGCCACCAGCTCCTCGACCGTGTCACCGCACTCCGCCACCTCGGGACTCAGGATCTCGGGCAGCGCCCCGCGCCGGGTGCCCAGCACGGGCGTGCCGGAGAGCAGCGCCTCGATGAGCGTGAGCCCGAACGGCTCGTCCCACTGGGCCGGCATCCACAGCAGCCGGGCGCCCGCCAGCCACGCTGCCTTGGCCGCGCCGCCCACCTCCCCGACGAACCGGACGTAGCGCGAGAGCGAGGGCCGCCAGCCGCCCGCCACCACCAGCTTCCGCTCCGCCGCCTTGGCCCCGGCGATGGCCCACTGGTACCCCTTGCTCTGGTGCAGGCGGCCGAGGAAGAGGTCGTAGTCGCCCTTCTGGCGGCGGAACTGGAAGTCGGCGGGGTCGAGGCCGTTGTAGACGAACGCGCTGGCCTGGTGGCGTGCCGCGTGGTCGGCGCTGACGTAGATGGTGTTCGGCGGGCGCACGGTGCCGGGCTTGGTGGTCCCCTCGAGGGTCCAGAGCCAGGGCAGCGAGGGCGGCTTGCGCAGCGGGTAGAAGGCGTGGAGGAGGTCGGTGCCGGGCGGCACGTGCGGCGTGAGGTCGAAGCCCTGGTCACCGAAGCGGCCGGGGTCGAGCGGGATCACCCGGGCCTCCGGCACCCGGGTGCCGGTCGGGGCGAGCAGGCTCACCTCGTGGCCGGCCTCCGCCAGGCCGCGGGCCAGGGCCACCACCACGCGCTCGGTGCCGCCGTACCCGTCGACCGGCAGCCGCGTGTGATGCACCAGCGTGATCCGCATATCTTTCCGTCGTCTCTTCCCCGCGCGAAAGTCCCGCGATGCGCGTCGTCGGTGTCAGCCTGGTGGCCAATGCAGTGCGGCTCGACTTTCCCATCGTCGAGGCGCTCCGCTCGATCCTGCCCCTGGTGGATGAACTGGTGGTAAACGTGGGCCGGTCGGGCGACGGCACCCGCGACCTCGTGGCCAGCCTGGCGGACCCGCGACTGCGGATCCTGGACCACGCCTGGGACCCTTCCGCCGGCAGCGCGCTGCTGGCCACCGAGACCGATCGGGCCCTCGCCGCGTGCACCGGCGACTGGGCAATCTACATCCAGGCCGACGAAGTGCTGCACGAATCCGGGGTGGCGTCGCTGCGCGCGGCGCTTGACACCGCCCACGCCGATCCCCGGGTGGATGCCCTGCTGGTCGACTTCCTCCACTTCTACGGCGGCCCCGACCATGTGGCCGGCAATCGCTCCTGGTACCGCCGCGAGGTGCGCGCCCTCCGGCTCGGCCGCGGGCTCCGGAGTCACGCCGACGCCCAGGGGTTCCGACAGGCCGACGGCCGCGGCAAACCCCGCGTGCGGCGCAGCGGGGCCACCTATCATCACTACGGCTGGGCCCGTCCCCGTGCGGCGCTGGCGGCCAAGCGTGAGATCGACAACGCGCTCTACCACCCCGCCGGGCCCGGCCGCGCCCCGGTGGCGGCGGCGCTGCCGTGGGAGGTGGGACTCCGCCGCTTCACCGGGCGGCATCCGGCGGTCATGGAGGCGTGGCTGGCGCGGCGCCGGCCGGAGGCGCCGGTGGCCTTCGGACCGCGCCCCTGGGATGCCCGGCGCCTGGCACTGCTGGCCTCGCTGGGCGTGGAGCGGCTCACCGGGTGGCGGCCGTTCGAGCGCACCAACTACGTGGAGGTGTAGCCCTGTCCCGCGAGCAGCCGCTGGAGCCGGTGGGCGTAGGTATGCTGCGCCAGGACGTGGGCCCGGCCGGCCGCCGCGAGGCGGGCGCGCTGCGCGTCGTCGGCCAGCGCGCCCCGCGCCAGCTCCACCGCATCCGCGGGGTGGCGGTACCAGAGGGCATGGACCCCGTGCCGGGCGAACTCCTCGACGTTGTCCACGTACTCGCCCAGGTAGCACCCCCCGGCGGCGAGCACGCGCCACAGCCGGTTCGAGGT
>Ga0268298_10004297_pt1 | contig 13988 bp, 11 predicted proteins | sample WWTPWeurt_MetaG_FD_194462 | JGI IMG/M metagenome (GOLD analysis project Ga0268298, IMG submission 194462) | Activated sludge microbial communities from WWTP in Nijmegen, Gelderland, Netherland - WWTP Weurt | ecosystem: Engineered > WWTP > Aerobic digester > Activated sludge | place... | reverse complement strand
CCCTTCGTCGTGGCTTTTCCCCAGGGGTCACACCCGTTCCCATCCCGAACACGGCCGTTAAGACCTGGAGGGCCGATGATACTGCGCATCACATGCGTGGAAAAGTAGGTCGCTGCGACGTTAAAACGAACGGGTCACCCCTAAAGGTGACCCGTTTTTGCGTACCGAACCCCCGCATCCGCGGGGGTTTTTGCGTTTCCCGCCGGATACACTGGAACCACCGCATGGAGGCATAAATGGGCAAAGGTGTTTACACCTTCGGGGGTAACCGCAACGAGGGAAGCGCATCCATGCGCAACCTGCTCGGCGGGAAAGGCTGCAACCTGGCCGAGATGGCCGGCCTCGGCATCCCCGTCCCGCCTGGATTCACGCTGACCACCGAGCAGTGCAACGCCTACTACACCAATGGCCGGCAGTTGGTCGATGGCCTGAAGGCAGAAGTCATGGACGCCCTGCGGTGGCTGGAGGGCACTCGCGGCTGCGGCTTCGGCTCCACCGAGAATCCACTGCTGCTTTCCGTGCGCTCCGGCGCGCGCGTGTCGATGCCTGGCATGATGGACACCGTCCTGAACCTCGGGCTCAACGACAAGACTGTATTGGCCCTCGAGAAGGCCAGTGGCAATCCGCGTTTCGCCTGGGATTCCTACCGCCGCTTCATCACGATGTACAGCAACGTGGTGCTTGGGGTCGAGCATGCGCTCTTCGAAGCGGAACTTGAGCGCACGAAGGAACGGCTTGGCAAGCACCTGGATACGGACCTGAGTGCAGAAGACTGGAAAGTGCTCGTCTCCGCCTTCAAGGACATTGTCTTTGAAGAATCGGGTCATCCATTTCCGCTGGATCCCATGGACCAGCTCTGGGGCGCCATTCGCGCCGTCTTTGAGAGCTGGAACACGGGACGGGCCATCACTTACCGCCGCCTCCATCGCATTCCTGATGATTGGGGTACGGGCGTCAACGTCCAGAGCATGGTTTTCGGAAACATGGGGGAGGATTGTGGAACGGGCGTCGCCTTTACGCGCGACCCCTCCACCGGCGAGCGTCTGTTCTATGGTGAGTACCTCATCAATGCCCAGGGAGAGGACGTGGTGGCGGGCATCCGCACGCCCCAGCCCATCACGCGGTCCCAGGCCGAAGGCACCGGATTGAAGAGCCTGGAGGAGGTCATGCCGGACTCCTTCAAGGAACTGGATGCCACCTGCCAGCGACTGGAAACCCACTTCAAGGACATGCAGGATATCGAGTTCACCATCGAGCGCGGGAAGCTCTACCTGCTCCAGACACGTAACGGCAAACGCACCGCCATGGCCGGCATCCGCATCGCCATCGACCTGGTGGACGAAGGCCTCATCGACAGTAAGACCGCCCTCAAGCGCATCGATGCGGATAGCCTCTCCCAATTGCTCGCCCCAGTCTTCGACCCCAGGGAGAAGGACCGCCTGCGCAAGGAGGGGAAGCTGCTCACGAAGGGCCTGAATGCCGGACCCGGTGCGGCCACCGGGCTCATTGCTCTAACGGCCGACCAGGCCGAGAAGATGGCCCAGGAGGGCCCCGTGGTCCTGGTTCGCGTAGAGACTAGTCCCGAGGATATTTCGGGCATGATCGCCTCCCAGGGCATTCTCACCGCCCGTGGCGGCATGACCAGCCACGCGGCCGTCGTGGCCCGGGGCATGGGCAAGCCCTGCGTCTGTGGTGCCTCTGCGATCCAGATCGACCTGGGCCGGGGCATCGTGAAAGTCGGCGACAAGGAGCTGAAGGCAGGCCAGGACTGGATCTCCATGGATGGCTCTACCGGCGAGGTGTTCGTCGGCAAGCTCAGCGCCCACCCTTCCGAAGTCAACCAGGTGCTGGTCGATGGCCGCCTGAAGGCCGAGGACAGCGAACTCTACCAGCGCTTCGCCAAGATCATGGCCTGGAGCCATGAGGCCAAGCGGCTCAAGGTCCGCACCAACGCGGACACCCCGCACGACGCGGCGGTGGCTCGCGCCTTCGGGGCCGAAGGAATCGGCCTCTGCCGCACGGAGCACATGTTTTTCGAGGGTGACCGCATCATCTCGGTGCGCGAGATGATCCTGGCCACGGACACCGAGGGCCGCAAGAAGGCGTTGGCCAAGCTTCTGCCAATGCAGCGCGAGGACTTCGAGGGCATCTTCACGGCCATGAACGGCTTGCCCGTGAACATCCGTCTGCTGGACCCACCCCTCCACGAGTTCCTACCCCAGGATGAACCAGGCCAGAAGGAGATGGCCGAAGTGCTGGGCGTGGACCTCGGTACGGTAGAACGCCGGGTGGCGCAGCTTCACGAGTTCAACCCCATGATGGGGCACCGGGGTTGCCGACTGGGCATCACCTTCCCTGAGATCATCCGCATGCAAGTGCGCGCTATCGCCGAGGCGGCGCTGAATGTGGGTGCAAAGGGCGTGGTGGCCGTGCCCGAGATCATGGTGCCCCTCATCGGCACCGTGCGGGAACTCGCCTACACCAAGACCGAGATGCTGGATGAAATCGCCCAGGTGAACAAGGAACGCGGCACCCAGTTCGCCTGCCCCATCGGCACCATGATCGAGATTCCCCGCGCCGCCATCACCTCGGACAAGATCGCGCAGGAAGCCGAATATTTCAGCTTCGGTACCAACGACCTCACCCAGATGGGCTTCGGCTTCAGCCGAGACGACTCTGGTAGCTTCCTTCCGGAATATGTCGGGAAAAAGATCCTGGAGGACGACCCCTTCCAAAGCCTCGACCAGGAGGGCATCGGCGAACTGGTGCGCATCTCCTGCGAGAAGGGCCGAGCCACCCGCCCGGGTATCAAATTGGGCGTCTGTGGCGAACACGGCGGTGACCCTCGCAGCGTGGGCTTCTTCCACCGCGTGGGCCTCGACTACGTGAGCTGCAGCCCCTACCGGGTGCCCATCGCCACCCTGGCGGCGGCCCAGGCCGCCCTGGAACAGTAGCCGCCCGGATCAGCTATCCTGTTAAGGCCGCGCCTCGCGCGGCCTTTTTGTCGGATTCCCCCATGGCCAAGACCACCAGTGACCAGCCCGAGATCATCTACTCGATGATGCGGGTCAGCAAGATCTACAACAACAAGCCCGTCATCAAGGACATCTCCCTCAGCTATTTCTACGGAGCCAAGATTGGCGTGCTGGGCCTGAATGGATCCGGCAAGAGCACCGTGTTGCGCATCATGGCGGGCGTCGATCACGACTTCAACGGTGAGGCGGTGCTCAGCAAGGGCTACACCACGGGCATCCTCGATCAGGAACCCCAGCTCGATCTCGGCAAGACCGTGCGCGAGATTGTCGAGGAGGGTGCCGCCGAGCAGGTGGCGTGGATGAAGGAATACAACGAGATCGGGGACCAGTTCGCCGATCCCGACGCCGACATGGATGTGCTGCTGGCGCGACAGGGCGAGCTGCAGGAGAAGATCGACGCTCACGACTGCTGGGACCTCGACTCGCGGTTGGAGCAGGCCATGGACGCCCTGCGCTGCCCCGATCCCGACACCAGGATCGAGGTGCTGTCCGGGGGGGAACGTCGGCGTGTGGCGCTTTGCAGGCTGCTCTTGCAGCAGCCTGACATCCTGCTTCTGGACGAGCCCACCAACCACTTGGATGCCGAGTCAGTGGCCTGGCTGGAAAAGCACCTGCAGGATTACAAGGGCACGGTCATCGCCGTCACCCATGACCGATACTTCCTGGACCACGTGGCCGGCTGGATCCTTGAGCTGGATCGTGGCGAAGGCATCCCCTGGAAGGGCAACTACTCCAGCTGGCTTGAACAGAAACACGCGCGCCTGGCCCGCGAGGAAAAGTCCGACCAGAAGCGCCAGAAGACCCTGGAGCGCGAGCTGGAGTGGATCCGCATGTCGCCCAAGGGCCAGCATGCGAAAAGCAAGGACCGCATCGCCAACTACGAGCGCCTCGCCGGCGAGGAGGGGCGCCAGAAGGAGCAGGAGCTGGAGATCTACATCCCCAGCGGCCCTCGCCTGGGTGACCTAGTGGCCGAGCTGAATGGCGTCTCCAAGGCCTATGGTGATCGCGTCCTCTTCGAAAACCTCAGCTTCGCCATTCCCCGTGCCGGCATCCTGGGCGTCATCGGCCCCAACGGCGCCGGCAAATCCACGCTGTTGCGTCTGCTCACAGGCCAGGAACATCCGGATTCCGGCAGCATCCGCCTCGGCGAGACCGTCCGCATGGCCTACGTGGATCAGCTCCGGGCCAACCTCAACCTGGAAAAGAATGTCTTCGAGGCGGTGTCTGGCGGCTACGAGCAGATCGAGCTGGGTGGCAAGCTCATCAATGCCCGCGCCTGGCTGAGCCGTTTCGGTTTCAGTGGCGACTCGCAGCAGAAGAAGATCTCCGAACTGAGTGGCGGCCAGCAGAACCGTCTGAACCTGGCCCTCACGCTGAAGAGCGAAGCCAACCTGCTCTTCTTCGACGAGCCCACCAACGACCTGGATGTGAACACCATGCGGGCGCTGGAGGAGGCCATTGAAGCCTTCGCGGGCAGCGCCGTCCTGGTGAGCCACGACCGCTGGTTCCTGGACCGCTTGGCCACCCACATCCTGGCCTTCGAGGGTGACTCCAAGGTGCAGTTCTTCGACGGCAACTACAGCCAGTACGAGGATTACCGCAAGGACGTCCTGGGCCTGAAGCCCTTCGATCCGCACCGCATCAAGTACCGCAAGCTGACGCGATGACGGAATCCGTTTCCAGGGCCTCTGGCCTCACACTCCTAGCGGCCCTGGGTGGCCTCATCCTGGGGTGTGCCGCTCTGTTGGTGGGCGTGGCAGAAGGCGCCGTGGCCCTCTGGGGTTTCGGCGCAGCCTGCCTCATGCAAGTGCCGCCAGCCATGAGCCTGCACCAGCGCATCCTGGCGGGTCTCGGAAACAGCGGGTTGGACCGGGAGCGCCTCACGCTCCGGAGCGTCAGTTTTCTCCTACGTCTCCTGGCCTTGGGGATGGCCATGGCCTCCATCTCAGCGCTGCTGGGAGAGCGTGCGCCTCAGGCCGGCCTGGTTTCCCTGGGGATGGCGACCCTGGCCGTGGGCTGCCTGGCGATTTTGTGGCGTTTGAAGCTCCCCTTGGTGGGTCTCCATCCGGCCTTGGCGCTGGACGCCAACCGGGCCCGCACCCTTTCATTACTGGCAGTCCTCTTGCTGGCGGCAAACGTCCTGGGGCGCTGGTTTCTCTGGGCCGATGCCTCGGTCAGTCTGGTGATGGCGGTGGGGCTGTTCCTGGAGGGGCGATCCATGGGCAAGGGCACCACCCTGGCGCCGGCCGCCTGTGGGGGAGGCTGCGGCGGCTGCGGGTGATGCGCGCCCTGGAACTGTTCTCGGGAGTGGGGGGCTGGCGCTGCGCCCTCGGGGACCGGGGCAAGGTGGTGGCCGCCTACGACGTCAGCGAGGCGGCCAACGCCACCTACGCGCTCAACCATGGCGACGCCCCCAAGGCCCGGGAACTGGCCACGGTGTCCCTGGCGGAGTTGGAGGCCCACACTGCCGACAGCTGGCTCCTGAGCCCGCCCTGCCAGCCCTTCTGCCGCATGGGCAACCACCAGGGGCTGGAGGACCGGCGCTCCCTGGCCTTCCTCCACCTCATGGAGATCTTCCGCCAGACCCCCCCCGAGCGTCTGGTGCTTGAAAACGTGGCGGGCTTCCTGGATTCAGACGCCCACGCACTGCTGTCGGACCGCCTCCGTGCCCACGGCATGCATCAGCTGGACCTCCTGGCCTGTCCCAGCCGCTTCGGCCTGCCCAATCAGCGGCCCAGGGTGTTCATCGTGGCCTCGCGGAGGCCCCTGAAAGCGCTGCCGCACCCGCAGCTCTCGCCCCGTCCCATCTTGGATTTCCTGGATGCGGTGGAGGACGAAGGGCTGTACCTCCGCGCCTCCAAGGATGCCCGGCACTACCAGGGCCTGGATTTGGTGGGCACTGGGGATCTGCGCAGCGCCTGCTTCATCGGAGGCTACGGTCGGCGCTTCGTAGGCAGCGGATCCTTCCTGAAGACGGAGCGTGGCGTGCGCCGCTTCTCGCCCAGCGAGGTGGCGCGGCTCCTGGGTTTGCCCGAGGGATTTGGGTTTCCGGAGGCCCTGTCCCTGGAGGCCCGCTACCGGCTGCTGGGCAACAGCCTCTCGATCCCTGTGGCCGCCTGGGCCCTGGATCATCTGTAGAATCAGGTCATGCGCCTTCTGTTGTCCGCCTTCGCTCCGGAACTGGGCCCCCTCGCGGAGGACACGCCGCCTGGGTGGGAGGTAGCCACGGTGGGTGTCGGCGCGGTCAGCGCGGCGGCGGCAACCTCGGCCTTGGTGCTGGACCGTTGGCCCGAGGCGGTGGTGTTCCTGGGGACCTGCGGGCGCTATGACCAGCGGCTGCCCCTCTTCGAGTGCCTGTGGGCCACGGAGGCCATCGCCACCTCCCTGGAGGAGCTCCGCGGAGGGGCCTATCGGCCTGGCATCGAACGGCGCCGATGGCCAGCCTCCCTTCCTGGTGCCTTGCCCGGTCATGCTGTCGTGGTGCCTCCGGCCATCACCTGCACCGCTGAGGGCGCTGCCCAGCTCGCTTCGCTGGGCCCCGTGGAACATCTGGAACTCACCGGGGTGTTCGAGGCCTGCCGGCTGGCGGGGGTGCCCTGCGGCGCGGCCCTGGTGGTGGTGAATGATGTGGGCCCCGACGCCCAGGCCCAATGGACGGCCAACCACGCGGAAGGCAGTCGTCGGCTGGTGGAGCGGCTCAAGGCGACAGAATTTTTCGAAGGGGCGTGAAAGCCGAGGCCCCGTCCCCGGTCTCGATGCGCCAGCCCCCATCCACCACTGCTCGGGCGGCGGCCAGGGCACGGCGCAGGCGGCGGCCAGGGCCCAGGAGCGGCCAAAGCGGGGCTCCCGAGAGGCGCTGCCACAGGCCGGATCTGGAAAGCATCCGAAGAGTCTAGCGAGCCTGTCCAAACCTTGACAGGGTGCGCTGGCCTGGGGACTCTGAATGCTATGAACCCCGCCCGGGCCCTGCTGGTGGACGACGATCCGACCATCCTTGAGGTGGTGGGTTCGCTGTTGTCCCGGCATGGTCATGAGGTCGTCGGTACGGGCTCTGGCCTGCGGGGGGCCCAGTTCCTGCGCAGCGAGCACTTCGACCTGGCCGTGGTGGACCTCATGCTGCCGGACCTCAGCGGTCTGGAGCTGGCCCGCCAGGGCGTGGCCAAGCCCGACACGGTGGTGGTGGTGCTGTCGGGCTCCACCTCCGTGGAGACGGCCCTCCAGGCCGTGAAGATGGGCATTTACGACTACGTGCCCAAGCCGTTCAGGGCTGAGGAGCTGGAGCACACCCTGCTCCGTGCCATCGAGAAGTCCCAGCTGAACCAGGAGAACAAGCGGCTGCGGGAACAGATCCACGGGCAGGTGCCTGGTCCTCAGATGGTGGGCCGCTCGGAGACCTGGCAGAACCTCCAGGCTCTCCTACGGCGCGTGGCGCCTTCCCCTTCCACGGTCCTCATCACCGGGCCCTCGGGGACCGGCAAGGAACTGGCGGCCAAGGCCATCCATCAGTGGAGTCCCAGGGCGAACGGCCCCTTCGTGCCCATCCACTGCGGCGCCATCCCAGAGAACCTGCTCGAGGACGAGCTCTTTGGCCACGTTCGCGGCGCCTACACCGATGCCCGCACGGACCGGCCCGGCCGCTTCCAACAGGCCGAGGGCGGCACCCTCTTCCTCGACGAGATCGGTACCATGCCGATGAGCCTCCAGGTGAAGCTGCTGCGGGTCATCCAGGAGCGCGAGTTCACGCCCCTGGGCTCCACGCGCACCTTGAAGTCGGACTTCCGGCTGCTGGCGGCGACCAACGAGGACCTGGGCAGTCTGGTGGAGCAGAAGCGGTTTCGCGAAGACCTGTTCTACCGGCTGAACGTGATCCCTATCCAGCTGCATCCTCTGCGGGAACACCCCCAGGACATCCCCGTCCTGGTGGCGCACTTCGCCCGGAAGTTCTCGAAGGAGCTGGGTCTGCCCCTGAAGCAGGTGGAACCCGCAGCCCTCCAGGCGCTAGAAGCCTATGGCTGGCCGGGCAACGTCCGCGAACTGGAAAACGCCGTGGAGCGGGCCATGGCGCTGGGCTCCGATCCCGAGCGGCTGCTGCTGCAGGACCTCCCGGCTTCCATCGCCGGAGTGCTGCCCTCCGTGGCCTTCCCGAGGCTGCCGCAGCACCAGGATCTGGGACGGTTCCTGGAGGACCTGGAGCGGCACCTGATCCTGGAGTCGCTCCAGGCCACCGGCTGGAACAAGAGTGAGACGGCCCGCCGCCTTGGAATGCGCCGGACCACCCTCCTGCACCGCCTGCGCGCACTCGGCATCCCCATGGATCCCATGGGCGAGGCAGAATCCACCCTGGCCAGGGAGTCCTAGTGCTCGGTCGTCCGGTTCCGCTGCTCTGCGCCTGGCTGCTGGGCTGCGCTCCGTTGTGGTCCTGGTCCCCAAAGGTCCACGAAGCCCAGACCGCCAAGGCCATCCGGTTGGTTCCGCAACGCATGGCGGTCCTGCTGCGGGCCCACCCACAGGCCCTGCTGGAGGGCGCCCGGGGTGTGGCCAACGACCAGCCTCCCACGGTGGAGCAGGTGGAGGCGCAGTTCCGCACCATCCTGCGGCTGAGTGAGGAACGCCGCCGGCCGGAGGAGCTGGTCCGCGACCTGGGCGTCCTGGCGCACCAGGTTCAGCTGCTGACGGATCCCTCGGCCGTGGCGGGCATGAGCCCGCTCCGAGAGAGCTTCGAGGCCTACGCGGATGAGCACCTGGTCCACCTGCTGGTGACCCAGGAGCCCTATTGGGCGGTGAAGGGCAGCCTTGAGCCTACTGCGGCCCTGCGCCGGCTGCTGGCCGTCAAGCTCGAGCGGAACCGGCGTCTGCTGGACCACTTCGATGGGGGATCGGGCCGGCGCATCGGGCCCTGGGACGACCTGTCCCTACCCTTCGCGCAGCTGCAGCTGGCTTTCTCCAATGGGGTCCATGCCACCGCCAACCTGTGGATCCTGCTCTGGCGGGCGGCGGGAGACCAGTGGGAGATTCCGCCGGGACCCTGATCACAAATTGCCGCACGGGTGGGGGGCAGGACCCTAGGCGAAACCCGACTTTCGGGCTATCTTTCCAAGCATTCCTTTGGAGATGGACATGGGTACCTACACCCGCCTCGGGTCCTACCTGCTGGCTTCTGAGCTGGCCAACGATCCCTGTGGCGCCATCCACCGCGCGGTCGTCATCACGGGCAACGGCTTCGACCGCCATGTGCTGGTCCGGACCTTCTCGGAGGAGCTGTTCCAGGCGGGCATGAACAATCGCCTGGCGGAGGCCGGTCGGGTGGTGCCCCTCCTGGGGGGTGCCCGGATATTCGGGTTGGGTTACCGGATCGAGAGCGGCAAGTCCCCCCACGTCGCCTGGGACTACGTGCCGGGGCGGAGTCTGGCCCAGCTCATCGACAAGGCCAGGCAGGAGCAGATCCCCTTCGGTGTGGATCACGCCCTGACCGTGATCCAGGGTGTGGCCCAGGGCATCGTGCAGATGCAGGCCAAGGGTGTCAGCCATGGCATCCTCAGCCCCCACAGCGTGTGGGTGAGCTTCGAGGGTGCGACGCAGCTGGTGGATGCGCCATATGCCTCCCTCACCCGCAGCCTGCTGGCCAAGGCCCCGGCCGCCAAGCACAAGCTCAGCGCCTACCTGCAGGGGCCGGAAAACGATGCGCTGCAACAGGACCTCTTCGCACTGGGGGCAGTGCTCTACGAGCTGCTGACCTTCGAGCGCCTGCCCGTCGGCGGCGAACTGCAGGCCACCCTGGACCAGGCCACCCTCAAGGCGGCCCAGGAGGATGCTCCCCTGCCCGCGGAGATCCGGGCCTTCCTCGGAAGGCTGCTGCTGGGGCGCCAACCCTTCGCCACCGCAGAGGCCTTTAGCACAGAGCTGGAGCGGGTCCTCTATGACGGTGAGTACAGCCCGACCACCTTCAACATGGCCTTCTTCATGCACACCCTGTTCCGGGAGGAGAACGATCGGGACGCCACGGCCATGAAGGCGGAGAAGGCTGACAACTACCTCGCCTACACTGCCGCCGGCGAGACCCTGCGGAGCGGCGCCACCCGCGTCGAGCACATCGACGGCCATGACGAGGCGAAGGTCAGCCAGAAGAACTCCACCCTGCTGATTGGCGGCGGGCTTGCGGCTGTGGTGATCCTCGGCTTGGGCTACATCTTCTTCGGGCGCACGAAGGTGGATCCGGCCATGCAGAAGCAGCTGGCCGAGCTGCAGCTGCTGAAGGTGCAGATTGAGCAGCAGAAGTCCGATCTCGACGCCAAGGCCAGGGCCGAGGCCGACAAGACCGTCCAGCTGCAGAAACAGCTGACTGAGACCCGATCCGTCGAGGACAAGGCCCGGATCCAGAAGCAGCTGGAGGAGGCCCAGGAGCGGAAGCTGGAGCTGGAGCGGCAGCAGAAGGCCGCGGAGCAGAGGCTCGCCGAGCAGAAACAGAACGAGCTGAAACTTGCCGAGCAGAAGAAGGCCGCGGAAACCAAACCTTCCCTCCCGCCTCCGCCTGCCTCCGAGATCCCCAAGCCCCAGCCCATGCAGGAGGCGCCAAAGCCAGCCATTCCCACGCCCGCGACCACCCCGTCGGCCCAGGCCGCGGCGCCTGTCAATGAACCTGCCCGCATGGTCTCGCAGGCCGCTCCCGTCTTCCCGCTGCGTGCCGTTCAGATGGGTAAGGCCAATGAGGACCGGTTCGTGAAATTGAAGATCTTCGTGGGCGAACAGGGGCAGCCCCTGAAGGTTTCGGTGGTCGAAGGCGTGTCGGGCGCATTCGGCTTTGACGAGGCCGCCATCGACGCTGCCAACAAATCCGTCTATAGCCCTGCGACCCGCGACGGCAAGCCGGTCAAGGGCTGGACTTCCGAGATCGTCTACAAGTTCCAAAAGCGGCGCTGATCCACTCCGCCTTCCACCCCAGGGGCCCCGGCGACGGGGCCCCGGTCATGCCTGCTGGGCCGCCTCGTTCGCCAGCCGGTCCACGCGCTCGTTCTCCGCATGGCCTGCGTGGCCCTTCACCCAGCGTGCTTCCACCTGGTGTCGCGCGAGCTGCGCGTCGAGGGCCTGCCACAGGTCCGCGTTCAGCACGGGCTTGCCGTCGGCCTTTTTCCAGCCCCGCCGCTTCCAGTCCTTCAGCCATGACGTGATGCCCTTCACCACGTATTGGCTGTCGCTCTGCAGCAGCACCTGGCAGGGCTTCGTGAGCGCCTCCAGGCCCTTGATGGCGGCCATCAGCTCCATGCGGTTGTTGGTGGTGTCGGCCTCGGGGCCGGAGCCTTCCTTCTCCTGGATGCCCGTGGCCAGATGCACGCGCAGCAAGTAGCCCCAGCCACCCGGACCGGGATTACCAAGGCACGCGCCATCGCAGTAGAGCTCGATCTTCATCCCACCAGGGTAGGCGATGTGGCCGCCACCTGAGCCACGGCCTTGCGGAGCAGCTCCACGCCCAGGTCCAGATCCTCCGTGGTGAGGTTCATGGCAGGACGGAAGCGCAGGCCCTGCACGCCGGTGGAGAGGATCATCATGCCGAGGTCGTGGCCCTTGGCCACGACGGCGTTGCGCTGCTCCGGCGTGGCGATGTCCAGGGCGCAGAAGAGGCCGCGGCCGCGGGGGTTCGACGTGAGCTCGGGGAAGTCGCGGTGGATCTCCTGCAGTCCCTTCAGCAGGCGCTCGCCCTGGGTCACGCCGTGATCGAGCAGGTTCTCCTCACGGATGACGTCGATGATGCGCGTGCCGCGAACCATGTCCACCAGGTTGCCGCCCCAGGTGCTGTTGATGCGGCTGGGCACTTTGAAGACGCAGTCCACCTCCTCGAGGCGCCGGCCCGCGGCGATGCCGCAGGTCTGGGTCTTCTTGCCGAAGGCGATGATGTCGGGCTGCACGTCGAACCACTGGTGCGCCCACCACTTGCCGGTGGCGCCGAAGCCCGTTTGCACTTCGTCGAAGATCAGCAGGAAGTCATGACGGTCTGCCAGGATCCGCAGCTTGCGCAGGAACTCGCCCCGGAAGTGGTTGTCGCCGCCCTCCCCCTGGATGGGCTCTACGATGAGGCAGGCGATGTCGTCCGGGTTCTGGGCCACGGCGGCTTCGATGGCGGCCACGGCTTCGGCTTCGGCTGCCTCGATTTTCGCCAGGTCCATGGGGAAGCTCAGCTTGGGATTCGGTACCCGGGGCCAGGGGAACTTGGGGAAATACTGGTATTTGCGGGGATCGGCGGTATTGGTGAGGCTGAGGGTGTAGCCGCTGCGGCCGTGGAAGGCCTCGCGGAAGTGGATCACCTGCGTGCCTTTCTCGCCCTTGCCTGCCGCCAGGTTCTTGCGTACCTTCCAGTCGAAGGCCGCCTTCAGGGCGTTCTCTACCGCCAGGGAGCCGCCGTCGATCCAGAACAGGTGGGGCAGGTAGTCCGGCGCCGCGTGGGTGCCGAAGGCCTCCACCCACTCCGCGAAGGCTGTGGTGTAGATGTCCGAGTTGGCGGGCTTGTTGACCGCGATCTCGCCCAGCTGCTGGACGAAGGCCGCCTCCCGCAGGCGCGGGTGGTTGTGCCCCAGGGGTGTGGTGGCGAAAAAGGTGTAGAAATCCAGGTATTTGCGGCCATCACGGGCATCCACGATCCAGGAGCCGTGGGACTTCTCCAGGTCCATCACCAGGTGGAAGCCGTCCACGAGCATGTGCCGGCCGAGGGTGTCGAACACCGCATTGGGATGGATGGGCTGGCTGGACATGGCGGACCTCTGGAAACAGTTCAGTGTATGTTTGGGCCTGAAGCGGAGACACGCATGATTCCCTGGATAGCGGTTCAGGAAGCGCCTCTGGACGCGATGGCTTTACGAACTGTCATGGAAGATCCCCACGCCGGGGCCCTGGTCCTCTTCGAAGGCCGGGCCCGGGATCACCACGAGGGCCGCGCCGTCTTGGAACTGGCCTACGAGGCCTACGCCTCCATGGCCGAGAAGGAGCTGGGCCTGCTGCGCGCGAAGGCCATCGAGCGCTACGGCCTCACCCGCTGCGCCGTCCACCACCGCGTCGGCGTGGTGCCCCTCACCGAGGCCGCTGTTCTAGTGGCCACCAGCAGCGCCCACCGCGCCGAGAGCTTCCAGGCCGCCGCCTGGATCATGGACGAGATCAAGCAGCGCGTGCCCATCTGGAAGCGGGAGCGCTACAAGGACGGGAGCGAGAGCTGGGTGGAGTGCACGCACCGATTCCAGATGTAAGCACAGGACCTGCCGCTGGCTGCCCGCCAACGGACGCGGCCCCGCCGCGTCCTCCTGCGCCCCGCTGCGCGGGATCGCAGAGCGGGGCCCCCGGGTGGAGTGCACGCAACGGTTTCAGACGTAGGGCTCGGCCGCATCTCGACTCCGCCCCCCGACCCCTCGAATGAAGGCGCGGGGGGCGGAGGACTTCCGGGGCAGTGCTCAGGCCTGCGGCAATTCCTGCGAGGCGGCTCGATCCATGAGGGCGCGTACCACCAGGTAGATCCCCAGCAGCACCAGCCCTGCCGGCCACCAGCGCTCCAGCCAGACCAGGGAGAGCCCGAAGCGGAGGTTGAGCAGGGTGAGCAGGCCGACCAGGATGAGACCCACCCCCAGGGCCAGGCGGCCACCAAGGGACACCGTGCCGAAGCCGTCCGGCAGTGTGGGCTTCTCCAGCTGCGCCAGGCTCTCGTTCAGCAGGAGGGCCCGGCGGTGGGCATCCACCAGGTTGTAGAGGAAGAAGAACGCCATGGAGATGCCCACGAAGGGCTCCAGGCGCCCCAGCTGGTTGCTGCTCATGAGGGCGATGAGGGACGCGAAGACCGCGGCGTGGATGAAGCCCAGCTGGGTGTAGCCCAGGTACACCTGGCCCAGGCCCGGCATGAGGGACAGCACGGTGGTCAGAACGGGGGACTTGGCGCGCGAATCCCGGTAGTAGTCGGGACGGGCCCCTGGTGGCAGCAGG
>Ga0268298_10004296_pt1 | contig 13990 bp, 11 predicted proteins | sample WWTPWeurt_MetaG_FD_194462 | JGI IMG/M metagenome (GOLD analysis project Ga0268298, IMG submission 194462) | Activated sludge microbial communities from WWTP in Nijmegen, Gelderland, Netherland - WWTP Weurt | ecosystem: Engineered > WWTP > Aerobic digester > Activated sludge | place... | reverse complement strand
CAAGTTGTGGGCGCAGGCCTACCGGGTCGAGCTCGTCCTCTTCGCCGTGAGCTTCTTCGTCCTGGCGATGTTCTCGGGGCAGCGCTTCTTGCGGCAGAGCGCGGCGCCGCACTTCGTCTACCAGGCGCAGGCGTGGCTCGATGGGCGGCAAGACATCGCGCCGGAGGTGCTCCCGAACTTCGAAGACTGGGCCTGCGTGCGCGACGTGGGCGGGGTGAAGCAGCGCTGCACGCGGCCGCTCCTCCAGACCGACAAGTGGTACTCCTCGTTTCCGATGTTTCCCTCGGCGGTGATGTTGCCGTTCGTGGTGCTTCACGGCTACCAGTTCAACGACACCAGCTTCGGCGTCTTCATCGGCGCACTCGCGATCGCGCTCTTCTACTCGGTGCTGCGGCTGCTCTCGGAGCACGAGGGTTCGGCGCGCAAGGAGCTCGAGAACGCGGCGCTCGCGGTCGTCCTCGGGTTCGGCACGCTCTTCTTCTACTGCGCGATCCGCGGCGAGGTGTGGTTCTCGGCCGAGGTGATGGGCGTGGCGTTCACCTGTCTGTACGTGCGCAACGCGGTCGGCGCGCGGAGGCCGTTGCTGGCCGGCGTCTTCTGGTCGATGGCGGTGCTCACCCGCACGCCGCTCCTCTTCACCGGCGTCTTCTTCTTGATGGAGGCGATCACCCCGACGCCGGGCAAACGAATGGAGGAGCTCAAGGCCTTCTTCGGCAAGCCGAGCGAGCCGTTCAAGTCGAAGCTCCAGCCGTTCCTGGTGGGCGCGCTCCCGCTCGCGGTGATCGCGATGGCGATGAACCAGACGCGCTTCGGCTCGATCGCCGAGTTCGGCCACCGCTTCTTCTTCGAGAACCGCGTCAACCAAGACATCGACACCTTCGGCCTGTTCCACCCGACGTACCTCTCGCGCAACCTCGAGGCGGCGTTCCTGCTCTTCCCGAAGTTCAACGCCGGGCGGCTCGAGTACTCGCCGTGGGGCATGTCGCTGTTGCTCACCTTGCCGATCCTCGTGCTGCTGGTGATGCCGAAGGAGAAGCCGCGGCTGCACTGGCCGTTGTGGATCACCGTCGCGGCCTGCGCGCTGCCCGGCTTCTTCTACCAGAACACCGGCTACGCCCAGTTCGGCTTCCGCTTCTCGCTCGACTACACGCCGTACCTGCTGCTGCTGCTCGCGGTCGGCGGCTGGAGTCTCAAGAAGTGGCTCCCGCTCGCGCTCATCGCCGTGGGCGTGCTGGTGAACTTCTGGGGCGCGCTCGGCTTCAAGGGCTACACCGAGCTCGTGCGCGGCTGGTAGTCATTCCAGGACGCAGCCGTGGCGCGCGTCGACGACGTGGGCCGCCGCCGACCAGCTGATGAAGGCGACCGACTCGACCCGCTGGTGCTCGTCGTCGAACCGCACCGAGGCGACGTCGGGGTTCGCGCGCACCCACGCGCGGCACTGCTCCTCGGAGAGCTTCATCACGTACCGGCAGCTGCAGCCGTTGCGCGCCGAGTTGCCGACGGCCAGCTCGAGATCGTTGTTCTGGTACACCCGCTTGCCGTTCGCGGGCGTGCAGGCCGTCACCAAGGCCGCCAGCACGAGCGCTCTCATCGCACCACCGCCAGCGCGCGCTTGATCAGCTCGTTCGCGTCGATCGGCTGCTTCCGATCGTCGCCGAAGCGAACGATGAGCACGTCCTCCGAGGGAATGACGATGATCCGCTGGCCCCAGTAGCCCGACGCGGCGTACGCATCTTCGGGAGCATCTGGCCAGGGCTTGGGCCGATCGACCTGCGGGAGCGAACGGTTGAGCCACCACGACAGGCCGTTCGGCCTCGGCTCGACGGGCCGGGTCGCCACGTAGGCCGCCGCGGGCGTCACGCTCTTCTCCACCCAGCCCTCGGGCAACAGCCGTTCCCCGTTCCAGCAGCCGTCGTTCAAGAAGAGGAACCCGAACTTGGCGAAGTCGCGCGGCGTCGCGTACATCGCGCTTCCGCCCTGGGGCATGCCCTTCGAGTCCTCCTCGATCACCAACTGGCCGAGCCCGAGGCGATCGAAGAGGAGCCTCCAGAACGCGTCCTTGCCGTGTTTGCCCTCGAGCGCGCGCTTGGCGATCGACGCGGCGAGCTGCGCGTCGGCCGTCGAATACGACCAGTGCTCACCGGGCGGGTGGATCAGCGGGTGCGAGAGAATGTGCGCGAGCTGATCGCGATGGCCTTTCCCGTAGAACATCGAGAGGACGGACGAGTGCTGGTAGACGCCGTTCTCGTACTCCTCCTGCCAGAGCAGCCCACTCGAGAAGGTGAGCAAGTGCTCGACGGTGACGTCGCAGTGGCCGGTCTCCTCGGCCTCGGGGAGGTGACGACAGATCGAGTCCGAGAGCGAGACGACGCCTTCCTTCACCGCCACCCCGATGAGCGCGCTGGTGAAGCTCTTCGCGACGCTCCACGACAGGTGGGGCGTGTTGGCCTGGTAGCCCCGCGCGTAGGCCTCGTAGACGAGCACGCCCTTCTTGAAGACGAGGAGCGCGTCGGTGCGCACGCCGAGGCGTTCGCTGTCCTTGCCCGTCAAGGTGAACGCGAACGACTCCAAGGCCTCGACCTCGGCGGCCTTCTCCCTTCGATCGACGAGCTTCACCGGCCATTCGGTGGTGGGCCAGCTCGCGCGCTGGGGACACGGCGCAGCGGAGCACAAGGAGCCGACGAGCGCGGTCAGCACAGGGAGTCGAACGAGCATCTCCTTGAAGACGCCGACCCCAGCCGGTTGTCGCACCCAAGGGCTTTGGGCTCGACAAGCCGGGGGCCCCTGCGGTTCTCTCGAGCCATGAGCACCGACGAGCGGCTCAGGCAGTTCGCGGAAGGCAAGCTCAGCGGCGCCGAGCTCGAGGCCTTCGAACGGGAACTCGACGCGAGCCCTCCCCTGCGGGCTGCCCTGGCTGCGCTCGTCACTCGTCCCGTGCGGGCGCCGCTCTTCGAACACGAGCCGACGGTGCGCACCGAAGGGTTGTCGGTGCGACGCGTGTTGGGCCGCGGCGGCATGGCGACGGTGCTGCTCGCGACCCAGCACGGGCTCGAGCGCGAAGTGGCCGTGAAGATCTCGCGGCAGCAGGGCGACGCCGAGGCGAGGCAGCAGCTCCTCCGTGAGGCGAGGCTCACCGGCGCGCTCGAACACCCGGCGATCGTCCCCGTGCACGCCATCACCCACTCCGACGAGGGTGAGCTGCAGATCGTGCTCAAGCGCGTCGAGGGCGAGCCGTGGTCGGTGCTGAAGGCCGATCGCGCCACCATCCTCGCGCGGTTCGGCGCCGATCTGCTCGAGTGGAACCTCCGGGTGCTCGAGACGATCTGCGGCGCGGTGGCCTTCGCTCACGAGCGTGGCGTCGTGCACCGAGACATCAAGCCTGCCAACGTGATGATCGGCCGGTTCGGCGAAGTGCTCCTGATGGACTGGGGGCTCGGAGGGCTCCTCACCGAGGATCCAACCGGTCACCTCCCGCACGTCACCGCAGGCGACGGCGCCGGCACGCCGACCTACCAGGCACCCGAGACGCTCGCGGGGGCGCCAGGGCCCCTCTCGGCGCGGACGGACGTCTACCTGCTCGGTGGCGTCCTCTACGAGCTGCTCTACGGCCGCCCCCCGTTCGCCACCGCGTCTCGGAGGACCCTCACCGGCGAACCGGACTTTCCCCAGAGCGAGCACCCCGAGCTGGCCGCGCTCTCCCGGAAAGCGCTCTCGGCCGACCCGTCGAAGCGGCATGGCAGCGCGCTCGAGTTCCTCCGAGACCTGGAGGCCTTCCATCGCAACCAGCACGTCTCCCGCGTGGTGCGCCGCGCTCAGCAGCTGCTCGACCGCTCCAGGGCACAGCGCCGTGAGCAGAAGGATGCGGCGTCGCGAAGCTCGGCCGAGGCCGCATCGGTGCTTCGCGCTGCGCTCGACCTGGCGCCCGATCACCCGCCGGCCCTCGAGATCGCGCGCGAGCTGGTGACGTTCCAGGTGGAGTGCGCCTTGGAGGACGGTCACCCGGCGCTCGCGGCCCAAGCCCTCGAGGCGAGCCCACGCCCGCTGCCCGAGCTGGACGAGCGAGTGAAGCGCGCCGTCGCCGAGCACCGGGCGCTCCACGACTTCGCGCGCTCGCTCGATCCGAAGGTGGGGCGCACCCACCGGCTGCGGTTCCTGGTCGCCTTGGTCCTGGTGACGGCGGGCTTCTACACGGTGCGCCTCAACTTCCCCGCGCTGTACCAAGGCAGGTGGGCCCTCGCGCTCTCGAGTGTGGCGTTCATCGTCACCATCGGGGTGATGTCGTTCGCCTTTCGAGGCCTGCTCGCCGGCTCGAAGCTCAACCGCCAGCTGATGGCGCTGGCTGCGCTCGTCAACCTCGGGCAGCTGCTCCTCCGCGTCTCGGCCGCGGCGCTCGAGATCCCTCGGGCGCAGGCCATCGCCTTCGAGCTGCCGTTGATCGCGATCGCCCTCGCCACCGCCGCCATCATCCACCACTGGACGTTCGCCATCGGCTCGCTGCTGCTGGTGGCGGGCCAGGTGCTGACCCTCTTCTTCCCCGCCAACGCCGAGCGGTTCTTCACCGGCGCGATGCTCGGCACGCTCGTCGCCCTCGGCATCGCCTGGCGAAGCGGCGCGTGGGCGTCGGTCTCGAAGGAGGCACCCGATGAGCGATGAGTCGGCCGAGGGACTGCTCGCTGCCACGAAGGGGCTGGTGGCCACCGTGCTCGAGGCGAGCCGGCTCGTCGGCCTCGTTCGGCAACGCTGGCCGCAAGTCACGATGAACGGCACGGCCTTCGGGGCCTTCCTCGAGAGCAGGGCGATCGAGGGGCAGGGGCTGGCCACGCTCCACGTCGAAGATCTCTACCTGGCCTGGGCCTGCCTCGATGGGCAACGCGCGGCCGTCACCGCCTTCGAGACCTTCACCCGGCCGTTCATCTCGTTGGCGGTGCGCCGCGGCGGGCACGACGTCGAGGAGGTCGTGCAGCAGGTGCAGATCAAGCTCCTGGTGAGCGCTGGTGAACGGCCGGCGCGCCTCGCCGAGTACAGCGGGGTCGGTCCGCTCAAGGCGTTCGTGATGGTGACGGCGATGCGCTCCCAAGCCGACGCGCGGCGAAGCGGAGAGCGGCGGCGGGAAGAGCTGGTCGGCGACGGCTGGCTCGAGCTCGCGTCGATCGCCGGGTCGAGCACCGAGGGGCAGGAAGCGCAGCTCCAGTGGTCCGAGCTCGAGCCCCACGCCGCGCAGGCCATCGCCGCCGCCATGGCCGAGCTGAGCGTTCGCCAGCGCACGCTGGTTCGGCTCCACTACGTCGAGGGCGTGTCGGCCCAGGCGCTCGCGAAGATGTACTCGGTGCACCGAGCGACGACGACGCGCTGGCTGGTCGAGGCGAGAGAACGGCTGCTCGAGCTCGTGCAGACCCGCCTGCGTGACAGCCTCGAGCTCGACACGGCCTCGCTCCACAGCCTGCAGCGCACCTTGGCGGGAGGCCTGGAGCTGTCGCTTCCTGCGTTGCTCGAGCCGACGCCCTCCAAAGGCCCAGACGAGCCGTGAAGCGCTGGCACACCAGGGAAGACAGCGGCATCACCCTCGATCGCGAGCTGCGCTGGTGGCACGACGGCGAGCCGATCGAACACCCGAACATCATCGAGGCGTTCAACCGCGGAGTGCGCGCCGAAGCCGACGGTCGCTTCACCCTGCACTTCGGCGACGACTGGTGCTTCATCACCGTCGAAGACGCCGCGTACCGAATCGTCGCGATCGACGTCTCGGAGGGCGAGCGGCTCTCGGTGCGCCTGTCCGATCGAACGGCCGAGTGGCTCGACCCGGGGACCCTGGCACTCGACGACGAGGGCATTCTGAGCGCTCGAGTGAAGGGCGCGCGCGCGAAGGCTCGCTTCTCTCGCGAGGCGCAGTTCCAGCTCCTGCAGCACCTCGAGGTCGACGGCGAGTGGGTGGTGTTGCGGGTTGGCAGCAGCGCGATCGCGACGTCGCTGCCGGCGAAGAGCGTCTCGGGCTGAGCCCACTCGTCAGCGCTTGACCGTCATGCACCGCAGCGGCTGCGCCATCGCCGCCTTGCCCTGTTCCTCGGAGACCAAGGCGACGTTGATGAGGTTCTGGAGCAGGCTGTCGCGCGCGAGGCGCAGCTGGGCGGCGTTGCTGCAGACGAAGATCTCTCCCCACATGTTGTACGGGGGAATGGCGAGCTGGAACTCGGCGAGCTCGGCCAACGAGAGATCGAGCAGCTCGCGCTGCATCAGCACCCTCGAGGCCGCCTCCACTCCGATGACACCTTGATCGAACTGCATCGAGTGCAGGTCGTAGGCGACCAGCTGGTCCTTCTTGAGGTACTTGTGAATGCGATCGCTCATCACCGCGAGCTGCGAGGGCGTGCCGACGCCGAGCCGCGAGGCGAGCCTCCGCGAGAAGAGCAGCTCGCACTGGCCGTCACCTTCGCCGCCGACGCCACGGGCGCTGTTGAGCACCCGCTTCATCCACGGCCACCCTTCCTCGCGAGGGGTCTGGAAGTACGTCGGGCAGCCCCACTCGGTGATGTAGAGCGCGACGAGGTTCTTCGGCAGCTTCGAGAAGTCGGGCTTGGGCCACTTGACGCTCTCGCGCTCCGAGGGCCGCTTGGCGAGCTGGAGCGACTGTCGATCGCTCTCGATCGACTGGCGGAGAAAGGTCTCGAGATCGAGCTCGCCCTCGATCTGGTTGGGGATCTGCGAGGCCGTGTACAGCCACCAGCCGGTCCCCATGAGGGCCGTGATGGCGGCGAAGACCAGAGTGAGGAGCAGCAGGCTCCGAAGCGCACGCACGGGCGGAGTTATGCCATAGCCGCCGCCCATTTCACTGCCTTGGCCCTGCCCGACCCGTCACCGCCGCGGCAGCCCGCACGCCAGCCCGGTGAAGCCCTGGGCCATGAGCGCCTCGGCGAAGGCGCGCCGCACGACGATCAGGCTCGAGTTGAGGCGCGCGACCCGGAAGAGCGGGAGCTGCGGGTCGAGCTTCGTCTCGTCGATGGCCAGCACGGAGTAGTCGCTGATCGACTCGGGAGCGATGTGGTTCCAGTGCGCGTGGGCACGACGGGTATCGAGGCAATCTTGCGGAAGGGGGTTGAGGGCCCAGTAGGTGCCGCGGGCCTTGTTGTTGCGATCCCTGAGGGCCACCGGCAGCAGCTCGAGCCCGGGCACCTGCTGCGCGTCGAGCCACGTGCGAACCCGCTCGGACACGATGAAGCCGTCGTGAGTCTGGTGCCCGTCGAAGAGCTTGTCGTCGGCCTTGTTGCCGGCGAAGTCGTAGCGGGCGTTCTTCGGCCAGGCGTTGCGCGGAGTGAGGAACCGCTTGCCCTTGCCAAGATCGAGGTACTCGACGTTGCGCACGCTGTCGAACGAGGCGCCGCGGTGCTCGCGCTTCGCCTCGAGCACCCGCCACGGCGAGGTCTCGGGAGCGACGATGCCAGCGGCCTTCGCGGCAGCCTCCACCGCCGGCACGAGCGTCTCTTCGAACCAGGCCCGCGAGTCGTGACAGTCGGTCGCCCAGGGATCGGCGCCTTGCTCGATGAGCCACAGCTGCAGCTTCGTGTCGTGTCGGGCAGCCCGGCCGACGAGCATGAGGGCGTCGCGCCCCAGCGGTCACGGGCGTTGACGTCGGCGCCAGCGGCGAGGGCGCGCTCGAGGCCTTCGCGGTCGGCCTTCCTCGCGGCATTCAGCAGGTCGCGCTCGGCGCGGGAGGGCCACTCGTCGACCGACTTGTAGAGCACGTTGTTGATGGTGATTCGCTGGAGCGAGAGGGCCCGCAGCGGCTCGAGGGTGTCGGGGTCGCCCTCGAGGATGACGCGCTTGAGCCTGGGGAAGCGCGTGAACGAGGAGAGATCGGAGCCCTCGATGCGCAGCGAGATCGACTCGACGTCGAAGCACCGGGCGAGCTGCGCGTCGGTCGGCTCGGCATCGCCGTCGAGGCCGGTCCCCTTCACGAGCGCCGCGCGGAGCTCGGGCGTTTGAGCATTCCACCACTCGCGGTTGCGCTTCGCTTCCTCGGGCGAGACGTCGTAGCTCTTCTTCTTGAACCACTGGAGTGCGGCGGCGGCGAGTGCAGCGCCAGGTGTGCCTGAGCGCTCCTTCACGTACGCCTCGAGGCCAGCGCGCGCCTCGTCGATGCGTTCCGGCTCCTTCACCTCGAAGCGCTCGAGGAGTTCCCGGAGCTGCACCTCGGCCTCCCGAGGTTTGCCGAGCTCGAAGTAGGCGCGGGCGAGGTAGCGGCGCAGCCAGGTCGCGCCGTACGCGTCCATGAAGAAGAGCTCGCGCTTCATCGCCTCGCCCCGCTCGACGAGCTTCGCGGGATCCGGTCGCGCGTCTTCGTAGACGTCGAGCACGTTGAGCGCGGCCCGCAGATCGCCCGCGAGAAGGCTCTTCTCGTACGCCGCGAGCGCGTCGTCGATGCGGCCGGTGTTCTCGAAGCAGATGCCCCGGAGATTGAAGGCGCGCGCGAGGGTGTCGTCGCCCTCGAGGCGCACGTGGGCGGGGATCTCGTCGAGCAGCGGTTCGATGAGCTCGAGCGCGTCGGTCCACCGCTCCTTTTCCTGGAGCGTGTTCGCCTTCTCGACCGCGGCGTCGAGGCGATCGTGCGGAGTGCGGGTGGACTTGTCGACGAGGACGGCGAGGAAGGCGTCGAGCGACGGGAAGGCGGCGTGCAGCGCTCCATCGTCGGGATCGAAGACGGCGACCGGGCAGCGCGGGTCGGTGATCTTCACCGTGAGGAACTTCCCCGTGCCGCCCAGCTTGGCGAGCGGCACCGAGCCGGCGTGCGCAGGGGCCGACGGGTCGAGGCCAGCGGCGGTGAAGGTGCGCCACTCGCCCGGCTTCTCGAACTGCACCTTGAGGCGCGTGTCGGCCGTCTCGCCCGGGAGCCCCCACACCGAGCGCCCCTGATGCTCGTCCTTCTCGCGCGCGAGGAAGGCGAGGTAGCGAGGCGTCGCGCCATCGGGCCCCGTGAGCACCTTCGGCGTCGGGGTGGCCTTCGTCGGCTTCTTGGTCGCTGCTGGCTTCTTCGCAGCGGGCTTCTTCTTCGCGCGAGCGGTCGTGGCCATGACGAGGGTCTAGCATCGCACGGTGCGGCGCCGGCTCCCGTGAGCTTCGAAGCGCGGGCACGGGCACATTTCTCTGCCGTGGGCCGGCCCGAGCCGTTATGCCAATCAGGTGCGCACCTGGCACTCCGCGCGGCTGACCAGCCGAGTCGTGATCGACGACGGGCTGTCGCTCCTCGAACTCGAGGTGCCGGAGCGCGTCCATCGATCGTTCGTGCGGCCCGGGCAGTTCCAGCGCGTTCGTCACCAGGGCACCGAGGCGATGTTCGCGATCGGCTCCTCGCCGGGCGCGACCCGGTTCGAGTACCTCATTCGGCGCGGCGAGGGTGTCTCGCAGGCGTTGAGCGAGGCGGCGATTGGAGCGGCCTTCGAGCTCTCCACCGCAGAGGGTCCCGGGTTTCCGCTCGAGCGGGCCCAGGGGAACGACCTGCTCCTCGTCTGTACCGGCACCGCGCTCGCGCCGATTCGCTCGGTGCTCGGCCTCGTCGCCAGGGAACGGCAGGCGTTCGCGCGCGTCACCCTGTTGCAGGGCCAGCGAAGCCCCGCGCAGCTCCCGTGGAGAGCGGAGCTCGAACGCCTGCCCTCGCTCGAGCTGCACACCGTGGTGGACGTCGGCGCGCCGGGCTGGAGCGGACCCATCGGCCAGGTTCAGTCGCGGCTCCCCTCGATCGAGGTGGGCCCGAAGACGATCGCCTTCCTCGTCGGTCAGAAGGAGATGACGACCGAGGTGACGCGGTCGCTCGTCGCGCGCGGGGTGCTCGCCACGAGTGTGTTCCTCAACGTCTGACCGCGGAGGAGCGACGCATCGTGGGTGATTTTCGGCGACTCGCCGACCGAACCAGCTACGGTGCCCAACGTCATGGCGTTGGTCCCGCTCTATGGCGTCGTCGAAGCGCCCGTTGGGAGGCTGCTCCTCACCTCCGACGGAGCCAGCTTGACCGGCCTCTTCCCCGCGACGCACCGAGCGATCCCCTCGCTCGAGGGTCACGTCCGACGTGACGGCTTCTTCACCGGCGTGCGCGATCAGCTCCTCGCCTACTTTGCCGGCCGCCTCGAGCGCTTCGAAGTGGAGCTGGCGCCCCGCGGCACGCCGTTTCAACGGCAGGTGTGGCGCGCCCTGCTCGACGTTCCATTCGGGGCGACGGTGAGCTACCGCGAGCTCGCGACGTCGATCGGCAGGCCCAGCGCCTCACGCGCGGTCGGCTTCGCGAATGGAAAGAACCCGATCAGCATCATCGTGCCCTGCCATCGGGTGATCGGCTCGAACGGCAAGCTCACTGGCTACGCGGGCGGCGTCGAGCTCAAGCAGTGGCTCCTCGATCACGAGTCGGGAGTCACTCCCAGCGAGCTGCTACCGCCGAGCGTGGCTCCAAGCCGACACCCACGACTCAGCCTCTGACTGCACGGCTGGCTGAGGCCAGGCGATGCACCAGCGCGCTCATGCCCGGCGTCGGTGCGGCGATGCCCAAGAGCGGCTTGAACGCCTTCGCCACCGACGCGTCACCCGAGAGCGCAGCGTCGAGGTGTGGAAGGAGCGCATCGAGGGAGGCCTCCGAGCCATCGAGCACGAGCAGCGGCAGGAACCAGCGCGTGCTCTTCAGCTGCGCCGGCGTGGCGGTCGCGAGCGCGACCTGCGCGGCTCGGAGCACCTCCTCGTCGGCAACGAGCGCCTTCAGAGCCTCGACGGCCTTCGCCGACGGCGCCCGCTCGAACTGACGCAGCTTCGACAACGCATGCGCGGCGTGGCGCCAGGCGACCTCGAGCGCCTTGTCCGGAAGCTCGGCAGGCACCGACGCCTGGAAGAACCGGGCGACCGGCGAGGTGTGGCCTTCGAGGGCGTCGCGGACTTCCCCGGCGAGGGTCGCGTGAAAGGTGACGAGCGCTGCCCCCAAGGGCGGCGGCGCCTCTCCTCGGGCGAGGTACTCCAGCACGGCCTCGGTCACCGCGAAGGGGCTCGAGCGCCGACGAACGGCTCCGGCGAGGAAGGTCAGCAGATCCTGAGTCGTGTTCTTCTCGAAGCGCGAGCCGCTCACGGGGCGACGGCGGCCTCGGAGTACACCGCCTCGTAGACGACGGCGGCGGGATCGCTCTGGTGATCGCCGAGCGGGTTCTGAGGCGTCCAAGCGGCGACCGTCACCAGGCGACCGTCACGCGAGAAGCGCACCCGTCGAATCGCCCAGCCGAACGACTCCACCTGCGGCTCCATCGCGCGGTGGAGCACGACCTGCTTGTCCCAGCCTCCGCTCACGACGGAGCGCCCATCGGGGCTGATCCCCGCGGTGGAGACGACGCCGCGATGCCCACGAAGCCGTTCGAGCACCTTGCCGGTCTGCGAATCGACCCGCGCCGCGCAGTCCCACGTTCGTTCGGGCTCCACTTCCTTTCGCTTCTCGCGCTCGTAGACGTCACGCGTCCGCTCGCCCTTCGCCTCCGAGAGGGCCAACGCGAGGACCTTTCCCGAGGCGTCGACCGAGACGTCGTTCACCGAGGCCTCGAAGGTGAAGCGGCGCGCGCGATCGAGCGAGCCCGAGGCCGAGACGCGCACTCCCGCGGCGCCGGGCTTGGCGGTGAAGACGTATTCCTGAGTCAGCTCATCGGTGGCGATCTCGACCCGCTCGGAGAACGGCTGGCCGAGCACCACCTGCGCGTCTTGCGGCACGCAGGCATCGCAGATCGCGACGTCGACGTTCTCGAGCGTGAGCCCCTTGAAGGTCAGGCTGCGGCCCTTCGCGACGCGTGAGAGCTGCGCGCCGAGCGCGGTGGGAATGGAGATCGACTCGGTGAGCGAGGTGGCGTCGATGCCGGTCGTCTGGGCGAGGGCGCCGCGCACCACCACCGCTGGAACGCGGGTGTCGATCACGAAGGTGGCCGAAGCCTTGGCGTCGAACACCGCTCGGAAGACGGGCTGGCCGGACTTCTTCTCGAAGTGCAGGCGCGCGGTGCCGGTCGAGGCCGGGCTGGGCCCGATCGTCCACACCGAGACCGACCGATCCCAGCTGGAAGAAAAGAGCTCGCCAGTCGACGCCCAGGCGAGGCCGGTGATCTCGTCGGCGTGTCCCCGTTGCTCGGCGACGAAGCCCAGCTCCGGGTAGGTCAGCACGGTGAGCAGGCCCTTCGTGCTCGCGACCGCCAGCAGCGGCTGCTTGGGGTGAAAGGCGACGGCCGTCAGGGCCTCGTCGGTGAGCCAGGCGCCCTTGACCGCTCCGCTCACCGCGTCGAAGAGCCGCACCGAGCGATCACGGCTCACCGCAGCGACGAGCGCGCCATCGGGCGACCAGTCGATCGCCTCGACGTTGAACTCGAGCGCGTTCACCACCACGTCGGCGCGCGGCTTCTTGGGATCTTCGAGGCCGAAGAGCGAGAGGTGGAACGACTTCATGCCGAGGCGGCTGAGCGCGATCGATCTCGCGTCGGGTGCCGGGCGTGCGTCCCACACGAAGTCTTCGCGGTTGAGCACCTGGGGCGACGAGAGCTCGGTGACGGCTCCGGTGAGGTGCGCTCCGGGCTTGTCGGCGAGCGACTTGAGCAGCTCGGGTGGGTTCCGATGGAGCGTCTTGCAGCTGGCCAGCATGGCCAGCGCGATCGACAGCCGGCGCATGGGTCAGCCCTCCGGCTTCTTGGTGAGCATCACCTCGCGAACGCCCTTGGTGGTGATGTTCAAGATGAAGAGCTCGCGCTTGGCCTCGCGCTTGTCGGTGAAGCGCATCGAGCCGGTGGCGCCCTCGTAGCCCTTGAGCCCCGAGAGGGCTTCGCGGAAGGCGGCGCGCGACTTCGGTTGCGAGGTCTCGATCGCTCGCCGCACCACGCCGGCGGTGTCGAAGGCCACCGCGTCGAGCAGGGTGATCGACTGGCCGGAGAACGCCTCGCGGAAGGTGTTCACGAAGGCCTTGGTGCTCGGCCGATCGCTGTTCTCGTAGAACCCGTCGACGAAGACGCTGCAGAGCACGTACTTGCCGCCGCGCTCGATGAGCTGGGGATCGCCAGACGGCCCCTTCGGGCTCGTCCAGGTGCTCGGGCCCAGGAGCGTCACCGTCTTGAGCCGATCCTTGCCGGTCGTCTTCTGAATGCGCTCGAGATCGCGCTTGTCGCAGGCGTTGGTGACCATCTCTTCGACCGCGAGCGCCGGAGCGACGAGCGACACCTTCTGCCAGCTGTCGGGCAACAGCAGCGCCTCGAAGTCGATCACCGGCTCGAGGCCCGCCTTGGCCTTCTCGAGCGCCTTGCGCTTGCGGAACGCGTCGGAGTCGGAGTCGCGAATCTCGCGCAGCTTCTCGATGTAGTCGGCGCGATCCTCCAGATAGTAGCGGCCGACGACCTTCTTCGCTTCGTCGGTGAAGGTGGTGGCGTCGTGCGGGTAGGTCTCGGCCCCGCGAATGATGCCGCCTCGCTGCTCCACCGCGTCCCAGAAGGCGTTGGTGAACTCGGTGCCGAACGGCGTGTTGGGGAAGAGGACGGCGAAGGTCTTGTAGTTCAGCGTGACCATCGAGTACTCGGCGAGCGCCTCGGCCTGCTGCGAGTTGGTCACCATCGTGCGGAAGATGTGCGGGCCGATCTCGGTGATGCCCTCGGCGCGACTCAAGGTGATGAGCGGAATCTGGAGCTCCTCGGCCACCAGCGCGGCGCGGCGGGAGTCGTCGGTGAGGAGCGGCCCGATGATCGCGATGGCGCCTTCGTCGAAGGCGAGCTGCTCGACGAGCTTGGCGGCCAGCGCGGGATCGTCGGCCGAGTCCTTCACCACCAGCTCGATGTCGCTGCCCTTGAAGCCGAGCTGCAGGCTGCGGAGCACGGTGTCGGCGAACGCCTTGTACTTCTTGCTCGAGAGCGGGAGCACCGCGCCCACCACCTTCGGCTTGGTCTCGGCGCGGCGGCTGACTCGGGCGAGCAGCTCCTTGGCCTCGGGCGCGTACGGCGACGACGGCGCGTTGGCGAGC
>Ga0268298_10004295_pt1 | contig 13990 bp, 5 predicted proteins | sample WWTPWeurt_MetaG_FD_194462 | JGI IMG/M metagenome (GOLD analysis project Ga0268298, IMG submission 194462) | Activated sludge microbial communities from WWTP in Nijmegen, Gelderland, Netherland - WWTP Weurt | ecosystem: Engineered > WWTP > Aerobic digester > Activated sludge | place: Netherlands... | reverse complement strand
CCCAGTCAGGTCGCCTCCCGCGATCGTGAACGAGACGCTCGATCGGGTCGTCTTCGTGAGCTTGTCACCCTCTGTTGGGGGCTCGATCACCGTGTAGCGGTCATCGAGACCGTCCTTGTCGACGTCGACCTCGTCGTCTTGATACCGGTCGTCGAGGCCGTCGTTGTCGATGTCGACCTCGTCATCCTGGGCGAGATCATTGAGCCCGTCCTTGTCCGCGTCGACCATGGCGTCATTGATGTCGTCGTTGAGACCGTCGTGGTCTGCGTCGAGGATTGCCACCCCGGGACTGCTGTTCACGTATTCGACGTCCACGGACTCGCCCTCGAAGGTAAAGGTCTCGGCGTCGCGCGCCCCCTCCAGGACGACCGTCTCCGTCTGGAGGAAATAGACATCCTCGGGGCCGCGGAACAGGACGAGCGTGCCCCCTGCTCGGAACGAGGTCGTGTCGTCCTTGATCGAGTCGGGCACCTCGCCGTTCGCATAACAGGAAGCATCCTTCTGGACATCAGCGTAGGCCACATTCAGCAACGTGTATTCGCCCGGATCTGGGTCTGGAGTGCAGCCCGCGGCAGCGAGGGAGAGAGTGGCCGAGCAGAGCAGGAAGGCGAGAGAGGAAGAACGAGGAGCGATCATGAAGAATACCTCTTGATGGTGGTCAGATGGGGGTTCGAGGCTGGCCGTCGAAACTCCGCATGTCCGAAGTCGGCAATGGCGCCCAAGGGCCCGTTAACTCAGCCGCTCAGCATGGTTCGTGCCGTCTTGCGTTCCCCGAAGTCCGGCCGGAATGGGGCGCATTTCGGGCCGAGGATTCGATCCTCCGCAACCCGTTGCGGGGTTACGTAAGGAGTCTCGTGGCGCCTCACCGGAGGCACCCTGAAGGTTCAAGGCGTCGGACTTCGTTGCAGCTTGTCCGCAGCACCGGCACGCGACGTGCTCAACTCGAAGGCGCCGCTCCGACCCTCGTGTGACTCTTCGAGGCTCCTGCGGCAGAAGGCTCTGATCCACCGCGATGATGCGTGCGGATGAACAGAAGTCGAGGGTATCTCCCATGAAATCGAAGTTTGCATCGTTGTTTCTCCTGTTCGTGGCCGCCTGCTACAACACCGTCACTCCCTCAGAGAGCGAGACGAGTGACACGGATGACGCGTTCTCGGCGGCCTGCCCCGATACGGACTCTGCCGAAACGGGTGACTCGGCATCCGCCCTGTGCTCCGTGCCGGTGTCAGTTGCAGATTGTACGGTGACCTACCCCGAGTGTGATTCCAGCCTACCGGAGGTTCGGTTCCTGACCCATGGGTCGCATGATTGTGAGGTGCCGTACCCGCCGAAGTTCTGCCAGTACGTCGGGGACGTCACTTGCAACGGTATCATCGCCGGCGTGTGGTGTTGTAAATGAGCGTCGTGGGCTGGCGTGGACGCCTGTGTCGCGGCGGCACCGGCGGTAGCTCGAAGCCGCGGACCTGAACGGTGACAACAAGCCCGATCTCGTCCTGCTGCACCACGGTGATGGCAGCTTCACGCCCTCCGCGAGCTACGCGGCCGGCATAGCCCCCATATGGGCAGCGCCGACGGACCTGAACGGCGACGGCCGACCCGATCTCGCGGTCGCCGACTACGGCGGCCACGGCCCGCCTCCCGAGCCCGCCTCCAATGCAAGTCTCTACGCGATCACGCAAAGCGCTGCTCACGCGACGCGGGAGCCGGGCCGGGGCGCGACGATTATCCGGAAATCGGCCGCTTCAGCGTCACGGGGGGGTGCCGGCACGTCGCATGCCTTGGGCCTCTCCAATGAAACTCAAGAGTCGCTCTGGTAGAGGACAGTTGGTGGCATGCGCGCTGATCGCTGCGACCGGCATGGCCACGATTCTCGCGGGAGGCTGCGGGAGCGGGGGAGACGGGCGGGAGGCGACGAGAGAGCCTGTCGGCCGCGATGTCTGGCAGACGGTCCCTCTCGCTTCCCCCAGGGGCGGCGGCGAGCCGAAGAACGCGGGGCCCAGGGGCGCGATCGGAGGGACCGCGGGGATCGATTCGCTCTGGGTGACGGTCGCGCCGATGAGCCAGCCCCGCGCGTACCACACGGCGACGCGGCTCGGCGATGGCAAGGTGCTCGTGGCGGGCGGGGTCTCCAGCGCGGGCAACGTCCTCGCGAGCGCGGAGCTGTTCGACCCGGCGACGAGCACCTGGTCCCCGGCCGGCGCGATGGCCGTGGGCCGAACGGGCCACACGGCGACGCTCCTCGGCAATGGCAAGGTGCTCATGGCAGGAGGGGCCAACGGCAACACCTCCGTGGCGAGCGCGGAGCTGTACGACCCGGCCACCAACTCCTGGTCGTTCGCCGGGGTGCTGCTCCAGGGTCGCACCGAACACGCGACGACGCTGCTCGCCGACGGCAAGGTGCTCGTCGCCGGCGGCTTCAACTGGATCGCCGGCAGCTTGAAGAGCGCCGAGCTCTACGATCCGGCCACCAACTCCTGGTCTGCGGTAGCCTCGATGAGCCAGATGCGCGATGGCCCCGGCGCTGCGCGGCTCGGCAGCGGGAAGGTGATCGTGGCGGGCGGCGCCAACACGGTCTACGGCTTCATGAACACGGCCGAGCTGTACGACCCGGCGACGAACACCTGGTCTCCGGCAGCGCCGGCGATCTATACCCGCGCCAACCCATCGACGTTCGCGCTCGCGAACAGCAAGGTGCTCGTCATTGGCGGCACGAGCACGGGAGGGAACCCTCACTCCAGCGCGGAGCTGTACGACCCGGCCACCGACACGTGGTCTTTCGCCGGGGACATGAGCCAGGGGCGATCGGGCTTCGTCGCCGGGGTGCTCCAGAACGGGAAGGTGCTGGTGGCCGGCGGCAACAATGGCTTCGTCGCCTCGAAGACGGTGGACCTGTACGACCCTGTGACCAACACGTGGTCACCGGACGCGCCGATGAGCGAGGCGCGCTTCGCGCACGCCGGGACGGTGCTCGCGAACGGGAAGGTGCTCCTGGCAGGCGGCTATGGCGCGGGCATGCTGGCGAGCGCCGAGCTCTACACGCTGCCTCTCACGCTCCTGGGCGCCGCGTGCGCGCTCGCGTCCGAGTGCCAGAGCGGCTTCTGCGCCGGCGGCGTCTGCTGCAACACGGCCTGCGACTCCGGCGCCTGCGAGGCCTGCTCGATCGCGACCGGCGCGCCCGTCGACGGACTCTGCGCCTCCTTCACGGGCGCCGCGTGCGACGACGGCAACGCTTGCACCACGACCGATGTCTGTCAGGCCGGCGTCTGCACGGGCGCCGCTTCGATCGCGTGCCTCGCGCAGGACCAGTGTCACGAGGCCGGAGCGTGCGACCCGTTGATGGGCGCGTGCTCCAATCCGGCCAGGCCCGACGGAAGTCCGTGTGACGACGGGGACGGATGCACCGTCACCGATGCGTGCCAGGCAGGCGCCTGCACAGGCGGCGACAAGGTGGTGTGCTCGGCGCCCGACGCCTGTCACCTCGCCGGGGAATGCGATCCCTCCACCGGAGTCTGTGCCCACCCGGTCAGCCCGGACGGCGCGACATGCGACGACGGCAATCCCTGCACCGGGATGGATCTGTGCCAGTCGGGCGCGTGCGTCGGGGGAGCTCCTATCGTCTGTCCGGCGCCCGAGGCGTGCCATGAACAGGGCACGTGCGACTCGGCCATCGGGGTGTGCAACAGCCCGCCATCGCCTGACGGGGCCCCCTGTGAGAAGGGGAGCTGCGAGAGCGGCGCGTGTGTCTCCACACCGGACGGCGGCACCGGCGGCACCGGCGGTAGCACCGGCGGCCCCGGCGGTAGCACCGGCGGCCCCGGCGGTAGCACCGGCGGCACCGCGGGCGGCGCTGGCACCACCGGCAGCACATCGAGCGGCACCGCGGGCGGCGCCGGAGCGGGCGGTGATCCCCTGGACGACGCCGGTGGATGCGGTTGCAGCGTCATCGGGTCGCCCGATGTCCCCGCGGCCCCGGTCGGCCTCGGCCTCGGCTTCCTGTGGGCTCTTGCGCGACGGAGGCGCCGCGCTCCGCGCCGATCCGGCAGCGGCGCTGCGGCAATGAAAGCGGCGCTGCTCCTTGGCCTCTGGGCGTGCTTGCTCGGCTGCGGTGGCCCGAAGGAGTCCGAAGGATCCGGCGGCGCGGACTCCACGACCTCCTCGCCCGCGGGCGGCGGCGGCAGCAGCGGCGGCGGCGGCGGCGCGACCACGTCCTCCACCGGCGGCGCGGCGTGCGAGCCAGTGGAGGATGGCAATCCGTGCACCGAGGATGTCTGCGAGGGGGGCGTGCCTGTCCACCTGCCAGCGTCCGCCGGCACCATGCCGGCCGCGCAGCAGGGCGGCGACTGCATGAAGGTCGTGTGCGACGGCAACGGCGTCGCTCTCGAAGAGGACGACGACACCGATGTGCCCGACGATGCCAATCCGTGCACCGCCGACGAGTGCACCGCCGGTGTGGCGGCCCACCTGAGCGAGCCCGCGGGCACCGTGTGCGGCGCGGAGATGGGCAATCCGCTCGTGTGCGATGACAGCGGCTCGTGCGTGGGCTGCAATGCGCCCTCCGACTGCGCCGGTCCTGACGGCGAGTGCGGCGCCCGCACTTGCGTCGATCATTCGTGCGGAGCCTCGCTGGTCGTCGCGGGCACGAAGGTGGCTGCGCAGGTGGCGGGCGACTGCCTGACCGCGGTGTGCGACGGAGCCGGAGCTGTCGTCGAGGTCGCCGATGACGCCGATGTCCCCCAGGACGACGGCGACCTCTGCACCGAGGACGTCTGTATCGCGGGCGGGCCAGGCCATCCCGCGAAGCCGAACGGCGCCGCCTGCGATGACGCCGACGCTTGCACCGTGGCCGATACCTGCCAGTCCGGCGCCTGCGCCGGCGCCCCCCTCTGCGACAACGGCGCGAGCTGCGTCGCGGGAGCGTGCGTGGCCCTCTGCGCTGGATCCCGCGGGTTCCCCGGCCTGCCTCAGCGGATGGTCGGCGACTCTCCAGAGGCGATCGCCGGCGCCGACTTCGACGGAGACGGCCGCTTCGATCTCGCGGTAGCCAACAAACAAGGCCACACGGTGAGCATCCTGCTCGGCCAGGGGAAGGGCGCCTTCGCTCCGCAGGTGGTTTATCCCGTCGACCTGTACGGCTCGTATCCCGACGGGGTCGCTGCGGCGGACCTGAACGGGGACGGCGCGCCCGACCTCGCCGTGAGCGGGAACGGCTACAGCAAGGTGTACGTGCTGCTCAATCAGGGCAATGGCACCTTCGCCCCGGCGGGCGCGTACCCGGCGCCGAACGCGCGCACCGTCAGCGCGGCCGACCTGGACGGGGACGGCAAGATCGACCTCGCTGTCTCGCTCGGGAGCGACATCCGGGTGCTGCTGAACCAGGGGAACGGGACGTTCGCACCCGCGGGTGATCTCCCGGCGGGAGGGACGGTATTGTCGATCGCTCCGGCCGACGTGAACGGTGACGGCAGGATCGATCTCGCCTTCGCGGACGGGGACGCTGATCAGGCCGGCGTGCTGCTCAACCAGGGCAACGGCACCTTCGCCCCGGCTGCGAAGTACGCCGCGGGCACGACGCCCTACGGGATCGTAGCCGCGGACCTGAACGGCGACGGCGCGCCCGATCTCGCGACGGCGAACATCCAGGGCAACGACATGAGCGTGCTGCTCAATCAGGGCAATGGCACCTTCGCCCCCGCCGTGGCCTATCCTCTCGGGCCGAGCCCCCAGGCGCTCGCGGCGGCCGACGTCAACGGCGACGGCCACGTCGATCTCGTCGCTGTCCAGGGAGACGGGAGCGCGCGCGTGCTGCTCAATCAGAGCAACGGCACCTTCGCCGCCGCGCAGATCTGCCCCACAGGGAGCCCGGCGAACGCCCTGGTGCTGGCCGATCTGACGGGCGACGGGAAGCCCGAGATCGTCACGGCGAACCAGGCAGCGGACAACGTCACCGTGGTGCTCAACCGCGGCGACGGCACGTTCGTCGGGCCGGCCGGCGTCCCCGTGGGCGGCTCGGCCCCCACGGGCGTCGTGACGGTCGACCTGAACGGGGACGCCCGGCCAGATATCGTCACCGCAAACTATGGGGGAGACTCCGTCAGCGTCTCTCTCAACCAGGGCAATGGCACCTTCTCCGCCGCGGTCACCTACCCTGTCGGCGCGAGCCCCAGGTCCGTCGCGGTGGCCGATCTGAACGGCGACGGCGCGCCCGACCTCGCCGTCGCGAACGAGGGCAGCGGCGACGTCAGCGTCCTGCTCAACGCCGGAAATGGCGCCTTTGCCGCGGCGGTCCAGCATGTCGCGAGCCCGATCCCCGGTGAGATCGCGCTGGCCGACCTGAACGGCGATGGCAAGGTCGACATGGCCGTCGCGACCTACGCGAACGTCGTGGCCGTGCGGTTCAATGCCGGCAATGCCGTCTTCACGGCCCCTGTCAAATACACTGTCACCGGATCCCCGCTCACCATCGCCGCAGCGGATCTGAACGGCGACGGCGCGCCCGATCTGGTCTTCGCGGGCGCCATCGGCAACAACGTCGGCGTTCTCCTCAACCAGGGCTCCGGGGCCTTCGCCGCGGCGGTCAATTATCCTGTCGGGTTTGATCCCACGTCGATCGCCGTTGCCGACCTGGACGGAGATGGCGCGCCCGACCTCGCCATCGCGACCTTCGGACAAGGCGTGAGCCTCCTCCACAACCAGGGAAGCGGCACCTTCGCGCCCGCGACGTCCCTTGTCTCCGGAGAGTACGCGACGTCGGTGGCGGCGGCCGACCTGAACAGCGACGGCCTGCTCGATCTCGCCGTCGCGAGCTCAAGCGGCAATGCCGGCGTCCTGCTCAACCAGGGCGGCGGCGCGTTCGGAGACGCGCTCTATTATCCCGTGGGCGTGGGCACATCGAGCATCGCGGCGTCCGACCTGGACGGCGATGGTGAAGTCGATCTCGCCGTCACCGCGGGCAACCCGGGCGGCAACAACGTACGACTCCTGATCAATGCGTGCCTGCCATAGAGCGACCGCGCGACGGGACCGATCCAGGCGTGCTGTCCCTTGCGCAAGCCGTTGCGGGGTTACGCAACGAGCTTGACAGCGCTTCACCGGAATCGCCCTGAAGGTTCAAAGCGTCAGACGTCGTCGCGGCTTGTCCGCCGCACACGGCACGTGACTTGCTCAACGACTCCCATGAAAGAAGCAGGCGGGGCGCGTGATCTGCGCCCGGGCCGCCAAGGTTGGCCGGCGAAACGGGCCCTGTCTGCTCCGCACAACAAGCTCCCACCAGCTCCACCCGAGGTGACCTCATGGCTCGCACATTTCGGATCGCGGTCGTCTTCTTCATCCTGCTGCTGTCGAGCGCCGCCGAGGCCAAGCACAAGATCGTCATGATCTGGGACGTGCAGGCCGCTGGCGGTGGGGGTTTCGATTACACATTCCACCTCATCGTGGGCTCGCCATTCAATGGCAGCGTCGACGGGATCGTGTTCGCGGACGCTGGCTTTTCGAAGCCGGCCGCGGCCCAGGGCATGATCAACCCGGTCCTCGTTGGCCCGCCCCCCGGCTCGTACATGACGATGAGCAGCTCGCTTGGGCTCCACGAAGGGCCCTCCTTCTACGCCCCGCCGGGCTGGACTCCGTCCACGATCGGCGCGTCTTTGATGTGGACCGTGCATGCCGACAACCTCATCGGCGACGTCAACATGTTCTGGAGCTACATGGCTGGCGTGATGCCCCAAGCCAGCTACGAGCTCGCGTTCCGAACAGCCCAGTGCGGCGGCATCGACAGCGACAGCGATAGTCTGAATGACCTTTGCGATCATGATGTCGACAACGACGGGCTCCTGAACTTCCCCGACAACTGCCCCATGGTGCCCAACGCGAACCAGGCGGATGCGGACAGCGACAGCATCGGGGATGCGTGCGACAACTGTCCCACGGTCTTCAACACGAATCAGCTCGACGGCGACGGCGACGGCACGGGCGACGTCTGTGATGTGTGCGGCAACGGCGTCATGAACGCCGGCGAAGAGTGCGACGACGGCAACATGGGGAACGACGACGCCTGCACCGATGCCTGTCTGTTCAACGTGTGCGGCGACGGCTTCGTCAACGTGGGTGTGGAGCAGTGCGACGACGGCAATACCATCGACGCCGATGGCTGCACCAACACCTGCAAGACTCCAAGTTGTGGCGATGGCGTGGTGCAGGCCGGTGAGGAGTGCGACGACGGCAATACCATCGACGCCGATGACTGCACCAACGCCTGCAAGACTCCGAGTTGTGGCGATGGCGTGGTGCAGGCCGGCGAAGAGTGCGACGACGGCAACATGAGCAATAGCGACGGTTGCCTCGACACCTGCGTCCTCACCAAGTGCGGCGATGGCATCGTGGAGCCAGGTCTGGAGACCTGTGACGACGGCAACATGAGCAACACCGACGCTTGCCTCGACACCTGCAAGAAGGCCGCGTGCGGCGACGGTTTCACCCAGGGGGGCGTGGAGGAATGCGATGATGGCAACGGGGACAACACCGATGGTTGCCTGGTGACTTGCGTGCTCGCCAAGTGCGGTGACGGCTTCACGCAGGCCGGCGTGGAGGAGTGTGACGACGGCAACAAGGCCGGCGACGACGGCTGCAGCGCCCAGTGCAAGAACGAGGAGGGCGGCGCCGGCGGCGCCGGCGGCACTGGTGGCACCGGCGGCAGCGCCGAGGAGAAGAGCGGCTGCGGGTGCCGGGTGACTGGGGAGTCTGACGGTGGTCGTTTCGGGGCGTTGCTCGCGCTGTTGTTGATGGTGCGGCTCGCGCGCCGTAGGCGCGCGGCATGACCACGGCGCCCGCATTAGCAGCAGCGCGGGGGTTCCTTGGCCGCTCGGACCGGCAAGGTCGTCCGCCAAGACGTGCCCCTCGTGCTCCTGACAAGAACGAGCTTCGACAGATGAGGACATACCCGATGACGATCAAAGCTGGTCTTTCGTGCTCAGTTATGGCGAACCTCGAGGGTAGCGACGACGCCGACGACACGCGCTGCATCTCCCGTGTCGTCGGCGTCTCCAACCGTTCGCTCGCCGCACCCGATGTGGGACGCTCGCTGATCCGCCCGCATCGGCCGCGCCGCGCCTGTGCGCGTTCGGCTACGGTGGCGGCGCAGGCGTACTGCCTCTTCTTCGGGCTGTTGCTCGGCCTTTTGGCGAGCTCCCTTGGTTGCGGGGGCTCGGAAGAACCCGGCGAGACCGGCGGAACATCGATGACCACGTCGTCGCTCGGAGGGAGTGGCGGCGGTGGAACCACTTCTACCGGCACCGACACAACCGGTGGCAGTGGCGGCACGAGCAGCAGCCCATGCGCCGCCGTGACCTGCGTGCCATTGGATCCATGCCACGTCGCGGGTACCTGCGATCCGGCCACTGGGATGTGCTCGAACCCGGCCAAAGTCGACGGATCCGCCTGCGACGACGGCGACGGCTGCACCCTGACCGACAGCTGCCAAGCGGGGAACTGCACTGGGACCAATCCGGTGACCTGCGCAGCGCTCGACCCGTGCCACGTCGCGGGCACCTGCGATCCGGCCACAGGGACGTGCTCGAACCCGGCCAAAGCCGACGGCTCCGCCTGCGATGACGGCAGCCCTTGCACCCAGACCGACGTATGTCAGGCTGGGAGTTGCACCGGGACAAATCCGGTGACCTGCGCGGCGCTCGACCCGTGCCACGCGGCGGGCACCTGCGACCCGGCCACGGGAACGTGCTCGAACCCGCCTGAACCCGATGGCTCCGCTTGCGATGACGGCGACGGCTGCACCCAGACCGACGTATGTCAGGCCGGGAGTTGCACCGGGGCCAATCCGGTGACCTGCGCGGCGCTCGACCCGTGCCGCGTCGCGGGCACCTGCGATCCGGCCACGGGAACGTGCTCGAACCCGACCAAAGCGGACGGAACCGCCTGCGACGACGGCAACGCGTGCACGCAGGCCGACACCTGTCAGGCCGGCGGCTGCACCGGTGGAAATCCGGTTGTTTGCGGCGCGGGATTGAGCTGCGTCTCCGGAGCGTGCGTGAACTGCACGGGGACCTTCGGTCTGCCAGGGCCGCCCGCACAGGCGGTGGGCGACATGCCGAGCTCCGTGGCGGTGGGCGATCTGAACGGCGACGGCAAACCCGATCTCGCGGTCGCGAACCAGGCCAGTGGCAGCGTGAGCGTGCTCCTCAGCCTGGGCAATGGCACCTTCGCGGCCACCAGTCACCCCGCCGGCCTCGGTCCCTCGGCGGTCGCGGCCGCGGACTTGGACGGCGACGGCAAGCTCGACCTCGCAGTCTCCAACAACAGCAACGTAGGCGTGACGGTGCTCCTCAACCTGGGCAATGGCACCTTCGCGGCCCCCGTCGACTACGCCGCCGGCCTCGGGGCCCCCGCGATCGTGGCGACCGACCTGAACGGCGACGGAATGCCCGACCTCGCTGTCGCCGACGACGCGAGCGAAAGCGTCATCGTGCTCCTCAACCTGGGCAATGGCACCTTCGCGGCCCCTGTCAGCTACGCGACCGCCGGCTTGGGCGCCCGATCGATCGTGGCCCCCGACCTGAACAGCGACGGGAAGCCCGATCTCGCCGTCGCCAGCACCTATACCAACGATGTGAGCGTGCTGCTCAACCTGGGGGGTGGCATTCTCGCCGCCCCCATCAAGTACCCCGCGGGGCTCGGTCCTATGTCCGTCGCAGCCGCGGACCTGAACGCCGACGGAAAGCCCGACCTCGCCGTCGCCAACATCTCTGGAAACAACGTGAGCGTGCTGCTCAATCTGGGCAATGGCATTCTCGCAGGCCCCGTCAACTATGCTGCGGGCTCGGGCCCCTGGGCAGTCGTAGCAGCGGACTTGAACGGTGACGGCAACCCCGACCTCGCGGTGGCTGCCGACAGCGACGCGGGAGTGCGCGTGCTCCTCAACCTCGGCAATGGCACGTTCGGCGGCCCCTCGCTTTACCCCTCGGGCTCGTTTCCTCGCGCGATCGCGGCGGCGGATCTGAACGGCGACAGCAAGCCCGACCTCGCCGTTGCGAACTATTTCACGAGCGAGGTGAACGTGCTGCTCAATCTGGGCAATGCCACCTTCGCCACTGCGGTCCAGTACGCCACGGGCAACGCGCCTCAGGCCGCCGCAGCGGCGGATCTGAACGGCGACGGCAAGCCCGACCTCGCCGTCGCGAGCTACAACAGCGCGGACGTGAGCGTGCTTCTCAACCTGGGCAACGGCGCGTTCGGCGCCGCGGCGAGCTATGCCGTGGGCCCCGGAAGCGCGGCCGTCGCGGCGGCGGATCTGAACGGCGACGGCATGCTCGATCTCGCGGTCACGGCTTTCAACAGCAACTATGTCGCCGTGCTGCTCAACTTGGGCGGCGGTACCTTCGGCGCTGCGGTCAACGTCACCGTGGGCCCGGCCCCGATATCGGTCGCGGCCGCGGACCTGAACGGCGACGGCAAGCTCGATCTCGCCACGGCCAACGCCGGCAACTCCAGCATCAGCGTGCTCTTCAACCTGGGCGGCGGCACCTTCGGCGCTCCCGTCAACTATGCCGCGGGCTCCAACCCCTGGTCGATCGCGGCCGCGGACCTGAACGGCGACGGCATGCCGGATCTCGCTGTCGCGAACGCGTTCAGCACGACTGTGAGCGTGCTCCTCAATCAGAACAATGGCACCTTCGCCTCCGCGGCCAACTACCCGGTGGGCGCCGGCAACGTTGGGAGCGCGTCCGTCGCGGCGGCAGACCTGAACGGCGACGGCATGCCCGACCTCGCTGTCACGAGAGAGAACAGCGGCAGCGTGAACGTGCTCCTGAACCAGGGCAATGGCACCTTCGCCGCCTCCGTCGCTTACCCTTCCGGCTCGGGCGCGGTCGCCGCGTTCGATCAGAACGGCGATGGCAAACTCGACCTCGCCGTCGCCAGCGGCGGCGCCGGCAGCGTGAGTGTGCTCCTCAACGTAGGTAACGGCTCCTTCACCGCCCCAATCAACTACCCTGCAGGCCTGGGTCTGCTGTCCGTCGCGGCAGCGGACCTCAACGGCGACGGCAAGGCTGACCTCGCCCTCGCGACCAACAAGGGCGTGGCCGTGCTGCTCAATGTCTGCCTCCCGTAGATGGGATGAAGCGCTTGAATGATGTTCAGGTGGACGAATTTGCGGCGCCTGAGCTGAAGGGGCCGACGAGTCAGGGGGAGGGAGGGACCTTCGAAGGCGTCTCGGGAATGGCGAGGTCGCCGCCGAGATAAATTCCGTGGTTCGGGTCGTCGCTGAGGAACTGGTTCGTGCCGGATTCGTAGTCAGGTCTCCGCTCGCCCTTCAGTACGAGGCCATAGGGGTTCCCCTTGGAGACGACGTCCGAGAGCGTGCCCGTGCAATCGTAATAATAGATGCCCGCGCGCGCATTGCTCTCGACCCGACTGGAGGAGATGTCGACCGTGCTTACCTCGTCGCCGACGAGCGTCACGGCGATCCCATCGCCGAACGACCCATCGTTGCTGCGTGGATTGGTCTCGCGCACGATCGTACCCTTGATTTTCACGTTCGAGCTGAAAACGATGACGCCGTGCTCGTGGTTCTTCTCCACGAGCGAGCCATGGAGCGTCACGTTCGCTGGACCGTCCGTCGCGAAATTTTGGATTCCGATGCCGCTTCCAGCGGTCCCATTGCTGTTTGGCTGCGTAGCGCGCACGACCGTCGCCTCGATCGTGGCGTCCGAGCCGGAGACGAGCACGCCGACATCATGGTTCTGGTCCACGAGCGAAGCGCGGAGCGTCACGTCCGCTCGCTCTTTCGTGGAAAGATCAATCTGAATTTCGACTCCCCGTCCGTTCGTTCCATCAATGTTGGGCTTGGTTTCGCGCACAATCGTGGCATCGATCATCGCATCCGAGCCAGCAATGAACAGTCCGAATTCCTGGTTTTGCTCGACGATCGAGGCGCGGAGCGTGACGTTGCCCCGCTGCTGGACGACGGGGTCACCTTGAATGTCGATTCCCCGTCCCCCGGTGCCGTCGCTGCGCGGCTGGGTCTCGCGCACGACCGTCGCCTCGATCGTCGCGTCCGCGCCACTGACCATCACGCCGATGTCATGGTTCCGCTCCAAAAGCGAGGTCCCGAGCTTCAGCGTCGCGCGCTCGATTGGATCCTCACCGTCACGAATCTCGATACCATGCCCGAACGTTCCATCGCTGTTTGGCTGGGTATCACGTACGATCGTCCCCTCGATCATCGCATCCGATCCTTCGACGCTCACACCGATCTCCTGGTTGTGATCCAGGAGAGAGGAGCGCAGCGCCAGCGTCGAGCGATGACCTGCGGTGATGCCTTCCACAATCGCGATTCCACGTCCCCTCGTCCCATCACTTCCTTCCTGGGTGGTGCGGACGACCGTAGACTCGAGGGTCACATCCGAGCCGCTGACGAACACGCCGTACTCACGGTTCTGCTCCACGACCGAGGTACGGAGAATCGCTGTCGAGCGCTCATGTGTGGGCGCTTCATATTCAATCTCGACGCCGCGGCCGGCCTTCCCATCGCCGCGCGGCTGGGTCTGACGCACGACGGTCGCCTCGATTGTCGCGTCCGAACCAGTGACGTACACACCGACCTCATGGTTCTGCTCCACGAGCGAGCCTCGGAGAGTCAGCCGCGCGCGCTCAACCGCGACACCTTGAACAAAGATACCTTCTCCCCACGTCCCATTGCCGATGGGCTGGGTGTTCCGCACCGTGGTCGCGTCGATCGTGGCGTCCGAGCCTTCGAGGTTCACGCCGATCTCTTTCGCGGTTTCGACTAACGAGCCGCTCACTTTAATGCTGGATGGCCCAAGCTGGCGATTCATGTCGATGCCCCTGTCCATTGTGTCGTGAATCCAAACTCGGTCGATGACAACATCGCTTGCCCCTGTCGTCCCGATGCCAATGCTGGGTCCGGAGATCGCGAGAGCGTGAATCTCGGACTCGCTCGCTGCGTTGTCGAGAATCTCGATGG
>Ga0268298_10004294_pt1 | contig 13991 bp, 7 predicted proteins | sample WWTPWeurt_MetaG_FD_194462 | JGI IMG/M metagenome (GOLD analysis project Ga0268298, IMG submission 194462) | Activated sludge microbial communities from WWTP in Nijmegen, Gelderland, Netherland - WWTP Weurt | ecosystem: Engineered > WWTP > Aerobic digester > Activated sludge | place: Netherlands... | reverse complement strand
AACGAAGGCTCCGCTGTCTTGGCGAGAGGCTCGGCGAAATTGTGGTATCCGTGAAGACGCGGATTACCTGCGGTTAGACGAAAAGACCCCGTGGAGCTTTACTGTAACTTGTTATTGCGTTTTGGGACTGGATACGTAGGATAGGTGGGAGGCTTTGAAGTCTCGCTTTTGGGCGGGATGGAGCCAACCTTGAAATACCACCTTTTCGGTTCTGAGACGCTAACCCTGTGCCGTTTATCCGGCCGGGGAACAGTAGCAGGCTGGCAGTTTAACTGGGGCGGTTGCCTCCTAAAGAGTAACGGAGGCGTTCCAAGGTACCCTCAGGGCGAATAGAAATCGCCTGTCGAGTGCATGCGCAGAAGGGTGCTTAACTGCAAGGCCTACAAGCCGAGCAGATACGAAAGTAGGAGCAAGTGATCCGGTGGTTGATTGTGGGATTGCCATCGCTCAACGGATAAAAGCTACCCCGGGGATAACAGGCTTAACTAAAAAATAGGCCCCTCATCGAGCAATCGGTGAGGCTAACAAACTGGACTTTGAACGGTGAAACCCTACACTTCTTTGTTGAAACACACACGCGCTGTGGGCGCGCGGCGACACACGTCGTCGAAGAAGGAGGGCAATACCGTGGGTTGCGCGGCAACGCGCGATCTGTAACGACTGTGCCACGTCGAAAGACGTTGCGGCGATTTCCTGCGTACAAGGGCTTCGCACGGCACGACTTTGGCCCTGAACTTGCCGAGCCGGCGGGTTCAATCCATGGCCAAGGTAACACGTCCGGCCCCTGTCTTTGACAGGGTGATGATATAGTCTGCACCCCATGGAAATGGGGAACAATGTGTATCGGATCCAAGAGCCCATATCGACGATCCGGTTTGGCACCTCGATGTCGGCTCATCGCATCCTCCCGCTGGAGTCGGTGGGAAGGGTTTGGCTGTTCGCCAATTAAAGCGGTACGTGAGCTGGGTTCAGTACGTCGTGAGACAGTACGGTCTCTATCTACCGTAGGCGGAGGACATTTGAGGGTGAGTCGACTCTAGTACGAGAGGACCGAGTTGAACGCGCCTCTGGCGTACCGGTTGGCCCCAACGGGCCATGGCCGGATAACTACTGCGCGGACGGGATAAACGCTGAAAGCATCTAAGCGTGAAGCCCACCCCAAGATGAGATGTCCCTGGAGCGCAAGCTCCCTAAAGACCAGGAGAAGACTACTCCGTTGATCGGCGGGATGTGGAAGGAGGGTAACCTCTGAAGCTAACCCGTACGAATCGGTCGTGAGGCTTAGCCGCATCTGTGAATCCAAATTAGAAACGCATTCAAACCACCGAACGCGCGCTTGACTTTTCTATCCGTCTGTTGAAGGCGAGGAAATCCCTCGCGACGCTCTTTGATCCAGCGGGACGGCAACGCCGTCCTTGGGGACAAAACTCCCGGTGCTTCTCCCGGTGAGGTCACACCCGTTCCCATTCCGAACACGGCCGTTAAGCTCACCAGGGCTGATGGTACTTGAACCGCAAGGTTCTGGGAGAGTAGGTCAGTGCCGGGAGTTGTGTTCCTGAGGCCTGAAATTCCGAAAGAAATTTCTTGCCCGCTGGATAAAATTTGTGGTAAAATGGCGCGCCTCAATCAGGGGGCGAACCAAACATTAAGCGGCAATGACCGTAGGGGCCGTTGGGTTGTGCGGCACAATTGTCCGACGCGCGCGGCAGATCGAATACGCCGCGATGAAGATCGGGCGCCCTACCGAGGCGCGATGAAGAAAACACACCTCTTCACCGTCTGGGGGGTGTTTTTTTGTTTTTAGAGGATAAGCGATGCCCAGTCTGAGAAAAGATCGAGAATCGGCGGTTCACACCCTCACGAAGGATTTCGAAGGGATCGAGGGGTTGGTGGTCGCGGGTTATGTCGGCGTGAAGACGCCCGAGCTCAACGAGCTCCGCGGCAAGCTGCGCCCCTTGAAAGCCAAGTGCCAGATCGTGAAAAACCGTCTGGCCAAGATCGCCTTGAAGAACAAAGGCATCACTGAAGATTTCGGCAAGCTCTTCACGGGCCAATCGGCCCTGATCATCCAAAGAGGCGACGCGGTCGCCAGTCTCAAAGTGATCATGGAGTTTGAAAAGGCCCACGAAAACGTGAAGGTTCGTGGGGGCCTTTTAAACGGCAAGGTGATGAAACCGGCGGAAATGAAAGCCGTCGCGTCCCTGCCGCCCCGCCCCGTTTTGTTGGCCACGTTGTTGGCGCGCCTGCAGGGGCCGCTGACGGGCTTGGCCGGTGTGTTGACGGCGGATTTGCGCAACTTGGCCCAGTTGCTCGACCAGGTCGCGAAGAGAAAAGAAGCGAAATAACGCTTTTACCGGGACCACGGTCCCGCTCGGAGAGGAGACAATCATGGCAAAATGCACAGCGGACGACGTTCTCGAGTCCATCGACTCTTGGACGATTTTGGACGTTCACAAGCTCGTTAAAGGCATCGAAGACAAATACGGCATCACGGCGGCCCCGGCGGTTGTGGCGGCTGGCGTGGCGGCGGGTGGCGCGGCGGCGGGTGGCGCGGCGGCAGCCGAAGAGCAAACCAGCTTCTCGGTCATGCTTATGAGCGCGGGCGCGGCGAAGATCAACGTGATCAAAGTCGTGCGCGAGCTGACGGGCTTGGGCCTCAAAGAAGCCAAGGATCTCGTCGAAGCGGCTCCGAAAGCCGTCAAGGACGGTTTGTCCAAGGACGCGGCCGAAGACATGAAGAAAAAGCTGGCGGAAGCCGGCGCAACGGTGGACGTGAAGTAACGAGTCCGCATTGACGCTGACGGGTCCCATCGGGTTTTCGTATCGCGCCGGTTCGCGCCGGACGCGGGGCTTCTGATCGTCGAGGGCAAAATGAAAAAAACTTCCTTCGCTCGTATCCATCCCGCCATTGATCTGCCGCCGCTCCTGGAGATGCAGACGCGGTCCTATGAAGAGTTCCTTCAAAAGGACGTGTCGCCCTCCGAGCGCAAGATCCAGGGGTTGCAGGCGGCGTTCATGGACGTGTTCCCGATCATGAGCACGGACGAAGTGTTGTCCCTCGAGTTCATGCATTACACGCTCGGGGAGCCCCGCTACACCGTCGACGAAGCCCTCTCCAAGGACGCCAACTTCTCCGCGCAGCTGCGCGCGTGGTTGCGCCTGGTCCAAAAGCAGCCCGGCGGAAAGCCCAAAGTCTTGACCGAACAGGAAGTGTATTTCTGCGACCTGCCGCTCATGACCACTCCGGCGACGTTCATCATGAACGGCGTCGAGCGCGTGGTGGTGAGCCAGTTGCATCGGTCCCCCGGGGTCATCTTCGAAGAGGACGAAGAGAAAAAGATCTCCTCGTACGGAAAAAAGCTCTATTTCGCGCGCCTGATTCCCTACCGGGGCGCCTGGGTGGAGTTCGAATTCGACCTCAACAACGCGATCTACGTCCGCATCGACAAAAAGCGCAAACTGCCGGCCACGGCGGTCCTGCGCGCCATGGGCATCGAAACGGACGCGGAAATCCTGTCCCTCTTTTATGACACCGAAACCCTGAACCTCGCGAGCGCGGCGGCCGAAACCGTCGTCGGGCGCGTGGTCGCCAAGGACGTGGTGGACACCACCACCGGTGAAGTGGTGCTCGAGGCGAACAAGGAAATCACGCGGGAAATTTTCCTGCGGTTGCAGGACAAAAAAGTCCGCTCGGTGGACGTGATCGCGTCGGACCCGCAGGTCAACGACGTGGCCATCCGCAACACGCTCCTTAAAGACAACCTCAAAACCCGCAAAGAGGCCATTCAAGCCATCTACCGCGTGGTGCGCGCCCAGGAATTCATCGTTCCCGAGCAGGCCGAAACCTACATCGACAACATGCTCTTCAAGTCGATCCGCAAGTACGACTTGACGAAAGTCGGCCGGTTCAAAATCAACCGGAAGCTCTTGCCCTTCCTGGAAGCCCTCGCGGAACGGAAGGATTTCAAATTTGAAGTGCCCAACGACCGCCGCCGCACCCTGGCGCGCGAGGACATCATCGCCACGCTCCAATATCTCATTCTCCTCAACAACGAGGCGACGACCCACTCTTTCGGCAAGACCACCGTCAAGGTGGAGATCGACGACATCGACCATTTGGGCAACCGCCGTATCCGCTCGGTGGGCGAACTGCTCGAAAACCAGATCCGCGCCAGCTTGGCCCAAATGGCCCGCCTCGTGCGCGAGCGCATGAACGTGCAGGAGAACGCGCAGCTCACGCCCCGCACGCTCGTCAACGCCTCGGCCGTCGTGGCCGCGGTGCGCCGCTTCTTTGGTTCCAGCCAACTGTCCCAATTCATGGACCAAACCAACCCGCTGGCGGAAATGACGCACAAGCGCCGCCTGTCGGCCCTGGGCCCGGGCGGATTGAACCGCAAGCGCGCGGGTTTCGAAGTCCGCGACGTGCACCACACCCATTACGGGCGGCTGTGCCCCATCGAAACGCCGGAAGGCCCGAACATCGGTCTGATCACCTCCTTGGCCTGCTACGCGCGCATCAATCAATATGGGCTCATTGAGTCCCCCTACCGCAAGGTGGAAAAGGGCCGCGTGACCGATGAAATCGAATATTTGACGGCGGACAAAGAAGACAATTACGTCATCGCCCAGGCCAACGCCCCGGTCGACAAGAGCGGCCGTTTTTCCGCGGAAGTGATCGCCTGCCGGCACAAGGGCGACTTCCCGCAAAAAGCGCCCAACGAAATCGATTACATGGACATCTCGCCGGTGCAGGTGGTTTCCACCTCCGCCGCCCTGGTGCCCTTCCTCGAGCACGACGACGCCAACCGCGCCCTCATGGGATCGAACATGCAGCGGCAGGCCGTGCCGCTTCTTTTCCCGGAGCGCCCCTTTGTCGGCACCGGCATCGAGAGCCGCGTGGCCCGCGACTCCGGCGCGGTGAACATCGCCCGCCGCGGCGGCCTCGTGGTGTCCTCCGCCAGCGACCACGTCGCCGTCTATTCGGACGAAGGCAAGGGCGGCATCGACCTTTACCCGCTTCGCAAATACGCTCGATCCAACCAGGACACCTGCTTGAACCAGTTGCCCTGCGTGACGCAATTTGAAACCGTCAAGAAGGGCGACGTCTTGGCCGACGGCCCCGCCACCCAAGGCGGCGAGCTGGCCCTGGGACGCAACCTCTTCGTCGCGTTCATGCCCTGGGAAGGCTACAACTTCGAAGACGCGATCCTTTTGTCCGAGCGCCTGGTGCGCGACGACGTCTTCACCTCGATCCACATTTCGGAGTTTCAGGTGGAAGCCCGCGACACCAAAATGGGCGCCGAGGAGATCACGAAAGACATTCCCAACGTGGGCGCGGAATCCCTGGCCCATCTGGACGACAACGGCATCATCCGCGTGGGCGCCGACGTGGCCCCCGGCGACATCCTGGTTGGCAAAGTCGCCCCCAAGGGCGACCAACAGACGACCCCGGAAGAGCGCCTCCTTAAAGTCATCTTCGGCAAAAAAGCCGAAGACGTCATGGACGCCTCCCTGCGCGTGCCGCCGGGCGTGACCGGCAAGATTTTGGCGACCAAGATTTTCGTCCGCAAAGAAAAAATGGCGAAAAAGGACGAAAACAAGAAAATCAAGGAAATCGACGGAAAGCTGGAGGAATCGCTGGAAATCCTCCGCGCCGACCGCAAAGCCCAAATCGCCCACCTCCAGGACCTCCAGGACGCGGGCAAACTGTCCAAAGGCGAAGCCGCCGAACGGAAAAAGATGTTCGAAGCCATGGCCGATCGCCGGATTGAGGAAGCCAAAAAGCAGGCCGCCCGGGACAAAGAAAACTTTAAAATGGGCGATGAATTGCCCGTGACCGTGAACCGCGTGGTCAAGGTGTACATCGCCTCCAAGCGCAAAATCCAAGTCGGCGACAAGCTCGCCGGCCGGCACGGCAACAAGGGCGTCGTGGCGAAAATCCTCCCCCCCGAAGACATGCCCTACATGCCCGACGGGACACCGATCGACGTGGTTCTGTCGCCTCTGGGCGTGCCCTCCCGTATGAACGTGGGCCAGTTGCTCGAAACGACGCTGGGTTGGGCCGCGAGCATCCTCGGCGTGGAAACCGTGACGCCGGTGTTCGACGGCGCCACCGAAGAGCACATTCAGGACATGATGCGCCAGGCGAAAAAGAAACTTTTGGAAAAAGGCTGGAAAGAAGAGTGGCTGCCCAGCGACGATGGCCGCATCGTTCTGCGCGACGGCCGCACCGGGGAACCCTTCGCCAACAAAGTCACCGTGGGTTACATGTACATTCTCAAACTCGCCCACTTGGTGGAAGACAAGATCCACGCGCGCTCGACGGGCCCGTACTCGCTCATCACGCGCCAGCCGCTGGGCGGCAAGGCGCAATTCGGCGGACAGCGCTTCGGCGAAATGGAAGTCTGGGCCATCGAAGGCTACGGCGCGGCGCACACCTTGCAAGAATTTTTGACGGTGAAGTCGGACGACGTGCAGGGCCGCACCAAGATGTACGAAGCGATCATCCGCGGCGACGTGACGACCGAACCCGGCGTGCCCGAAAGCTTCCGCGTGCTGGTGCGGGAATTGCAGTCCCTGGGTTTGAATGTTGAATTGACGAAGTCGGGCGACGCCGCGGACAGCGGCGCCGCCAAGAAGTCCGCGGCCAAAGAAGCCGTGGCGAAGGAGTGACCGTGACGACGCTTTTCGCGGAACGAAAGAAAGAAAGCGCCAAAAAGAAGCCCGCGGCGGGATTGAACTTCACCGGTTTTGACGCGGTGCGGATCACGATTGCCTCGCCCGAGCAGATCTCCTCCTGGAGCCACGGGGAAGTCCGCAAGCCCGAAACCATCAATTACCGCACGTTCAAACCCGAGAGAGACGGTTTGTTCTGCGAACGCATTTTCGGGCCCGTCCGCGATTGGGAATGCAATTGCGGCAAGTTCAAATTTATAAAGTACAAGGGCGTGGTGTGCGATCGGTGCGGCGTTGAAGTCACGGAATCCAAGGTTCGTCGCGAACGCATGGGGCACATCGAGCTCGCCGTTCCGGTGGCGCACGTGTGGTTCCTGCGCAAATCGCCGTCCCGCATGGGCACGCTGTTGGGCATGAAATTGTCCGATATCGAAAAAGTGGTTTACTACGCCCGCCACGCCGTTTTGGAAGATTTCAAAGACGCCGACGGCAAGGTGAAGTACAAAGCCCGCCAGCTTTTGACCGACGAGGAAGTTCACAAGGCCAAAGAAGAAACCAAAGGCAAAGTGGCCGTGGGCATCGGCGCCGGGGCGATCCGCCAGCTCCTCGAGGAAATCGACGTCAAAAAAGACGCCATCGAGGTGCGCGCGCAACTCAAAGTCGCCAGCTCGGAAACCGAAAAGACCCGCTTGGTCAAACGCCTGCGCGTCTTGGACGGTTTTGTCCGTTCCGGCACCCGCCCGGAAAACATGGTTCTGACGGTGTTGCCCGTGATCCCGCCGGACCTCCGTCCCTTGGTGCCCCTGGAAGGCGGCCGTTTCGCCACCTCGGACCTCAACGATTTGTACCGTCGCATCATCAACCGGAACAACCGGTTGAAGCACATCGAGGGCCTGCGCGCCCCCGAGGTGATGGTGCACAACGAAAAACGCCTCCTCCAAGAGGCCGTGGACGCGCTGTTGGAAAACGGCGTGCACGGCAAAGTGGTGGTGGGCGCCGGCAACCGACCTTTGAAGTCCCTGTCCGACATCCTGAAAGGGAAACAGGGCCGTTTCCGCCAAAACCTCCTCGGCAAACGCGTCGATTACTCGGGCCGCTCCGTCATTGTCGTCGGTCCCAACCTCAAACTGCATCAATGCGGGTTGCCGAAGGAAATGGCGCTTGAACTGTTCAAGCCCTTCATCATCCACGAATTGATGAAACGGGAGAATTGCACCCTGCGGGCCGCCAAACGCATGTTGGAACGCGTGAAGCCCGAAGTGTGGGATATTTTGGAGCAGGTCACGAAGAACCACCCCGTGTTGCTCAACCGCGCCCCCACCCTTCACCGCCTGGGGATCCAGGCTTTTGAGCCGGTCTTGATCGAAGGCAAAGCCATTCAGCTGCACCCCCTGACCTGCGCGGCCTTCAACGCCGACTTCGACGGGGACCAGATGGCCGTGCACGTGCCCCTCTCGTTGGAAGCGCAGCTCGAAGCGCGCCTCCTCATGATGGCCACGAACAACATTTTGTCGCCCGCCTCGGGCAAACCGATCGCCGTGCCCGCCCAGGACATGGTGTTGGGTTGCGCCTACCTCACGAAAGAAAAAGTGGGCGTTCCCGGCGAAGGCCAGCTTTTTGGCTCCCGATCGGAAGTCGTCGCGGTGTACCAAACCGGCGCGGTCGACCTGCACGCCCGCATCAAGGTGCGCGGCGTCACGAAGTTTGAGGAAGAGGGCCTGGCGAACAAGGATTTCCACAACGGCGCGAAATGGAAAATTTACACCACCGTCGGCCGCGTCATTTTTAACGAGGTCGTGCCCGAGGAGCTCGGGTTCGTCAACCAGGCGGTCACCAAGAAAGAGTTGGTGGGTCTGGTGGACCGCTGCTACCGCGAGTTGGGCCTGGTGCGCACCGTGCGCTTCCTGGACGAGATCAAGCGCCTCGGCTACCGTTACGCGACCGAAGCCGGCCTGTCCATTTCCATTTCGGACATGCACATCCCCAAACTCAAGGAAGAATTGGTCAAGAAGGCCCGGCACGAAATCAAAGACATTGAAAAACAATCCAAGGCCGGCGTGATCACGGATTCCGAACGCTACAACAAGATCATCGACCTCTGGACCCACGTCACCGACCAAATCGCCGACGTGATGTTCGATGAGATGAAAAAGACCGAACAGGCCGTTTACAAGGTCGGCGAAGCCAAATTCAATTCGGTTTACATGATGGCCGACTCCGGCGCCCGCGGCAGCCGTCAGCAGATCCGCCAATTGGCCGGGATGCGCGGTCTCATGCAGAAGCCCCAAAAGAAAATCACCGGCGCCGTGGGCGAAATCATCGAGTCGCCGATCATCTCGAACTTCCGCGAAGGCTTGACCGTCTTGGAGTACTTCATCTCGACGCACGGCGGACGCAAAGGCCTGGCCGACACCGCCTTGAAAACCGCCGACGCCGGGTACTTGACGCGCCGCTTGGTCGACGTGGCCCACGACATCACCATCGCGCTCGATGACTGCGGCACCATCAACGGCATCCGCATCGGCACCATCCGTTCGGGCGAAGACATCATCGAACCCCTCGAAGAGCGCCTCGTGGGTCGGGTGCCCCTGGACAGCGTGGTGAACCCCCTCACCGACGAACAAATTGTGAAGGCCGGGGAAATGATCACCGCCGCCAAGGCCAAACAGGTCGCCGCCGCGGGCATCGACCGCATCCGCATCCGCTCGGTGCTGACCTGTGAAGCGGTCTACGGGGTGTGCGGCAAATGTTACGGCCTGAACCTGGCCACCGGCCGACCCGTCGAAGTGGGCGAAGCCGTGGGTGTCATCGCCGCCCAGTCCATCGGCGAACCCGGCACCCAGCTGACGCTCCGCACCTTCCACATCGGCGGCACGGCCAGCCGCGTCATTCAACGCTCCCAGATCGCCGCCGAAAAGGGCGGAACGGTCAAATTCCAAAACCTGCGCACCATCAAAAACCGCGAAGGTCTTTTGGTTTCCGTCGCGCGAAACGGCGTGCTGGCCCTTCGCGAACCCGGCGGGGCCGAAAAAGAACACTACGACATTCCCTTCGGCGCGCGTCTGCGCGTGGCGGAAGGCAAGAAAGTCGAGTCCGGGGAGATCATGGCGGAGTGGGATCCCTACTCCTTGCCGATCGTCACCGAACACGAAGGCACCGTGAAATTGCAGGACGTCATCGACGGCATCACGATGCACGAAGAGAAAAACCGCATCACCGGCCTTATTGAACGCGTCATCATCGAGCACCGCGCGGAGCAACTTCATCCGCAGGTCGTCATCATGGACGGCGGGAAAAAGAAAGCCAGCTACCCCTTGCCGGTGGACACCAACATCGTCGTTCACGACGGAGACAAGGTGGAGCCCGGGGACGTGCTCGCGAAGATCCCGCAGGAAGTCTCCAAGACGAAAGACATCACCGGCGGCCTTCCCCGCGTGGCGGAACTCTTCGAGGCGCGCAAGCCGCGCAACTCCGCGGTGATCTCGGAGATCGACGGCGTGGTGAAGCTCGGTCAAACGGCCCGCGGCACCATGAAAGTGACGGTCACCAACGAAGAAACGAGCCTGGCGCGGGACTACAACATCCCCCAGGGCAAGCACTTGGTGGTCTACGAAGGCGACCGCGTGGGCGTGGGCGAGCCCCTCACCGACGGGGCCGTCAACCCGCACGACATCCTGCGCGTGCGCGGCGCCAAGGAAGTTCAGGAATTTTTGGTCAACGAGATCCAGGAAGTCTACCGGCTGCAGGGGGTGGGCATGAACGACAAGCACATCGAGGTGATTGTCCGCCAGATGCTGTCGAACGTTCAAATCACCAAATCCGGCGACACGGACTTCCTCCTGGGCGAAGTGGTGTCCAAGACGCGATTCAACGCCGAGAACAAACGCGTGCAGGAAGCCGGCGGCGAACTGGCCGAAGTCCAGCCGGTGCTCCTCGGGATCACAAAGGCTTCCCTCTCATCGGACTCCTTCATCTCGGCGGCCTCCTTCCAGGAGACGACCCGCGTGTTGACCGACGCCGCCTCCAGCGGCCAATCGGACCCCCTGCGGGGCCTCAAAGAGAACGTCATCATCGGACACCTGATTCCGACCGGGTCCGGCCACTACGATCGCCAACGCCAGGCGAAGTTGAAGAGCCTGGCCAAGGCCAGCTAAAGGGAACGCCATGCCGACCACCAACCAATTGGTTCGCGCCGGAAGATCGCCGATGGTCTACAAGACCAAGGCGCCGGCCCTCAAATCTTCGCCCCAGCGACGGGGCGTGTGCACCCGCGTGTACACCACGACGCCGAAAAAGCCGAACTCCGCCCTCCGCAAGGTCGCGCGCGTGAAGCTGTCGACGGGCATGGAAGTCACCGCCTACATTCCGGGCGTGGGACACAATTTGCAGGAGCACTCGATTGTTTTGGTGCGGGGCGGCCGTGTGAAGGATTTGCCCGGCGTGCGTTACCACATCGTGCGCGGCCCGCTCGACGCCACCGGCGTCAACGACCGCCGGCAGGGCCGTTCCAAATACGGCGCCAAGCGGCCCAAAGCCGGCGACAAGAAATAAGACGGAGACCCTATGCCCCGCAAACAACTCAAACCCCGCGAACGCCGTGGAATCCCGGACCCGGATTTCAAATTCGGTTCCGTTTTGGCCGCCCGCTTCCTGGGTCGGATTAATTTCGAAGGAAAGAAAATGACGGCGGAGAAGATTTTCTACGGCGCCATGGACCAGGTCCAGAAAAAAACCGGCGAAGACCCCATGGCCGTCTTCACCCGCGCGATCGAGAACGCCCGTCCTTTGATGGAAGTGCGCCCCCGCCGCGTCGGCGGCGCCACCTACCAAGTGCCCATCGAAGTCCGCCCCGAGCGCGGTCAGACGATCGCCTTCAAATGGATTTTGCAGATCTCCCGCGGCAAATCGGGGAAACCCATGGCCGACCGGGTGGCCGAAGAGATTTTGCTCTGCGCCAAAAAAGAAGGGCCCGTCATGAAAAAACGGGAAGACACGCACAAGATGGCCGAGGCAAACCAAGCCTTCGCCCACTATCGTTGGTAAATTTTAGGAAACGACAATGCCCCGACAGTACCCTTTAAGCAAAGTCCGGAACATCGGCATCACCGCGCACATCGACGCGGGGAAGACGACCACGACGGAGCGCGTGCTTTTCTACACCGGCCGGATCCACAAGGTGGGGGAAGTGCACGAAGGCACCACCACGATGGACTGGATGGAGCAAGAGCGCGAACGCGGCATCACCATCACCTCGGCCGCCACCTACTGCCGGTGGAAAGACTGCCAAATCAACATCATCGACACCCCGGGCCACATCGATTTCACCGCGGAAGTGAACCGCTCGCTGCGCGTCTTGGACGGCGCCGTGGTCCTGTTGGACGGCTCCCAGGGCGTCGAGCCCCAGTCGGAAACCAACTGGCGCCTGGCCGACCAGTATCACGTGCCCCGATTGATTTTCGCGAACAAGATGGACAAGGTGGGCGCGGATTTTTACGACTGCGTGAAATCCGTGCACGACAAGCTCGGCGTTCAAGGCGTGCCCATCCAACTGCCCATCGGCGCCGAAGGGTCCTTCACCGGCGTCGTGGACTTGGTGGAAATGAAAGCCTACGTCTGGCCCGACGACCAGGGCTCCGACCACGCCGTGGAGGAGATCCCCGCCGATTTGAAAGAAAGGGCCCAGCAGTACCGGGACCAGTTGATCGAGGCGCTGGCCGACCACGACGACGATTTCGCCGCGAAGTTTTTGGACGGCAAGGAATTTTCAAAGGACGAAATCAAACGCGTCCTGCGCAAGGCGACGATCTCCGGAAAATTTTTCCCGATGCTCTGCGGCACCTCCTTCAAGCACAAGGGCGTGCAACCGATGTTGGACGCCGTTTGCGATTACCTGCCCTCGCCGGTGGATCTGGCGGCCAAAAAAGGCCACGCGCCCAACAACGAGACCGAAATCACGCGCGAGGCCAAAGACGACGCGCCCTTCGCCGCCCTGGCCTTCAAGATCCAGAGCGACCCGCACGTCGGCAAGGTGACCTATTTCCGCGTCTACTCCGGCAGCATCAAGGCCGGGTCCTACGTGTTCAACGCCAACACGGGGAACCGCGAGCGCCTCGGGCGCATCCTGCGCATGCACGCCAACAAGCGCGAAGAGATTGAAGAAGTGTTCGCGGGCGAAATCGCCGCGGGCGTGGGCCTCAAAGCCGTGAAGACCGGCCACAGCCTCACGGACGAAGAGCACCCGATCGTTTTGGAATCCATGAAATTCCCGGAGCCCGTCATTTCCGTGGCCATCGAGCCCAAATCGAAGGCCGACGAAGAAAAGATGGGCGTCGCCCTGGGTCGCCTGGAAGACGAAGACCCGACGTTTCGGGTCCGCACCGACACCGAGACGAACCAAACCATCATCGCCGGCATGGGCGAGCTGCACCTGGACATCATCGTCGACCGCATGAAACGCGAATTCAACGTGCAGGCCAACGTGGGCGCGCCCCAGGTGGCCTTCCGCGAAACGTTCCGCAAAAAAGTGGAGTCCGAAGGCAAGTACATCAAGCAGACGGGCGGCCGCGGCCAATACGGGCACGTGTGGCTCGAGCTGGAACCCCTGCCGCCGGCGTCCGGTTTCGAATTTGTGGACAAGATCAAGGGCGGACGCGTGCCGCGCGAGTACATCCCCGCGGTGGAAAAAGGGCTGCGCGAATCCCTCGAGTCCGGCCCCTTGGCCGGCTACCCCATGGTGGACTTCCGCGCGACGCTGTTCGACGGGAGCTTCCACGAGGTGGACTCGAACGAAATGGCTTTTAAGATCGCGGCGTCCCTGGCGCTCAAGGATGGGGTGCGGCGCGCCGGTCCGGTTCTCTTGGAGCCGGTCATGCGCATCGACGTGACGACGCCCAAGGATTATCTCGGCGACGTGATGGGCGACCTCATGCGTCGCCGCGGCAAAATCGAAAGCCAGGAAAACAAAGGCAATGTGACCATCATCCACGGCCACGTGCCCTTGAAAGAAATGTTCGGTTACGCGACGACGTTGCGGTCCCTCTCGCAGGGCCGGGCGAGCTACAGCATGGAGCCCAGCCACTACGACGACGCGCCGCGCAACGTTCAAGAAGAGATCGTGCAGAAGTACCAGGGAGCGGTGGCCGCCGGCCGCTAGCGGATTTCGTAAAGACGATCAAACGATAACGAAGGAGAAACACCATGTCGAAGCCCAAATTTGAGCGCAAGAAACCGCACGTGAACGTGGGGACGATCGGCCACGTGGACCACGGGAAAACGACCTTGACGGCGTCGCTGCTGCAGGTGTTGTCGAAGCAGGG
>Ga0268298_10004293_pt1 | contig 13996 bp, 10 predicted proteins | sample WWTPWeurt_MetaG_FD_194462 | JGI IMG/M metagenome (GOLD analysis project Ga0268298, IMG submission 194462) | Activated sludge microbial communities from WWTP in Nijmegen, Gelderland, Netherland - WWTP Weurt | ecosystem: Engineered > WWTP > Aerobic digester > Activated sludge | place... | reverse complement strand
TGCTCGAGGGCGGGCGCAAGGCCGACCTCGGCTCGACCGCGCTCGGTGTGGTCGCGCTGGCCGAGTACACCCGCGCCACCGAGGATCGCCGCTACCTGCCCGAGGCCACCGCGCTGGCCGAATGGATCCTGTGGATGCAGCGGCCCGACGGCTCGTTCCGCCACATCTACGACGTCTCGACCGGCGTCGCCGATGACAAGACCATGCTGCTGTACTTCTCGGGCGAGGCGGCGCTGGCGCTGGCCCGGATGTACGCGATCACCGGCGACGTCCGCTACGCCCAGGCCAGCGAGCGCGCGCTCGACTGGCTGGTGGGCTGGTACGACTTCTTCATCGGCGGGTTCCTCTACGGCGAGGAGCACTGGACCTGCATCGCCGCCGAGGCGCTGGTGCCGTACAAGCAGAAGGCGAGCTACCGCGACTTCTGCGACGGGCTCGCGCGGTTCTGGGGCCAGAGCCAGGCCCACCCCGGCGACTACCCCGATCAGCCGGACCTGGTGGGCTCGCACAACCTGACGCCGTTCGTGATGCCGCACAACACGCCGGCGGGCTCGCACACCGAGGCGCGGATCTCGACGTACCTCTTGGGCGCGGCGGCCGGCCGCCCGCACGCCTGGCTGCGCGCCGACATCGTCGAGACGCTCGGCTACCTGATGGCGCAGCAGATCGGGCCGCACAACGACTACGCGCTGGCGCCGGCCGCCCGCGCGTTCGGCGCGCTGGCCACCAACCCGGTCGACCGGACGGTGCGCATCGACTACGTGCAGCACGTGTGCTCGGCGATGATCCGCGGCGCGGCGCTGATCGAGTAGCCGCCGATCGATCACCCGTCCGCGGCGAGGCCGCCGTGCTAGGATCTCGCACGGTGAGTGACGACAAGCGAACCCGGATGGGGACACCGGCGCCGGCGGGCGCCGTGGTCAGCGTGGCGCCGGCGGCGACGACGCCGGTGCCGAGCTGGTCGGACTCGACGCAGGCCGGCGAGGTCAAGCCGATCACCCAGAGCGCCGCGCCGGTCTACGTGCCGCCGACCGATCCGCTGATCGGCCAGGCGCTCGCCGGGCGCTACCTCATCCAGAAGAAGCTGGGCGAGGGCGGCATGGGCGCGGTGTACCTCGCGCAGCACACCGTGCTCGAGAAGGCGGTCGCGCTCAAGGTGCTGCACGGCGAGTTCGCGCGGAAGCCCGACCTCGTCGAGCGCTTCATGCAGGAGGCGCGGGCCGCGTCGCGCATCCGCCACGAGAACGTCATCGACATCTCCGACTTCGGCTCGACGCCGGACGGCATGGTGTTCTTCGCGATGGAGCTGCTGCAGGGCCACGATCTCCACGAGGAGATCGCGCGCGCGCGGCTGGCCAAGACCCGGCTGCCGTGGGAGCGCAGCCGCAAGATCTACCTGCAGATCTGCGCGGCGCTGTCGGCGGCCCACGGCCACGGCATCATCCACCGCGACCTCAAGCCCGAGAACATCTACCTGGTCGAGTGGCTCGGTCACAAGGACTTCGTCAAGCTGCTCGACTTCGGCATCGCCAAGCTCACCGAGGTGAGCGAGGGCGATCGCAAGCTGACCCGCACCGGCATGCTGTTCGGGACGCCCGAGTACATGTCGCCGGAGCAGGCCCGCGGCGAGAACGTCGACCACCGCGTCGACATCTACGCGATGGGCTGCATCCTCCACCAGCTGGTGACCGGCAAGGTGCCCTTCGAAGCCGAGAACTTCATGGGCATCCTGAGCCTGCACCTGACCGAGCCGCCGCCGGAGATCTCGGTCGAGGCGCTGGCCGAGATCGGGGCGCCGCCGGAGATCGCCGGCATCGTCGCCAAGGCGCTGGCCAAGAGCCGCGCCGACCGCTGGGAGACGATCGACGAGCTGGCCAACGCCATCCGCGCGCTCCACGGCGAGGATGCGCAGCCGATCAACGAGCCGAAGGTGCCGCGCGTGCAGTCGCAGGCGCCGCGCGGCACGGCGCCGGTGCGCACCGAGTGGAAGGGCCAGGTGGCGGTGCCGACCGACGAGGCGCCGCTGCCGCCGCCGCGGTCGAAGCTGCCGCTGATCCTCGGCGGCGTCGCGGCGGTCGCGGCGGTCGGCATCGGCGCGGTCGTGCTCCTCGGTGGCGGCGGCGGCAAGGCCAAGCCGACGGTCGCGCCGGCCGCCAGCGGCAGCGTCGTCGCGCCCGGGACCTCGGCGGCGCCGGTGCCCGACGCCCCGCTGCCGGCGCGCGTGACCATCGCGCTGGCGTCGACGCCGGCCGGCGCCGAGATCTACGACATGACCACCAAGGAGGTGGTCGGCGTAACGCCGTTCGAGTTCGAGCTGCCGGGTGGACGCGACCCGCGCCGCTACACGCTGCGGCTGGCCGGGTACGCGGGCAAGCTGATCGAGCTGGTCCCCAGCGAGAACGTCAGCTACGAGGCCGAGCTGAAGGCGCTGGTCGGCGGCGCGCCCGTCGCGCCCGAGCCCGCCGTCGAGGTCGTGCCGCAGAAGCACGGCAAGGCCCCGGGCAGCGGGGCGGTGGCGCGGCCCGGCAGCGGCAGCGGCAGCGACGGCCCCGCGGTGGTGCCCGACGGGCCGGCGACGATGCCGGGCAGCGGCAGCGACAAGCCGCGCGGCTCGGGTTCGAGCAAGCGCCCCGGCAGCGGCTCGAGCCATGAGCTGGGGCCCGGGCCGGGCAGCGCGGTGATCAAGCCGCCCGACCCGCCGCCGGATCCCGATCCGGACCTGATCCCGCTCAAGCCGCCCGAGCCGTCCGCGACGCCCTGACCGGCGCCGGCGCGGCCGCCGCAGCGTCAACCGGGCGGGTCGGGGGTAGACTCCGTGTGCCATGAACCAGCGCACCGGTCGCGCCCGCGTGGGCGACGTCGAGATCGCCTACGACATCTTCGACGGCGGGCCGCGCCGCATGGTGCTGGTGATGGGCATCGGCGCGCAGCGGGTGTTCTGGGACGACGCGCTGTGCGCCCGGCTGGCCGACCAGGGCTTCGCGGTGGCGCGTTTCGATCACCGCGACGTCGGCGAGTCGACGCGGCTCGATCACCTGCCGGCGCCGCGGCCGGGCCGCACGATGACCCGCGGCATGCTCGGGCTGCCGGTGCCGGCGCCGTACACGCTGTCGGACATGGCCGGCGACGTGATCGGGCTGGTCGATCACCTCGGCTGGGACCGGGTCCACGTCGTCGGGGCGTCGATGGGCGGGATGATCGCGCAGCACCTCGGCTTCGAGCACGGCGCGCGGCTGGCGTCGCTGACGTCGATCATGTCGACCACCGGGGCCCGGCGCTACACGCTGCTCACGCGCCCGGCGGCGCTGAAGGCGCTGATGAGCAAGCCGCCGCGCACCGCCGAGGAGTCGGCCGAGTACGCGGTGACGCTGTTCAAGGCGATCGGCGGGCCGGGCTTCGCGCCCGACGAGGCGGCGCTGCGGCGCAACGGCCGGCTGGCCTTCGAGCGCAAGCCGTCGCCGCGCGGCTTCTGCCGACACTTCGCGGCGATCGGCGCGTCGGGCGATCGCACCGCGCGGCTGGCGACGATCCGCACGCCGACGCTGGTGTTCCACGGCGCGGCCGATCCGCTGATCGCGCTGGCCGGCGGGCGCGCGACCGCCCGCGCCATCCCCGGCGCGCGGCTCGAGGTCGTCGAGGGCATGGGCCACCACATGCCGTCGGGCGTCTGGGATCGGCTGGTCGGCGCGATCACCGCCAACGCTGCCCGCGCCTGACCGCGATCGCGCTCGACGGCGCCGGATGGCGCGTCGCTCAGCGGCGCCGCGTCGCGCGCGCGTACTCGAGGTCGAGATCGGCGAGGAACGCGGTCAGGTAGGCGTCGCCGGCGGCGCGGCTGCGCAGCGGCGCGACCAGCGCGACCGCCTCGGTCAGGAGCGCGGCGGCGGCGGCGCGATCCAGGTACGCGAGGAACACCAGCCGCTCGGCGACCGCCAGCTGCGCCTCGGGCGACGGCGTCTGGGCCTGCACCGCGCGCGCGAGCCCGAGGCTGGTCTCGATCGCCGCGCGCGCCGCGGCCGGCTGACCATCGGCGTCCTCGAGCTCGGCGAGGTGACCGTACGCGAGGCCGAGCGCGGCGGCGAGGCGCGGCTCGGTCGGGGCCAGCGCGCGCGCGGCCTCGAACGCGGCGATGCTGCGCTGGTAGGTGGTGCGGGCCGCGCCAGCATCGACGCGTCGCTGCGCGTCGCCCAGCGCGAGCTCGCTGATGCCGAGCTCTTCACGCAGCGTCGGGTCGCGCGGCGTCAGCTCGACCAACGTCGCGGAGACGTCGCGGCTCGCCGCGTAGTGGGTGACCGCCAGCGCGAGGTCGCCGCGGGCGAGCGCGGTGCGGCCGAGGCTGTCGAGGATCATGCCCAGGGTCCGCTGGTAGCGCGCGTTCCGCGGCTCCTGCGCCACCAGCGCCTCGCCGCCGCTGCGCGCGCGGTCGAACGCCGTCGCGGCGCCCGCCAGATCATCGGCGTGAGCGCGGTACTTGCCGACGCGGTCCCACGCCAGCGTCAGCGCCCAGCGCGCCCGGATGTCGTCGGGGAACCGCGCGGTCAGGTCGCGGGCGCTGGCCAGCGCCCGATCGGCGGTGGTCACCGCGGTCGCCCAGTCGAACGACTCCATCGCCCACGCGTTGCGCAGCTGGTCGAGGATCACCAGGGTGGTCAGCGCGGTGCCGCGCGCGTCGTCGCGATCGACGAGCGGGGCCAGCAGCGCGGCGGCGGCGTCGGCCAGCGGGCGCGCGGCGGCCCGGTCGCCGGCGTTGCCGGCCAGCTCGGCGAGCGCGGTCTTGGCCTTGGCGGCCTGGAGTCGCCAGGCGGGATCGGTCGGGCGCGCGGCCAGCGCGGCGTCGGCGCGCGCGTCGCACGCGCGGTAGCTGTCCGCGGCGCTCACGTCGCCGGTCGCGCGGAGCGCCGCGCCGAGCACCAGCTCGAGGTCGCACCGCATCAGCGCGCCGGCGTCGTCGAGCGGCGCGGTCTCGAGCGCGCGCAGCCCGGCGCGGTAGGCGTCGACCGCCGCCACGGGATCGCCACCGGCGGCCTTGGCGTCGCCGTCGGCCTTCGCGGCGTCGGCGAGCTGGACCGGCGTGACCGGCGCGCGCGGGCCGGCCGACGCGTAGTAGCCGCGCACCTCGGCGGCGGCGCGGCGCAGCAGATCGAGCCGCCCGAGCCGGTCGAGGTTGTCGCGCAGATCGCCGAGCATGAACGCGACCAGGCGCTGCGCGCCGTCGCGCTGGCGCTCGGCCTCGACGCGGGCCGCATCGGCGCGGCGCCGCTCGGCGATGATGCGGCGCACCCCGGTGATCGACAGCGCCGTCAGCGCGACCACCGCGAGCGCGGCGATCGCGAACGCGGCGCGATGGCGCCGCACCCGTCGGGCGACGCGCTGGGCCAGCGAGTAGCGGTGGGCGAGCACCAGCTGCCCGGCGGCGAACCGCCGCAGGTCGCCGGCCAGCTCGAGGGCCGACGCGTAGCGATCGGCCGGGGCCGGCGCCATCGCTCGGGCGACGATCGCGGCCAGCTCGACCGGCACCCCGGGCTCGACGGCGGCGAGCGGCCGCGGCAGATCGCCGACCGCGCGGTCGGCGCCGTGGGGCGGGCGGCCGGCGAGCGCGTGATACAGCGTCGCGCCCAGGCCGTAGACGTCGGCGCGGCGATCGACCGGCTCCCCCGCGAGCTGCTCGGGCGCCATGTACGCCGGCGTGCCGAGCGCGGTGCCCAGCACCGTCGCGGTGGCCGTCGTGGCCGCGGTCGCCGCGGCCGGCGCGTCGACGTCGCCGAGCTCCTTGGCCAGCCCCCAGTCGATGAGCACCGTCTCGCCGAACTCGCCGACCAGCACGTTGTGCGGCTTGAGATCGCGGTGCAGCACGCCCTGGGCGTGGACGTAGGCGACCGCGTCGGCGATCGCCAGCACGTGGGGCACCAGCGCCAGGCGCCCGGCCAGCCCATCGGCGCGGGCGATGACCCGATCGAGCGACTCACCGCCGATCAGCCGCATCGCGTAGAACGGGGTGCCGTCGTCGAGCGTGCCGGCGTCGTGGACCGGCACGATCGCCGGGTGCTCGAGCCGGCTGGTCAGCGCGATCTCGCGGAGGAAGCGCGCCGCGGTCGCGGGCGACGGATCGAGCGCGATCTTGACGACGACCGGGCGGTCGAGGCGCCGATCGTGGGCAGCGACGATGCGGCCCATGCCGCCGCGCGCCAGCTCGGGGCCGAGCTGGTAGCGATCGAGGGCGTCCGAGGTCGCGACCACCGCCGCGAGATCGCGCACCGCCGGGGCCGAGCCGAGCGCCAGCCGGGTCTGGGTCACCAGCTCGAGACAGCTCGCGCAGGCGTCGAGGTGGTGCTCGAGCGCGCGGCGCGCGGGGGCGGCGACCCGGTCTTCGACCAGGGCCAGCACCGCGGCTTCGTCGAGGCAGTCCACGGCTACGTGATACGCTCATCCGGGTGTCCGAGTCACCCCTGCCACGGTTACTCGCCGATTACCGGCAGGGGCCCCTGTCGCCACGCGAGACCGCCGCGGTCGGGGCGGCGCTGGCCGCGCAGTGGGGCCACGCGGTGGCGGCCTGGCCGGCGGTCGCGCTGCCGGCCGACGCGGTCGTCGCGCTGTGGGCGGCCCGGGTCGCCGACGTCGAGCCGGCCGGGCTGGCCGACGCGATCGCCGGCTTGCGCGCGGCCGACCTGGCGATCGCCGCGGCGTGCGCCGCTGGGGATCCGGCGGCGCTGCGCGCCTTCGACGCCACGTACCTGGGCAACCTGGCGGCGGTGCTGGCGCGGGTGACCACGTCGGCCGCCGAGGTGGCCGAGGTCGCGCAGGTGGTGCGCGAGAAGCTGCTGGTGCCGGACGCCGCGGGGCGGGCCCGGATCCTCGACGCGGCCGGCCACGGCGATCTCGGCGGGCTGGTGCGGGTGATCGCGATCCGCACCGCGCTCAACCTGCGGCGCGGCACCGACCGGCACGACGCGCTCGAAGATCACGCCGCGCTCGCCAACCTGGCGCCCGAGGGGGATCCCGAGCTGGCGGCGATCCAGGCCCAGCACCGCGCGCTGATCAAGGCCGCGCTCGAGGCCGCGCTGGCCCAGCTCGCGCCGCGGCAGCGCAGCGTGCTGCGCATGCACCTGATCGAGGGGCTCACGATCGACGAGATCGGTCGGGCCCACGACGTCCACCGCGCGACCGCGGCCCGCTGGCTCAAGCACGTGCGCGACGAGCTGCGCGCGGCGACGCTGCGCGGCCTGCGGACCCGCCTCGGCGGCGACGCCGATGGGATCGCCAGCCTGATCCGGGTGATCGACAGCCGCCTGCAGGTCAGCTTCCAGCGGCTCCTGGCCAGCGCGTCGTAGCCGGCGGCGCGAGTTTCCTGCGACCGCCGGATGGGGTCGCGCGACCAACTGGCATGCGTCGCTTGTTCGTGATCTCGCTGGTGGCCGGCATCGCGTTGTCGGGGTGCGTGGTGCGGACCCGGCCCGGCGTCGCCCACCGCGGCGGCCACGGCGATCGCTCGTCCGAGCGCCACTGCCACAACCGCGGCGGCAAGCACGACAAGGTCGTGTGCCACGCGCATCCCCACGGCCCCGGCCACCACTGAGACACTGTGCTGCACAGCCGCGGGGGAGCGTGCGGTGATACCAACGGGGGGTGAGCGACGATGAGCTGCGCAAGGACCTGACCACCGCGCTGCGGTTCGTGCACGCCGCGGCGGCGCGCCAGCGCGAGGACCACGAGCGCGTCGACGCGACGCTCGAGGCGCTGATGGCCGCGCTGATCGAGGCCGGGGTGATCACCGACGAGGCGATCGACGACCAGCTGATGGTGGCCAGCCGGAAGGCCCGCGGTCGCCGCCCCGAGGAGCTGTCGGTGCGGATGTGGTCGGGCGGGGACAAGTACGGCATCCCTGATCCGGGCATCGACTGCGAGGCCCGCATGCACCTGTGCCAGGGGCGCTGCTGCAGCTTCGACTTCCCGCTGTCGGACCAGGATCTCGACGAGGGGCACGTGCGCTGGCGCCATCGCGAGCCGTACATGATCGCGCAGCGCGCCGACGGCTACTGCGTGCACAACGATCCGGCGACGCGGGGCTGCGGCGTCTACGCGCACCGGCCCGGCACCTGCCGGCAGTACAGCTGCCGCACCGACAAGCGCGTGTGGATCGACTTCGAGGCGCGCATCCCGGCGCCGCTCGAGGCGCGGCCGCGGCTGATCGAGATCCGCCGGCCGATCAAGAAGCCGTAGCGGCGCGGCGCGCGAGCGGCGACAAACGCCGTGATAGCCTGATTTCCGCATGGGGGCGACTTCGCTGAATGACGTGGAGGCGCTGGCGGATCGCGGCGAGCGGATCGCGGCGTACCGGGCGCTGCTGACGGCCGAGCCGGCGCACTCGCTGGCGTGGTTCAACCTCGCGGTCGACGAGCTCGACGACGGCGCGGTGGTGGCGGCGCGGCGGGCGCTGCTGCGCGCGCTGACGATCGACGAGGGCCTGCGGGCCAAGCTGTTGCCGCGGCTGACCGAGCTGGTCGACGTGGGCGGGATCCAGCTCACGACCGAGCTGGCGGTGTCGCCGACGATGCTGCTGTACAGCGGGCGCGCTGTCGACGGCAGCGCCGCGCTGGTGCGGGCGCTGCGCGATCGTCCGCCGGCGGCCGCGCTGGCGGCCTACGAGGCGCACGCCGCGCTGGCCGGCTCGCACCCCGAGCTGATCCGCGCGCTCGGGGTGAGCGCGCCCAGCGGCGGCGAGCGGTTCCAGATCCTCGAGTACGCCCACGGCCAGCCGATCGGCGTGCTGTTGCGCGGCGCCGGGCCGCACCAGGGCTTCGCGATCGCCAAGGTGCCGCGGGTCGACGTGCGCGTCGCCAGCGCGCTGGCGATCGAGATCCTCGACGCGGTCTACCGCAACCGCGCCGACGTGGTGCTCGAGCCGAACCCCGACCTGTGGCTGCGCACCAAGGGCGGCGTGCTGGCGCTGGGACCGCCCGGGCTGAGCCCGTCGGTCGAGTGGATGCCCCCCGAGGAGCGCGACGGCGCGGTCGAGCCCGAGCGCGGCCTGGCCTACCGCGCCGCGCTCACCTTGTGGGTGGCCATCACCGGCGTCGCACCGCCGACCCTGCACCTGTCCGGAAGCCGGACGATCGACGCGGCGGCGTTGCCCGAGCCGCTGCGGCTGCTGGCGCCGGCGCTGCAAGCCGCGGTCGACCGCGATCCGGCGGCGCGGCCGACGCTGGCGGCGCTGCTCGAGCGGGTGCGCGGCCTGTTGCAGGGCCCGGTCACGATCGACGGCCAGGCGCCGCCGGCGGTGCCCGGCTACCGGCTGCTCAAGCCGCTGGGCGCGGGCGGGTTCGGCGCGGTCTACGAGGCGGTGCGGCTCGCGGACAACAGCCGGGTCGCGGTGAAGATCTTGCACCGCCACCTGGCCGCGAGCGGCGAGGCGCGGATGCGCTTCTTCAACGAGGCCGAGATCGCGTCGAAGGTGCAGCACCCCGGCGTCGTGCGCGCGCTCGATCACGGCAGCGCCGACGGCACCGACTACATCGCGATGGAGCTGGTCGACGGCATCTCGCTCGACCAGCACCTGGCGCGGGTCGGGCCGCTGGCGCCGGCCGAGGTGATCGCGCTGGGCCGCCAGACCGCCGCGGCGGTGGGCGCGGTCCACCGCACCGCCGGCGGCGTGATCCACCGCGACCTCAAGCCCGGCAACCTGCTGCTGGCGAGCGAGCTCCTGCACGTGCCGACCGGGCCCAGCGCGCCGACGATCGCCGGCGCGCAGTGGACGGTGAAGGTCACCGACTTCGGCATCGCCAAGCTGCTCGGCGATCCGACCGAGCGCGGGCTGCCGTTCACCCAGACCGGCCAGTGGAACGGCACGCCGCCGTACATGGCGCCCGAGCAGTGGCGGCAGGAGGCCGTCGATCCGCGCACCGACGTCTACGCGCTCGGCTGCGTGCTGTACGAGTGCTTGACCGGCCGGCCGCCGTTCACCGGCGCGCGGCCGTACGCGCTGCTTGAGGCGCACCTGCACCAGGCCCCGCCACCGCTGCCGGCCTCGGTGCCGCGGCACCTGGCGGCGGCGGTCATGCGGATGCTGGCCAAGCGGCCCGAGGATCGCTTCGCCGACATGGCCGCGGTCGAGGCCGCGCTGGTCGAGCCGGCCGCGCCGGTGCCGCCCCCGCCGCGGCCCCCCGCGGATCCGCCGCCGGCGCCGGCGTCGACGTCTTCGCGTCGACCGGTGTGGTTGGCCGCCGGCGCGGCGGCGATCGTCGCCGCCGCCGTGGCTGGCGCGGTGCTGGTGCCGCGCTGTGGCGGTGGGGGCACGCCCGCGGTGGTCGACGCCGCGATCGACGCGTCGGCGGCGCCGACCGACGCCGCGCCGGTCGCCGCGCTCGACGCGGGCGACGCCACCGACGCGCGCTGCGCTGATCGCATCTTGCTCGAGTGGCCGCCGGCGGTGTGTCCCGGCAACGCCGAGGGCGTCTGGGAGTGGACCGCCGCGGCGGGCTGCGTGAGTCGGCGGCTCACGATCGCCGAGCTGCAGGTGGAGCTGCGCCTGTTGCGGCGGCGCGCGGGCAGCGGGTTCGAGTGGCTGCCGGCCGATCTCGCGCTCGAGGTCTACGGCCCGACCGGCATGGGCGTGCGCATCCGCGACGGCGGCGGCGCCGAGCTCGGCAACGTGCTCATCGGCTACGCCGGCGGCGACGGCCGCGACGGCGGGCTGCGTAACACCCGCAAGGTCGGCAACCGCACGATCTGGTCGCCGCCCGCGTTCCTGTCGCGCCAGGGTTACTGGTGCGACGCGGCCGGCCGCGTGCTGATCCGCGCGCGGCCGCGCGTGATCCCCTAGCGTCGCGTCCTGTCGCGCGACCCGGAGCATCCCCGATGCGCAACCTCCACGCCTTCCTCGTCGTCGCCCTCACCGTCGCCGGGTACGGCCTCGCGCTCGGCGCCGCCGGGTGCGCGGTGCGCCGCGGCCCCGCGCACACCCATGAGCATTGCCACCTGGTCGAGAACTGGAAGGGCGACCGCGCGCTGAGCCATCGCCGCGTCTGCCACAGCCACGAGCACCGCCCCGATCACCATTGAGCGCGGGCGGCGCCGCGATCAGAGGTGGATCGCGTGGCCCAGGGCGTGCTCGGTGGCCTCCTTGATGGCCTCGGCGAACGTCGGGTGGGCGTGGATCGTGTACGCGAGGCTGTCGGCGTTGACCTCGGTGGCCTTGGCCAGCGTCAGCTCGGCGATGAGGTCGGTCACCGCGGGGCCGATCATGTGGGCGCCGACCAGCGCGCCGGTCTCGGCGTGCCACAGCACCTTCACGAAGCCGGTGGCCTCGCCGGCGGCCATCGCCTTGCCCAGCGGGCGCCACGGGAACTTGCCGACCTTGACCGGCACGCCGCGCTCCTTGGCCTTGGCCTCGGTCAGGCCGACCGACGCGATCTCCGGGTGGCAGTACGTGCACGCCGGGATCGTCGTGTAGTCGACCGCGACCGTCGGCGCGCCGGCGATCTGCTCGGCCACCCACACGCCCTCGGCGGACGCGGTGTGGGCCAGGCCGCGGCCGATCACGTCGCCGATCGCCCACAGCCCGTCGCCGCAGCGCAGGTGATCGTCGACGACGATGAAGCCGCGCTCGAGCTTGATGCCGTGGTGCTCGAGGCCGATGCCCTCGGTGTTCGGCGCGATGCCGGCCGCGCACAAGACGACGTCGGCGGTCAGCTCGACCGGCCCGCCCTGGCTGGCGTCGACGGGCTCGACCGTGACCGTCGCGCGATCGCCGGCGTTGGTGGCGCGGGTGATCTTGTGGGCCAGCTTGAGCTTGATGCCGCGGCGCTCGAACGCCTTGGCCAGCTCGGCCGAGACCTCGGGGTCCTCGTTGGGCGTCAGCCGCGGCAGGTACTCGACGATCGTCACCTCGGTGCCGACCCCGTGATAGAAGCTCGCGAACTCGACGCCGATCGCGCCGGCGCCGATCACGATCAGCGACTTCGGCTGCGCGGGCAGGGTCATCGCCTTGCGGTACTCGATGATGCGCTCGCCGTCGAAGACGATGCCGGGCAGCGGCTTGGCCCGGGCGCCGGTGGCGAGGACGACGTGGCGGGTGTCGAGCACGCGGGTGCCGCCGGCGACCAGCGCCACCTCGACCTGGTGTGGCCGCCAGGCGCCGGCCCGCGGCAGCAGCCGGGCGGTGCCGCCGATGTGCTCGATGCCGTTCTTCTTGAGCAGGAACGCGACGCCCTTGGAGATCTTGGCGGCGACGTCGCGGCTGCGCTTGATCACCGCCGGGAAGTCGACCTCGACCGGGCCGGCCTTGAGGCCGAACTCGCTGGCGCGGTGGAACAGCTCGAGCACCTCGGCGGTGCGGAGCAGCGCCTTGGTCGGGATGCAGCCCCAGTTGAGGCAGATGCCGCCGAGCTCGGCCTTCTCGACGCACGCGACCTTGAGCCCGAGCTGGGCGGCGCGGATCGCCGCGACGTAGCCGCCGGGGCCCGAGCCGATCACGACGACGTCGAACGGCTTGGCCGGATCGTGGGCGACCGGCGCGCTCATAGCGCGAGCGCCTCCGGCGCCTCGAGCTGCTCGATGATCACCGCCAGGAGCTTGGCGCCGAGCGCGCCGTCGATGACCCGGTGATCGCAGCTGAGCGTGAGCGTCATGCGCTTGCCGGCCACCACCGCGCCGCCCTTGACCACCGGCTCGTCGCTGACGCCGCCGACCGCGAGGATCGCGGCCTCGGGCGGGTTGATGATCGCGGTGAACCGCTCGATGTTGAACATGCCGAGGTTCGACACGGTGAACGTCGAGCCGGTGATCTCGTGGCCCTTGAGCTGGCGGTCGCGCGCGCGCTTGGCCAGGTCGGCGATCTCGGCGGCGACGACGCCCAGGCCCTTCAGGTCGGCGTCCTTGACCACCGGGGTCACCAGGCCGTCGTCGATCGCGACCGCGACGCCGACGTGGACCCGCTGGAAGCGGCGGATCGCGTCGCCGACCCACGCGGCGTTGCACGCGGGGACGCGGCGCAACGCCAAGGCCGCGCTCTTGACGATCAGATCGTTGACCGAGACCTTGCCGCGATCGCCGAGCAGGCCGTTCAGGCGCGTGCGGAACGCGAGCAGCGGCTCGGGATCGAAGCGCCGCATCAGGTAGAAGTGCGGCACGTCGCGCTTGGCCTCGGTCAGGCGCGCGGCGATGCGCTTGCGCATGTTCGAGGCGGGGACGTCGATCCAGTCGCCAGCGGCGGGGCCGATGGTGGCCAGCGCGGTGTCGCTGACCGGATGCGGCTCGAGCGCGGGCGCGGGCGCGGCGGCCACGGCGATTGCGGTGGGGGCGGGCGCGGGCGCGGGGGCGGGGCGGGCGCCACTGGCGGCGTCGCGGACGTCGCGCTCGACGATGCGGCCGCCGGGGCCGGTGCCGGTGATGGTGCGGAGATCGATGCCGAGCTCGACGGCGAGGGTCTTGGCGAGCGGGGAGGCGAGGAGCTTGCCCCCGGCAGCCACGACCGGAGCCGGAGCCGGAGCCGGAGCCGCGACCGGAGCCGGAGCCGCGACCGGAGCCGGAGCCGCGACCGGAGCCGGAGCCGCGACCGGGGCCGGCGCACCGCCGCTCGCGCCCTGGACGATCAGCGCGGCGATGTCCTCGCCGGGCTTGCCGAGGATGGCGACCGGCGCGCCGAGCTTGACCGTCTCGCCCTCCTTCACGAACAGGTGGAGGAGCGTGCCGTCGTCCTCGATGTTGAAATCCATGTTGGCCTTGTCGGTCTCGACCTCGGCCACCAGGTCGCCCGGCGACACCTTGTCACCCGGCTTCTTCACCCACCGCACGAGCACGCCCTCTTCCATCGTGGGAGAGAGCTTGGGGAGTCCAATGATCTGGGCCATCGTCAGTCGTCCTTCGGGAGGTCCGTGAGACGTCGGAGGTCTCGCGTCGCGGAGGGGAGGCTCGGCGGGGACCAGGCCCCGCCGAGGGGAGGCCTGGCGACAGGCCTCCCTGGAATGCGTGCGGGTCGGTTCAATCCAAGTACAAGGCGCGG
>Ga0268298_10004291_pt1 | contig 13997 bp, 5 predicted proteins | sample WWTPWeurt_MetaG_FD_194462 | JGI IMG/M metagenome (GOLD analysis project Ga0268298, IMG submission 194462) | Activated sludge microbial communities from WWTP in Nijmegen, Gelderland, Netherland - WWTP Weurt | ecosystem: Engineered > WWTP > Aerobic digester > Activated sludge | place: Netherlands... | reverse complement strand
GATTATCAGGATCCCGGAATTCCGGATCTTCGATTTGCAGACAAGGACGCAGAAGCTTTTGCCAATTATCTGAGATCAAGCGCAGGTGGCAGATTAGATAATGATCATTTAAAATTGTTACTCAATAAAGATGCAACGGTTGCACAATTTGCCATGGCATTGGATTGGCTCATGGAAGTGGTAAAGGAAAATGACCAGGTCATACTTTATTTTTCGGGACATGGTGATGTAGAAAAGAAAACAATTACACAGCCTGGATATTTATTGTGTTGGGATGCTCCATCCAGAGTTTACTTAGCAGGTGGGGCCTTAGCCCTCCCTATGTTTCAGGACATCATCTCTACCCTATCCACACAAAATAAAGCTAAAGTAGTTGTGATTACCGATGCCTGCCGGTCAGGAAAGCTAGCCGGCAGCACTGTCGGTGGGTCACAAATTACCGGAGCCAATCTTGCTAAACAATATGCCAATGAAATAAAAATACTCTCCTGTCAGCCCAATGAATTCAGTATTGAAGGAGAACAATGGGGAGGAGGAAGAGGCGCCTTTAGTTATCACCTGATTGATGCACTCTATGGCTTGGCAGATAACAACAATGACCTCATTGTTAACCTCCAGGAGGCTGGAAGATATATTGAAGATCATGTCAGCGCAGAGGTTGCGCCGGTAAGTCAGGTACCCTTGGTTTTGGGAAATAGATCCGATGCTCTTTCAAAAGTGGATTCAAAGATGCTGGCCTCTATAAAATCAGGAAAATCAAATCAAATGAGTTTTTTATCTACAATTGATTCAAGAGGAATAGAAGACGATGTTTTAGCCACTGTGGACTCGTCAATGCATTTGACCTATAAATTATTTAAACAAGCGCTCAAGGATAAAATATTTTTAGTACCTGAAAATGCTTGTGCGGAAACCTATTATGTGCAATTAATAAATGAACCCAAATTAGAAAAGTTGCATTCGACTTTGAAAAGAAATTATGCAGCTGCATTACAAGATGATGCACAACAAGTCTTGAATAAATACTTAAAAGCAGACAAACTTGAAATTAGTCTTTCTCCAAAAACAAGGATTGACAAGTATCACAACTTTCCCCGACATTTGGAGCGTGCAGCGGAACTCCTGGGTGACAAACATTACCTCTATAGAATATTACAGGCAAGACGATCATATTTTGAAGGTTTTCCTTTAGAATCTATTGGTGGTTTCAACAGGACCACAGCCGAACAAGCTATGGCACATTTCAAAAAGGCACTCGAATGGCAACCCGATATGCCGAATGCTTTTTTGGGTATGAGTAGAATCTTTGGTTGGCAATTCTTTCAAATGGACTCTGCGGAATTTTACGCTCATAAGGCAACAGCAGCCGCACCTACCTGGATAATTCCGTATGTTGGAATTTCTGAGACTTACTCCCTAATCAAGAAATTCGATAAAGCAAAACAATTTCTTGACCTGGCTAACCAGATTGATTCCTCTGATGCATTGGTTTGGCAAGCATGGGCGATTTATTATTTCCACAAAAAAGAATACCCGGAAGCGGAGCGTAGATTAAAAAAATTGCTTACATTCCTAGACAGTACGATTTGCATGCCATGTACTTATACTCAATTGTGTGAGATCTACATGGTAACCGGTCGTAGCACGGAGGCTGAAGAGTTCTTAAAGAAATTAGTTGAATACGATTCCACCAATTATTCTTACCATTTGATGTTAGGAAAAATTTTCTCCTCCACTGGTCGTTTTGAAGCAGCTGAACAGGAATTTAGAAAGGTCTCGATCTTGGCTTCTGGTTACTCAAACCCAGACGATCTTTTCTACTATAATATGGTCATCGTTTATATTGCTCAAAATCAAATCGACAAGGCTTTCCAGTCTTTGGAAAAATCATTGATCGCTGGAAATGAAGATTTCGAATACATGCAGGAAGACAATGACCTTGCACCATTGCGGGTAAAGTCTGAGCAGTGGAAAGCATTAATGAAAAAATATTTTCCTCATAAATTCAAAGATTAAACGGATCACTGCATGAAAAATAAATCACCGCTTACCTTTTCGATTCTATTTGCTGTTGCAAACCTGTTTTCTCAGGGTCAAAAAGGCGCTGCACCAATATCCTCTGCAGAACAGAAAAAAGCAGGCAATACCTACGCAGTCGTCATCGGTATTTCCGACTACCAGGACAAGGACATTCCAGATCTGCGATTTGCAGACAAGGATGCTGAGGCATTTGCTAATTTCTTGAGATCCAATGCCGGAGGAAATCTGGATAACGATCACTTAAAACTGCTCTTAAATGAAAAAGCTACCGTCGCACAATTTGCCATTGCATTAGACTGGTTAATGGAGGTGGTGAAAGAACAGGACAAGGTAATTATTTATTTCTCCGGACATGGTGATGTAGAAAAGAAAACTATTACACAACCGGGTTATCTTTTATGCTGGGATGCTCCCGCAAGGGTGTATCTCGCAGGTGGAGCATTAGCTCTTCCCATGTTCCAGGACATCATCACTACCCTATCCACTCAAAACAAAGCAAAAGTTGTAGTCATAACCGATGCATGCCGTTCCGGAAAGCTTGCCGGCAGCACTGTCGGTGGATCACAAATTACCGGCGCCAATCTTGCTAAACAATACGCCAATGAAATAAAAATACTTTCCTGTCAGCCGAATGAATACAGTATTGAAGGGGAACAATGGGGTGGCGGCAGAGGTGCATTTAGCTATCACCTTATTGATGCGCTTTATGGTATGGCAGACCACAACAATGACCTCATTGTAAACCTCCAGGAGGCAGGAAGATATATTGAAGATCATGTCAGCGCTGAAGTTTCACCTGTAAGCCAGGTTCCAATGGTTTTAGGCAATAGAACGGATGCATTATCTTTTGTAGATTCTAAAATACTGACTTCTTTAATATCCGGAAAGTCTAGTCAAATATCCTTTTTATCTTCTATTGATTCCAGAGGAATGGAAGAGGATGTTTTATCTATGGTAGATACTTCCTTACGAATTATTTATAAACTATTTAATCAAGCTCTTAAGGATAAAGTTTTTTTGGAACCGGTGAATGCCTGTGCAGATTCTTATTATGAACAATTAACCAGAGAACCTAAATTAGAGCGGTTGCACTCAACGTTAAGACGAAATTATGCAGCAGCCTTGCAGGATGATGCACAGCAGACGATAAATAAATACATGAAAGCTGAAGTACATGAGATGAGTCTCTCGTCTAAAACGAAATCCAACCGTTATCAAGACTTCCCGCACCAATTAGCCCGCGCAGCAGAATTGCTTGGACATAACCATTACCTCTATCGAACTCTACTTGCACGAAAAGCCTATTTTGAGGGATTCCCTTTGATTCACGGCGGTGAATTTACCCAGGAGATGCTCAGAAAAGCTGGTGAAAAATTCCACGAAGCTCTTTCATGGGAGCCTGATATGCCTCTTGCATTATTGGAGCTGAGTTGGATACATGGATTTGGCTTGGCAGAAGCTGACTCCTCAGTATATTATGCACGCAGAGCAACTGCAAATTCCCCCACTTGGATACTTCCCTATGTAAAGCTTTCGGAAATCTTTTCATCCATGCTTAATGATTTTAACAAAGCAAAAGAATATCTAGATCTGGCTGCCCAAATTGACTCTACCTCTCCTCTTTATTGGGAAGCTGAGGGTGCTTATTATTATTATCAAAATCGTTTCTCCGAGGCAGAGCCAGTGTTTAAAAAAATCATAGCTACAGCCTCAGCAGCCAATTGCTTGCCTTGTTCACAAAACTTGTTGGCCGACATTTACCTACAAATTGGGCGATTGGATGAAGCATTGGATGTTGCTCAAAATATGGTAGCGGCGGACAGTTCGAATTTTACTGCACATTCCACTTTAGGAACTGTTTTAACGAAAATGGGAAAATATAAAGAAGCGGAGCAGGAATTTCGGATAAGTTCTGATCTATCCGCCCTAAAAACAAACCCGGAAATTAACTTTACTTATTGGATGGCATATATCTACCTCAATCAAAATGAAATAGAAAAAGCATTTATGTCATTTGAACAATGCATCATGCTTGGTTACGACGATTATACTTGGATGCAAGTTGATCCAGATATTGCCCTGCTGCGTGCAAAAACAGAAAGGTGGAAGGCTCTTATGAAAAAGTATTTTCCTGAAAAAATAAAGGATTAGAATAATAAAATGGTATAATTCTAAAAAAATCTAATTAAATTGGGAATAATAAAAATTAAAATTGCAATGAATATTACACAACCTAACTATAGTAAAACATTATCATTTTATAGCCTACTTGGAATTTTCATTTTTCCCTTTTACCTTTTTAGTCAACAGCCTGTTCCTTCGGGAAAAGGTGCTGCGCCAATTGCAGAAATATTGACAAATGAAAAGCATGTTAAAAACACCTATGCAGTTGTTGTCGGCATCTCCGATTATCAAGATCCAGAAATAACTGATTTGCGCTTTGCGGATAAGGATGCTGAGGCCTTCGCTGGATTTTTGCGGTCTGAATCTGGGGGAAAATTGGACAAAGACCATCTAAAAGTCCTTTTAAACCAAGATGCGACCATGGCCCAATTTGCCATCGCGCTGGATTGGTTGATTGAAAATATAAAAGAAGGTGACCATGCAATCATTTATTTTTCCGGTCACGGTGACGTGGAGAAAAAAACATTGACGCAACCCGGTTTTCTTCTTTGTTGGGATGCTCCTGCTCGAGTGTATATGTCCGGTGGTGCATTTGCTTTACCCATGTTGCAAGAGGTGATTTCAACCTTATCTATTCAAAACAAAGCAAAGGTAATCGTCATTACGGACGCTTGCCGTTCCGGAACATTGGCTGGCAATGCTGTCGGAGGCGCTCAAGCAACTGCTTCCAATCTAGCCAAACAATTTGCCAATGAAATCAAAATCCTTTCCTGTCAACCCAACGAATACTCCATCGAAGGCGAACAGTGGGGCGGCGGCAGAGGCGCATTTTCTTTTAATTTGGTAAATGCTTTATATGGTCTTGCTGACAACAACAAAGATCTTTCTATTACTTTGCAGGAGATCGGAAGATACCTAGAAGATCATGTACCTTCTGAAGTTGCTCCGGTCAGCCAATTACCCATGGTTCTTGGCAATCGCAATGAAAAAGTAGCTACAGTTAATCCTACCCTTCTGGCAGCCCTCCAATCCGGCAAATCCAGCCAGATGGCTATGCTTTCTGCAATTGATGTAAGAGGGATCGAAGAGGATGTGCTGACAAGCATGGACTCCACCACCAAAAATTTATATGGTTTATTTAAAAATGCCTTAAAAGACAAAGTGTTTCTTGAACCTGCCTCAGCGTGCGCTGAAGTTTACTACCAAAGACTATTAGCTCAACCAAAGATGGCAAGACTGCATTCTACTTTGACCCGCAACTACGCCGCAGCCTTGCAGGATGACGCACAACAGGTTTTGAAAACATTTTTGAATACAGGTTTAACCAAAGAGGTTTTGTCCAAAGTTCGTTCTTCAAAAATCTACCAATTGTATCCTTCTTATCTCAAGAGAGCTGCTGAATTATTAGGCAAGGAACACTACATGTATAAATCTTTAATGGCTCGAGCTTATTTTTTTGAAGGCAAAATTCAGAATACGCGTAAGGAAAGAGACAAATACTATAGAAAAGCTTTGGAATGGCAGCCGGAAATGCCACATGTCTGGGCTGATATGATTACCGTTTTCTCCGCATCACAGGAAGATTCCGCAAGATATTATGCTACAAAAGCGGCCTCACTTGTACCCAACTGGATAGTGCCCTATGCCCTGCTTGTGGATTATTATCATTTTGTTCTAAAACAATCAGACAAAGCAGATTCAGTATTGAATTATGCAAGTAATTTAGATTCCAATTCTGTTTATTTATGGTATGTAAAGGGTTCATTTTATGATGATATCGGTAAGTTTGAAGAATCTGAGAAATGGTATTTGAAAGCTTTACATGCAACAACAAATGAAGTTTGCTTTCCCTGCTTGTACAATGCTTTAGGTATATTATATATTCAAACAGAACGAATTCCTGAGAGCATACTGGCATATAAAAAAGCCCTACAACTTGATTCCACATTTATCATGGCTTATACCAATTTGGGATTTGCAAATATCAAGCTACAAAAATTCGAAGAGGCAAGAAATTGGTTTAATAAAGCATTGAAAATAGATCCTGATTTGGTAGATGCCCATCTGGGTTTAGGGGAATTGAATCATATTTTAAAGAACTACGATGACGCCATTCAAAACTTGCAAAAGGCCTTACAGTCTAATTACACTGCACCAAAAGCCCAGGCACATGCCTATAATGGAATAGGCATGGCTTATCTCGAAAAAGAAATGCTCGGGCAGGCTGAGCAGGCATTGCTAAAGTCCATCGAGATCGATTCCAATCAGTTTGATGCACACAGTAATCTGGGCATTGTCTATCATATTACAAACCGTCTTCCTGAAGCAGAAAAGTCATATTTTAAAGCGCTAAAATTCAATCCCAAGCACAGTGGTACTTATTATAATCTAGCGAGTTTAAAAAGTAAGCAGAATCTGGTAGATGCAGCTTATATTTATATTGAAAAGGCATTCCAACTAGGCTTTCAAGATTATGCGTGGCTAATTGAAGATCCGGATATGGAATTACTTCGCAAACAAAGTGATCGATGGAGGTCCCTATTAAAAAAGTTTTTCCCTAAAGAGTTTAAAGATTAATATTTATAAGCATATCTTAATTATTTATTTAACCCAGATTATGTTTTCCTTTTTATTCTATAAAAATGTAGACATTTTTTTACATAATCAACTATTGCTCTTGATGGTTTTTTTTAGAAAAAACAGCTGATATAAATTTGATGAGACGAAAGCAGAAAATGAAATTTATTATTTTCTTAGGAACCATCCTATTATCCACTCTTGCTGGAAACACACAAGTGTTGGACACTTTAAATCACTTCAATACAATCAAGGAAAATTTGGATTCAGCCAATTCAATGAATGAAAAAGAATTCAATCCAAAGGCACTTTTATGTATTCAAAAGGCAGAATCTTTAATCCGTTTGTATCCTGGTCAAAACTCTCAGGAATACGCACTTCTTAATCAAAATTATGGTCAATACTATGAAAACGAAGGTAATTTTATAAAAGCTGAAAAACATTACAGCAGCGCCATTGTAACGTATAACAAATTAGGAGATAGCCTTAGTTTAAATATTGCTACAACGTTCAATTCATTGGCAGGAATTTATATTGATCTTGGACGAGATGAAGATGCAGAAGAACTATATTTAAAGGCACTTTTTATTCGGGAGATAAAGCTGGGTAAAGATCATCCGGATTATGCTGGTGTTTTAAACAATCTGGCCGGTATCGCTCAGTTTAAAGGGGAATATGCGAAAGCAATCGAAATGTTTCAGCAGGCGATCAAGATATTTGAAAAAACCTTCGGCAAAGAAAATGTTAAGTATGCAAGGAGCCTTCATAATCTTGGCAATGTATACTTTGATACAGGTGAATATGACCAAGCAGAGTTACTTTACAGCGAAGCGTTAAAGATCCGTGAAAAAATATTTGGAAGAAATAATCCTACCTGTGCAGCAAGCATAAATTGTCTGGGAAACCTATATTCAAATATGGGTTTACTGGAAAAAGCTTTGGGGTATTATTTAGAAGCTTTATCTATCTATGAAAAAACTTCAGGTGAAAATAACTTGTCCTCAGCAGGTTGTATGACCAACATCGCCAACATTTACACCGAAAAGAAAAAATACAACCAGGCTGAAGAGTATTTCTTAAAATCCGAAAGCATTTATTTACAAACAACAGGCAAGGAACACCCTGATTATGCCATGAACTTGGACAATATGGCCAATATGTATGTTTCCATGAAAAACTTTGAAAAAGCAGAAAAACTATATAAGGAAGGTTTAAAAATTCGCGAAAACATTTTTGGAACCGAGCACCCTGAATATGCAAACAGCCTGAACAATCTGGGCAGTTTTTACAGTAATACGGACCAATTCTCTGAATCAGAATTATACCTGACCAAAGCAAAAGAAGTTTGGAAAAAAATATTTGGCATTGAACATCCAGATTATATACTCAGCTTGAACAATTTGAATAATATTTATTGGCTTACCAACAAATTTGAGAAGCTCCACAGTAGCATTGTAGAATCTATAATCCTTGAACAAAAACTAATATTAAGAGCTTCAAAACATTTATCAGAAAATGAACTTGCCATCTATATTAAAACATTTTCTGCAAATCTTAATAGACTTTATTCCTTGCAATATAATACAGGAAAATTGTCCGGAACTTGTTTCGACAATACATTATTTTACAAAGGATACTTGTTAAATGCAGTATCAAATTTTAATAAATTGGCTATTCAGGATACCCTGCATTTTGAAAAATTCAATCAACTCAAACAATATCACATTAAAATCGCAAATGAACTTGCAAAAACAGCTTCTGAAAGATCCATGGAAAACATAAAGATTTTAGAAGAAAATGCAAATAATTTGGAAAAAGTATTAGCTGGTTTAGTTAAAGGTTTGAGTGAATCACGAAAAAATTTGAATTTCCAGGAAGTAAGAATTAAACTTAAACCGGAGGAAGCTGCTATAGAATTTATTCATTTTAATTATGTTAATCCACGAGCCACAGACAGCATCTTATATGCAGCCTTAATCATAAAACCCGGATTGGATGAACCTCTTTTTGTCAGACTATTTGAAGAAAGAGAATTGGCTCTCTTGTTGTCAAACACCACAGATCGAAGATCTGAATATGTTAACTCATTATATTCATTAAACATAAGAGGCGCTGCTGCAAGAGGTGCATTTAGAAAAAATCTAACTGATCTCATTTGGCAGCCATTGGCTGCCAATTTAGAGGATGTCAAAACCATTTATTACTCACTAACAGGAATGTTGTACAGAGTAAATCTGGATGCTATTCCAATAAATGATTCAGAAACGATTGCGGACAAATTTTCTCTTGTTGCGCTAAACAGTTCTCGGCAATTAGCCTTACCCATTGAAATTGATGTCAAAAACAACAAGTCAGTATTATTTGGTGGAATTCAATTTGCTGAAAATCCTATGGCGAATGAACAAGTTGATTTGTCAACCCCAGATGGCACAACACCTAAAACAACCCCAGGCAATATTTCTAAAGAAACATTAAATAGCTGGGAGTTCCTTCCTGGAACAGAAAAAGAAGTTAATGCAATCGATAGGATAATTAGATCAAATGGGGCTGAATCTATTTTACTTTCAGGAATAAATGCGAGAGAAGAAGAATTTAAAATGCTTGGATTATTTGGCAAACGTTCACCGAGAAACATACACCTCGCTACTCATGGTTTCTTTTTTTCAAATAACAATATTCCAAATACCAATTCAATCCCTGATGAAAATAATCCTGAGCCCTTTTATAAAACTTCTGACCACTCCATGCTGAGATCAGGACTTATAATGGCAGGCGGCAATAACGCGTGGAAAGGAGTGCCTACATCTGTCGGAGAGGAGGATGGAATTCTTACTGCCTATGAGATTAGCCAAATGAATTTATCAAATACTGAATTGGTTGTTCTCTCAGCATGTGAAACAGGCTTGGGTGACATCCAAGGCAATGAAGGAGTTTACGGATTACAAAGGGCTTTTAAAATTGCGGGCGTTAAATACCTCATCATGAGTTTGTGGCAGGTCCCAGACAAACAAACCTCTATTCTGATGATCACATTTTATAAGAAATGGATAGAGGACAAAATGGAAATCCCACAGGCTTTTCATGCTGCGCAAAAAGAATTGCGAGAGTTAGGTCTGGATCCTTACCAATGGGCCGGATTTGTATTAGTTGAATAGATACATTAAAAAAATACTCAATCCACTGATAACCTTTTTTAGTTTGGTCCTACCTTGACACATGAAATATTTGGTGTACAAAGAAATTTATTTAAATTTTTAACTTAATCTTACTTTATGTTACGAATGAATTTAATTTTTATGTGTTTAATTTGCGCAATGGTTACCTATGCTCAATTTAAACCTATTACTGCGTTCCCAAAGAACCATATAGCGCCACAAAACTTAAATTTTAAGAACTCTAAAGTTGCCCTAAAATCAGCAGAAACACCTAAATTAAAAGCATTGATTGTCCCCCTCGATGCCAATACAACATCCAATATTGAAATAAACAGTTCCACAAATATAGAAGGCCAATCTGTCGAAACTCCAAACCAAAGTCTCGCAAGCCAATTGATTAAACAAATTTTAATGGATAATGCTGACAGTTTAAACCTTCACCAAGTTCAGGCAATTAACCAATTATTGAAATCTTCAGCTCAAGTAAAAAGAAAAGAATTCATTTTTTATTAATTAAATTCTAAAAATGAAGATTATAATTTGCCAAAAATAAAACTTAACTTTGTTTGAATAGTTTCACTTTTGGGTTTAACTATTTAAAAAACCATTTAATTAAATAGCTTTTACAATACCAGCACTAAACTTTTACACATTGTACACGCTCTTTAATTCCGGAAGCTATGACAACCGCAGTGAAAAAATATTAATCCAAAATGACCTTACCTGCTTACCATACAAAAATTAGATTTTGTGTTTTTATTATATTGGCCATTTCCACAATTGTAATCCAAGCCCAAACAAAGAAAGCCCTAATCGTCGCCGTAGGCACCTACCCTGCTTCTTCAAACATAACTTCTCTCCATTCATTAAATGATATACCATTAATTCAAAGTGCTTTAAAAAAACTTGGCTTTGAAGAAAAAGACATACTCATCCTAGCGGATTCACAAGCTACTAAAGAAAATATTTTAAATGGGCTGGAATCTCAATTACTAAAAAATGCAAAAGAAGGAGACATTGCCTATTTTCATTTTTCCGGGCACGGACAGCAAGTTCAGGATTTCAACGGGGATGAATCAGATGGTTACGATGAGGCCCTCGTCCCCTATGATGCACTGATGGAATATGAACCCGGAAAATATCAGGGAGAAAAACACATTACCGATGATGAATTAAATAATTTATATAAGAAAATTGTAAATAAACTTGGCGCAAAAGGACACTTTCTTATAACCGTGGATGCCTGCCATTCCGGTACTTCAACCAGAGGTTTTGGCTTGGCTAGAGGCACCGATATTCCAATGGCTCCAGCAGACTACCGGGCACAGTCTGAAAATAAACCCAAAGATTTTGGACCGTCCGATGCTTTGCAAATCAAAGAAAATGCGCTTGAAACTTTAGTTGCTTTCTTTGCCTCCATGGCCAGCCAAAAGAATTATGAAATCCTGGCGGAAGATGGGAAGTATTATGGATCACTCAGTTATGCGTTCAGCAAAGCAATCAATAAACTTCCAAAAGATGCAAGTTATTTACAACTGTTTGATCGCATCAGATTAACCATTGGAAACTCAATCAGCAATCAGATTCCTGAAGCTTCCGGAATTCTCACCCAAACAGTACTAGGCGGAAAATTCCAAAGCACTCCTGAATACTATTTAGCAAGAGAATGGGTCAGTGACAGCCTATTGGAAATTGAAGGCGGATTTCTGAATGGCTTGAATACTGGGACAGTAATAGGATTCTTTCCTCCGGATACTAAAAATGGCAGTAACGTAAAACCTTTAACAAAGGGCACCATAATTGAAGCGGGTTCACACACCAGCGTGGTGGAGCTAAAAGAAGATTTTGACAAAAATATATTGGATCATTCATGGGGAATAGTATTGGAAGAGAATTTTGGCAATGTGTTAATCCATTTAAAAAAACAAGGAAACTTGAGCATTGAAATAAATGAAATATTTCAGAATTTAATTAAAATTCCCTTTATAAAAAATACTGAAAGTGATGCAGACCTCCTCTTTGAAGAAAGTGGAATGCAGATTAAATTGACCAACAAATTTGGGCTAGAAATTGATTCCTGGAAAAACTCTTCAAACAAACAAAACTTGTTCGAATCCATAAAAAAAAGCATCACGAAATATGCACAAGCTCAATACCTACGAAAATTAAATCAACAAAATAGAAAGATAGACCTAAGACTGGATTTTATTTTAGTAAGCCGCAAAGGAATTAAAATTCCTGAAAATTATCCATCTGACAGCTTAAAAAATGAACAGGGAGAAATCATTTTAAAAAATGGAGACACCATCAGATTAAAGGTCAGCAATTATGGTAAGGAAGAAGCCTTTTTTACCATTATTGATATTCAACCGGACAATAAAATGAACATACTTTATCCAAAAGCAGAAGAATCTTCGGTGAAACTTGCCAGCGGGAAATCAGAAATTATACCCATAAATTTTAGAATAAGTCCTCCATTAGGAGTCGAACTATTCAGGCTTATAGCCAGTAGGAATCCAATCAATCTAAGACCGCTTGACCAAAGAAGGAGCATCAGTGATCAACCAAATACACAAAAAGATCCTTTTGAAAAGCTATTTCTCGAAACATATCATTTGGATAGCATCTCTACCCGGGGAGGCAACACCGCCTCACTTCCTCCGGGACAGGTTAACATTTCTTCAACACAGTTCCGGATAATTGATTGATTGATTGATCGGTTTGATCAATTTACAAATTATTACTAATCAACACTTTACATTCTTTTTCACCCAACAGATCAATTAAATATTTCAAAGAATGATAACCTCAATCTAAATTCTTATATTTATGTGCATAATCACATGCACAAGTATTTTTTGATGCCTTTCTGATCTACTTTTGTGTTTCATGCGTAATGATGACAATTACCAAATCATATATGATCTTTAATAAGTTAAGCTTTCAAGGTTGGCAATTATTTCGCAAATCAATTATTGCTCCTTTATTCATGTTGCATTTCGGGCTGAATCAACTTCAAGCACAAGAACCTATGCCTTTGACAACGCCTCCCATTGTCAATGATCTGGAAGCTGCCCCAACATCCGGAATAAATGACATAGAAGGCACAACTGATGAAGAACGAGTTAAAACTATTTATAACAAATTGGTAAAAGCAAGAGGAGATTACAGGTTTCAAATTCCGGAAGTTTTTTTACGCAATGAAGTAGCAAGAGCCGCCTCCATTGATTACGAAAATTTAGAAATTGTTTTGGAAAAAAAAGCTTACGACGCTTGTCTACCCTATGGAGATGCAGCAATTGCATTTCTCTTAGGACATGAGCTGACTCATTATTACGAAAAGCATGCCTGGCGGAGTGGCTTTGCTGGAAATAATTCGGATCTCAAGGCGAGCCGAAGTCTTAAAGTGGACAACAATGACTTGGTATCAAACGAAATCGAAGCCGATTATTTGGGCGGTTTTCTTGCCTACTCAGCTGGTTTTGGACTTTTTGATAAGGGAGGAGAAATTATTAAAAGTATCTACAAGGATTACAAAATGAAAGATGAGATCGATGGATACCCATCCTTGCAAGATCGTGTAGAATTTTCCAAAAGAAGCGCTGCTAAATTAGAATCACTGATTGATGCCTTTGAAATGGCCAACATGCTAAATGCAACCGGCAAATTTGAGGAAGCAAAATCCTACTATAAGTACATTCTGATGCATTATCAAAGCAGAGAAATTTACAACAACATAGGTGCTGCCAATTTGTATGAAGCCCTTAGCTATTTTGATCAAAAGGATTTAAAATTTAAATACCCTGTACAACTGGATCTAAAAACTCAGGGAGCCCGAGATGTATCTGTTAAAGAAAAGCGGGAAGCACTTTTGAGAGAAGCCATTAAACATTTTAATTATGCCATTGGGTTGGATGCTGATTATGCTCCTGCCTATTTGAACAAAGCAATAGCCTTAACTATATTGGGGGAATTTGATCGTGCACTTTTTTTATGCGATAAAGAGGCCTTAGAACTTGCCGTCAAAAAGAAACTCACAAAACTTATTACTGATGCCAAAATCCTTAAGGCCATCATTTTTACTAAAACCAAAAAAGAAGC
>Ga0268298_10004290_pt1 | contig 14002 bp, 17 predicted proteins | sample WWTPWeurt_MetaG_FD_194462 | JGI IMG/M metagenome (GOLD analysis project Ga0268298, IMG submission 194462) | Activated sludge microbial communities from WWTP in Nijmegen, Gelderland, Netherland - WWTP Weurt | ecosystem: Engineered > WWTP > Aerobic digester > Activated sludge | place... | reverse complement strand
GCGAGAAGTCGTAGCCCACGCCGCCGCCGCGCCGCATGGTCTCGGCGGCTTCGGTCAGCGCGGTGTAGATGCCGGGATAGCCATCGTCGACTTGCGCGATGGAGTCGCCCACCGGCTGCACGAAGCAGTTGATGAGCGTGGCCGCGAGGGGCGTGCCTGCGGCGGACTGGATGCGACCGGCTGGAAGGAACCCCTGTTGCAGTGCCCACAGGAACGCTTCACGGTGCTGGTCTCGACGTTCGGACTCGACGTCCGCGAGCGCGTTGGCGACGCGCGCGTTGACGTCCTCGATCGACATCTCGTTGTCCTTGCAGTACTTCTCACGCAGGACATCAAGGCTGATCGCTTGCGGCGCCAGGGCCGCGACGGAGGGGACAAGGTCTCTGAGGTTCATGAAAACTCCTCGGGAACGGGGTACCCACGCGGCAAGGCGCTGCCGGGCTGCTCGCGGTGTTGCGAGGCAGCCGGCAACGCTCGGATGCGCTTTGTGGGCGGGAGGGCGGCAGATGGCCTTTGGAGGCCGATCGGTGTGACGCCCGACGGGGAATGGCCCGGACAAGACGGGGTCTTGTCCGGTGGATGGCCACTGCTGGGCAGGGGCCGCGATTGAAGGGCTGACTTCGCGCCGGAAGGCGCCAGGCCTGTCAGCTGCCTGCTGGGAAAACGACGCTTTCCGAAGGGGTGCACTCCCTCGGGAAAGAACCGCCAGCAACTCGCGCCGCCTTCGCGGACGGCGCTCCAGCCGGTCGCGAGCCTTGGCGAGAGCGAGTCACCGGGGTCAGCCACGCCGCCGGGGGGGCGATGCGACTGACCACGGTGGTGCTCAGGATCTTCAGCGTCCGCGCCGTGGTGGCACGAACTGCGGGTCCTTGATGCGCCAGGTCGGCGAGACCGCGTAGCCGGTTGGCGTGCGCCGGCCGGTGTCCTCGAAGAGGCCGGTGGCGAGCAGGGGCTCGATCAGCGGCTCGTTCTCAGACCACGACTTCACGCAGAACTCGTCGTCGGCCAGCGTGACACCCGAGGGCGCCAGGTTGCAGCTCAGCATGGCCAGCGGCTCCGGCATCTCGTCGTCGGCCGTGTAGAGCTCGACGAACAGGGCGCCACCGACGGGATAGCGACCCACGTGGATGCTGGCCAGGCCGTAGGGGGTCTGTGCGGAGCCGATGGAGGGAAGGTTCATCGACATGATGGTGTTTCTCCTTGAAAGGACCGACCTGCGAAGGCCGGTCGTTCGATTTGCGCTACTGCGGCAACGGCTCCGTGTAGAGCAGGCCGCACGCCATGGCGCTTCCAATGGGGTGGCTGGCCAACTCGCGTGCCGTGGCCAGCACTTCGTGCGGCATGGCGCCGTCGAGCCGGGCGATCTGGAATCCAGCGACATCGGCATGCACCTGGTAGGCGGGCCGATCGGCGCCGGCGACCACGAACGTGCGGCCGGGCGCGCCGGTGAGGACTTCGCTTTCCTTCACGAGATGCTCGAGCTCGTCGAGCGATCGCACCGGCAGCAGGCGCTGCATGGGCAGCGCGCGGATGGACAGGTTGAGGTGGTTCACGGGGTCTCCTGTTCGTCGGTGACGACGCACGTCAGACGGCGGCTTGTTACGGCGTGGCGGCCCGCCAACCCAGGTGGGGTCGGCGAGTACGCCGTGAGGACGGGCGTGGGGGCCTGGCGCCGGGAGTCCGGCCCGGCTTCCTCCACGACACACAGCAGGTGCAGCGACTGCGCGGCCGGGCCGCCCTCGGTTGCGGCGGCCTCGGCCTGCACGGGCTCCGGGTCGAAGCCCTCGAGAGGCTCGTCCAGCTTCCCGGCGATGCCCCAGAGCACGAAGACGATCAGCAGCAGCACCTCGGGACGCATCAGTTGAGCGGGCATGCGGCCTCCTGCGCCTCGTCACCGATGTGCGATGCCAGCGCGAACAGGTCTCGCTGGGCGGCCTGCGACGATGTCGATGCCTCGTGCCGCCGGATCTGCTCGTTGAGCCACTGGGGATTCGCCGTCAGCTGCGCTGCGGCGAAGTGGGGGTCGCTGTAGAACAGCTCCTGGGCCCACTGCGGGTAGCGCGCGATGGATTCGCGAAGCCAGCGCCGCGCGTTGACGAGCAGCCATTGGCGCAACTCGTCGACGTCGACCCGGCCGAAGTACGCCGTGGGCGACATGGGGCTGGTGCCGACGACCCGGACGCACGAGGCGAACGAGAAGGGGAGGTGATCGTTCGACGGACTGGTCAATGCCCAGTCAAGCGTCTCGATCTTCTCTTCCAGCGGCGTCTCGGGATCGGTGAGCTTTCTCAGCTCCTGCAGCAGCACCCAGTGCAGTTGCACCACGGCGGACTCGCTCCACTCGGGAGCGTCCTCGATCGCGATCAACTGCCTCGGCGCGTCCTGGGTCTGCAGAGGCAGTTGGTGCAACTGCAGGGTGTGGACGGCTTCGGCACGGCCGGGGATGGATGGGGGTTCGTCGAGTTCAAACAGCGAACCTCGGATGCAAGCGTTGGCGACACTCATGTTGAGCATTGCTGCCTCCATGGATGCGCGAAGCAACGCCCATCCCCGACGGGGCAGCAATTGCCCCGCGGGGTTGAGTGGGTGGCCGGTCATGAACCGGCGTGTAGGGCTGGCTTGGGCGGCGAGAGCCGCTGGATCGGTGTGCCAGCTACCGATCGGAAAAGACCTTTCGGCGCACGACCAAACGGGTCGCGCCTCGAAAGGCTGATCGGTGGATGCAGATGTGCCCGGGCGACGGGCGATGCGTCAAATCGACGCTCTGGAGGGCTTGCCTGATTTGGAGTGCAGGGCCAGCTACTGCACAGGCGCGAACCTTAGCGCCCGGCGCCGTGGGCTGTCAACGGCGAGGCGACGGTCGATTTGGAGGGGGGTTTCGACCCGCCTTTCCGGTGGCGCGCGACGGCGGTGCTCGGGATGATTGCGGTACCCGCCCAACTTCACTTGGACAACGGAGCCTGCCATGACCTCAACCCGACTCGCCGTCATCGACACCGGCCAGGTGAACGAGCGCATTCTGAACAAGGACGAGTACCGGGCGGACTTTCGCAAGGTCGAGGGCGCCTCGCTGAAGCGGACCACGCACCTCTCCAGCCCGCATGCCAAGCGCATGTTCGCGCGCTGCTTCTACAGCTTCCAGGCGTCGATGTATTTCATCAGCCAGCTCGGCCGGGCCAAGCTTGATCACGAGGTGGTGGAGCGCATCGAGCAGAACATCCGCGAGGCGCTGGACGCGGCGACCGACGAGATCAACAAGGCCATCGACCAGGCCGAGGCACTGCTCAAGCACCACAGCATCGAGACGCTGGCGTCCTACGACACGGTGCCTCTGCAGGAAGAGATCGGCATCACCTCCTCGTTCGGCAGGCGCTACTTCGACCTGATGCACAAGCTCGACATCATCATGCCGATGATGGAGACGCTGGCCATCGAGGAGATCATCAGTGAACGCGAGCTCGAGACGCGCCGGTCCCTGTACAAGAGGGTCGTGCTAAGCATCTCGACCAAGGCGCGCAACCTCTGGATGGGCGTGCGACGTCGCATGAACGAACGTGACGCGCGGCTGGCAGCGGAAGCCGCCAAGCCGCGGCCGCAGGCCGCACGACCGGCGCCCTCGACCAACCCCGACCAGGACGGGCCCCTCGCGGGCGAGGCTCCACCCGACCAGCGCGTCGATGAACCCGCTCCAGTCTCGGGTGAGCAGACGACAACGCCGATCCCGCAAGCCGCGGGTCAGGAGACCGAGTCGATGGCCGCCGGCGCTTAGCTGCCGAAGCCGAGGCGAGCGACGATCCAGCGGCGAAGCGCGGCGCTGCCTTCAGCGTCGGCCACCAGTTCCTTCGGTGTTCTGCCTGCCAGCTCCGCGATGGGCAGCGACACCCAAACCGAATAGCCGAGCGCAGCCGGGACGATCTGCTCCGGCGCTTCCTCCATGCCGAGTTCCAGCAGCAGCCTGCGGACGTGGGCAATGGCCATCAGGTCGGCGGGCATGGGCTTGTGCGGCAGGATCCAGTGGCAGCCGCGGTCAGTCCGGGCGTTCGCTCGAGTAGTCGACGCGCCGGTAGCGGTCCATCACCCGCATCTCGACCACCCCGAGCCACTTGGCCACCAGGTCCGGTGACTTGCCTCGGCGCAACTGGCGGAGCGCGAAGGTGTGGCGCAGGCGGTAGGCACCACCTTCGACCAGGCTCTTGTCGATGCCGGAGGCTTCGAGGACCGCCTTCACCGCGTCGTAGTGGGTCACCTTGCCCCATGGCTTGCCAGTACGCGTTGCGGGAAACAGGAAGTCGCCGGCGAGCTTCTGCTCCTTGCGTACCTGCAGCCAGTAGGCCAGCACGCGACCTGCCCACTTGATCACCGGTGCTTCACGTTCCGGGCTGTCGCCGTGCGCCGGCACGTGGACGGTGCCCGGCACGCCCTTCTCGTCGCCCGTGCGCACCACCGGGGACGTCACTCGAAGCATCCGGACATCGCCTGGCGTCAACCCGGAGCCCAGGTGCAGCGCGACGGCAGACCGGTTGCGCAGTTCCTGCCAGGTGATGTCGGCGCCGCGGCGGCCCGAGCGGGGAAGGCCGGCAGAGAGGTAGTTGACGAGGATTCGGGCCTCCGCAGGGGCCAAGTAGTCGGGCAGTGCGTCGCGCCGATTGGCGTTGGCATAGAGCCAGTCCTCACGGGACTGAAGCAGGGTCGCCGCCGCTCTGTTCGGGGAGGCGGATCCAGTGGCCTGCGCTCGGATCTCCAGCACGCTGTCGATGAGCTTCAGCCAGCGCCACGCGTGCCGTGGCGTGAACCTCCCGGCCTCCTTGAGTCGGCTAGGCTTTGCGCGGGCCGCGTTCGCTGGTTCGAGCCGGCTGTTGATGAAGGCGCCGAGGTGCGACTCGCTGATGCCGTCCAGGCCGACCACGGGTGTTTGGCTCAGGCACCACTCGGCAAACGCCTGCCAGAGGACCGTGTAGGAGCGAATGGAGGAGGCCAACGTGATCTTGCGCGCGGCTGCTGTGCGCTGGTGATCCAGCCATTGGTCGAACGCCTCCTGGAAGGCCCGCACCTGGTCGGCCGGGTCGGCATCGTCGAACAGGTCGAGGTTCTGCGGGGCCATGGTGAGGGATCATAAAACCGAACCAACGGCGCAGGCGTTGTTTCCTACAAGCGGCCCTTTCCGAGCTGCTTCGCCAGAGCCGAAAACGCAAGCCAGGAGGGGCCGAGCGGCGCCGCCGTTGGTTCGGTTTCAAGGTGGCCAGTATCGGGCGGCGCACGGGACCAGGCCCCACCCGCCGAACCCTCGTGGTGACGCACCGCGAAGTGGGCCCCCATTGGTGGGTACCCATCAACTCGCTCGCTGGGGCGATCGGTGAGTTCGCCGGCCCGCGGGAAGATCGGTGGCAGCAAGCCTGCGATCACCTCGCTGCAATGACGATTTGCAGGGGCTGTTTCGATCGGTCGGGCCGCATTGCAGAAGGAACGTGGAAACTCTGCGTTCACCTCAGCGCGGTTGGATGCAGGTCGAGACGATCTGCGTACCTCTTGCAGGCGGGCTTGACGGTGCGCAGACGCCGAGCACCCTGGGGCATGGACAACAGAACCGGTCGACAAACCGTTGGAGCAGACAGACGGGTCAATCTCAGGACGAACAGAACCATGAGTGAGCAGGGCAGGGCCGCGGAGAGACCGCAGGTCGAAGTCGCGGGCAAGGCTGCCGGCGGGGACTATTCCCCCGACGCCGGCGAGACGGCGCGCGCGATGACCGCCAACGCCGTGGTCTCGGCCGTGGCCAACGTGCCGCTGCTGCTGGCCGCCGTCGGTTTGGTCGTCTACATGGCGTTCGAGGCCGGGCTCAGCATTCCGGGAACGGTCTTCGGTGCGCTCGGCCTGGCGGCATCGGGCTGGCGCTGGTCGATGAGCAAGCGCTACCGCGTGCGCGAACCGTTCGACGAAGCGACGGCGCTGTCGGCACGACGAGAGGTCGAGCTCAACGCGGGTCTGTCTGGTCTCATGTGGGGCTTCGGCGCGCTGGCGATCTACCCCCACCTCAAGGAGGTCTCGCAGATCGCTTATCCGATGCTGCTGGCCGGATCGGCCGGCGTTGCGGCCCTGTATGCCCCGCTGGCAGGGCGTGCCTACCTGTACATGATCGTGCCGCAGGTCGCATCGCTGGTCATCGCTCATCTTGCCTTCGACGGCCTGCGGTCGATCGGACTCGCCGCGATCGTGGCCGGGTTCGGCTTCACGATGCACCGATCCGCGCAGTTGTCGAAGGCTGCGGGCGAACGGCTCGCGCGAGCGCTGCTCGAACGCGATCGCCTGCGCGCCGACCACGCGCGTCTCGCGGAGCTGGAACTCACAGAAGCCAAGCTGGCGGCCGAGTCCGCACGCAACGAAGCGGCGGCCACACGGGACCTGTTCATCGCCAAGGTCTCGCACGAGTTCCGCACGCCCCTGCAGACCATCGTCGCGCTGGCCGACCTGCTCGCGCTCAAGACCGCTGACGAGAGGTCCAAAGGCCTTCAGGAGCCGGTCCAGCGGCTTTCACGAGCGGCCGACCAACTGATGCACCAGGCCAACGACCTGGCCGCTTTCGTGCGGGCCAATCAGGCCGCCGGCTACGAGATCCGTGAGCGCCCGGTGAGGCTGGACGAAGTGGTGGCCGCGTCGATCACCGAACTCCGCGAGTTGGCCAACCGCAAGGGCGTCGAAGTGCGCGTCACCGTCCCGGCCATCTCGCTGCATGCCGACGACATGCGCCTGCAGCAGGTCATCGGGAACCTGGTGAGCAACGCGGTCAAGTACACGAACCATGGCCACATCGAGATCCACGCAGACGTGGATGGCGACGGGCCCCACTCGATGACCCTCTGGGTGAGCGACACCGGCAGCGGAATCGCCGAAGAGGTCCTGCCGAATGTCTTCGATCCGTGGTTTCGTGGCACGCGTGAAGCGCGCGGGCTGGGGCTCGGGCTATCGATCGTGCGGTCCCTGGTTGCCCAGCTCGGCGGGACCGCGGAGATCAAGTCGGAGAAGGGCCACGGCACCAGGGCCACCGTGCACATCCCGGTGAAGGTGCTGGACCAGCAGCCGACGCGGCCGCTGGCTGGCTCGGCGAGCCTGTCGGGCCTGCACGTCCTCGTCGTCGACGATGAAGACTCGGTTCGCAGCGCCGTCGCAGATCTGCTGCGCGCCAAGGGAGCCGAGTGTGTGGAAGCGCCGGGCACCGACGAGGCCCTGCAAGAGCTCGATTCCAAGGCTTTCGAGGTGGCCCTGGTGGACATCCAGATGCCCGGCGCGGATGGCTACGAGCTTGCACGAAGGCTGAGGGCTCGCTCGCCGGAATGCGACACCAGGCTGATCGCCATGAGCGCCTTCGGACTGGCCGAGCAGCACGGCCATCTTTTCGACGCCTACGTCGCCAAGCCCTCGAAGGCTGACAAGATGGTCGGCACGATCATCCAGACCTTGGCGCGCAGTCGGCCCGCCGCTGCCAGTGCGGCCCCTTTGAGCAAGTCGGGCGGAGCGTCCGGCTCCGGGTGAGTCGACGTCGGCGCCGAAGCGCGGCGCAGGCGCTGTCGGGTCTGTCAAACGCCCCTGAAAGCCGGCAGCACCTCGTTGACCGACACGGCGCGCAGATCGCCGACCAGCCGCCCCTGGCCGTCGGTGATCACCAGACCCCTTCGTCCTGCCTCCCGACATAGCGCGTCCAGCCGCGGATCCGCAAAGCTTGCCGGTGGATCGTAGGCCTGCAGCTGCAACCCGGCGACCGCGAGCAAGCCGTCGGCGCTGGGCTGATCCCGTTGTCCGGAGGGACCACACAGGCCAGCAAGCGCGGTTCGCAACGGTGATGTCCGGGGCTTCATGGTGCAGCAGGTGCAGGGCACCCCATCGTGCGTCTCAGTCCGGCACCGCGCAACTCGAAACCCCGGTCCAACCCCCCGTCCAAACCGCCCGCCGACTTCAGTTCAGCGGCTGCTTCGAACTGCGCCCGAGAAACTCGAGCGGCTCTTCTTCCAGCGCGCGCAGCGCCTCGTCCAGGGCCCGCTGGTCGGTTTCGAAGTGCTCGTCCCACACGTGCGAGGTGTTCTCGGCGTCGACGATCTCCAGAATCCACCGGTGGTCGGAATCGCCGTAGATGTCTACCCGCACCGTGACGCCGTTGCGCGTGACGTGCTGGCTCAGCGGCGACTCGATGAAGTCGGGCTCGTCGTCATCAGCGGCCATGCCGTTCTCCTCAGCGTCTTCGTCCTGCGCGGACCGGATCTTCCTCGACATGACAGTCGACATCGTCTCCAGGCGCTGACCGCGCGAGCGCTTGCAGGACTGCACCGCCTTGTTGATCTGTTCGTCGGCGACGATCGTCATCTGCTGCAGGTTGCGCAGCAGCCCCTTGAGCTCGTGATCCGGGGCTGGCTTCGTGTCGTCGGCGAGGAGTCCGGCGGCGCCTTCGAACATCGCATGCAGCTCGGCGAGGGCCACCACGGCCTCATGCGCTTTCTGCGGCAGCAGCATCTCATCGTCGGTGCCGAACAAGCCGTCAACGAAACCCTTGAGCTCCTGCGCGCGCATGCGGGAAAGTTCAAGCAGGGACTGGCGCGTCGGCAGTACCTCGAAGCGCGGCAGCCGGAACGGCGTGCGCGCGTTCTGGTGTTCAGAGAGGCGGTTCCAAAGGCCGTGCACGATGACCCGCATCACCTCCTCGACCTCGTCGGTAGACGCGAACTCGGGCAATTCGCCGCCCCAGGCCTGCGCGAGCGGCGTCATCGGCGAGACCTCCATCCGGGGGCTGGCGATCGCGCCGAGCAGGAGGGTGCGCAGCGCACGCAGCGGCGTCGGGCAGTGGTAGCGCGCCAGCAGGGCCTGGACGTCCTTGTCGGTCGGTGTGCCGCGGCCAGGAGGGGATTTGGTTGAGCTCATGAACGGGAGAATTGATCAGGGGGTTCTGGTGCTGACGCCTCGTGCCGTCCCAGCGCGGAATCATGTTCACGGCGTCTGCTGTGCCACATGCTTGACGCGAAGGATCTCGACCGTGCGCGAGGTGTCGATCACCCGATAAAAGGCAATGTAGTTTGCATGCAGCACGAGTTCGCGAACGCCGGCCGGCAGCCCCGGCCGGCCTTCATGGCCGAGCAGCGGGTGCTGGGCCAGCGGCTGCACCTTCTCGCGCAGCTTCTTGCCGAATGTGCGCGCACGGGTCGGACTGTCCTGGGCGATGTAGCGAACGATGCTGCGCAGGTCTTCCGACGCCTTGGGCCGCCATGCAATGCGGTAGTCGGCCCCCGACATCAGTCCCCAAGCTCCGGCCGCCAGGACTGCACGATCGCCTTGAACTCGGCCTCGTAGCCCAGGCTATCGGGGTAGCGGTGAACGCGGCCGATCAGGCCGAACACGGTCGTCATGTCCGCCACGATGTCGGTGTCCAGCGCCCACAGCGAGGTCAGGTCGAAGGCGCCGCAACTGCCTGTGTTGCACCAGGCCAGCAGAAAGTCCGCTACGACCCGGCTCTGCCCGGAGTCGCGCTTCGCATGCGCGAGCAGGCGCTCGAGCGCCAGCACTTCCTCGGTGGTGATCGCAGCGGGCGGCGTTTCAGCGGCGGCAGCCAGCATCGCCTGCGCAATGACCTGATCGGGCTGGCGCGGCGTCGTGCTCATGCGCCTTTCCTTCGTGCGAAGCTGGCACGCTGGAGCTCGATCGCATCGATCTCGGCGTCCATGGCCGCCATGACCTCGTCGTGCGGGACGCTCGGGCGCGGATCGTCCAGCGACTCCTGGATCTCGCCGGCGAGCCACCGGTTGTGGGCCGCGGCCTGGTGGGCCGTGCGCATCGCTTCGGCCTGGCTGGAGCGACTGCGGCTCATGTCCTTCTCGTCGGGTTTCCAGTCCGTGGCGTCGAGCTGCGCCACGGCGATGCCGACCTCGCGCAGCAGGATCATGGCCGAAGCCGGGTTGCCGAAGCGGCGCGGCTCGGTGCTGCGGGCCTTGGCCAGCACGGCATCCTGGCCACTGCGGGTGGCGATGCGCAGCATGAAGGCGCCGCCCTGGCCCTTGAGCGTGACACCGGCGACGCCGCCGGCCGCCGCCGTGGCGCGCAGTTGTTCCAAGGTCATGCTGTGCATAGGATCTACCGCATCAGAAATGGAATCATTGTGCACGGTTGACAGAAGTCGTGCAACGACCACCGGCCCAAGCGCGAGATTCGATGAGAGTGCGGAAGCATCGAGCCGCCAGGGCGACGAGGACCCTGGTCAAGCCAGCGCTGGCGGGAGCAGCGTTCATCTCGTATGCTTCTGGCGCGATTGTCGCCAAAACCGGTAATGCGCGACAATAATGTTTATGTCAACTATGCTGGGTAAATCCTGATCGGTGCCGAGCGTGGGCTACTCCCAAGGGATTGTCAGGCACTTACCGGCCGTGCCCGACGACAGCATCACGACCTCCCGACCATAGTCCAGCACCAGAAGTCCTTGTGGCACCGCGTAGCTCGGCAAGACGTGGGCACTCAACCTGGCAGCCAGCGTCACATCACCATGGAGCGTGTCTGCAGAAGCGTCAAGGACGATCTCTCCGATGCGGCTGCAGGTATTCGGGTTCCGAGGATCGAAGAGAGTCGCGTCGTGCAGTTCGACAAGCCAAACTAGCCGAGGCAATTCGATCGTTCGGTACCAGTCCTTAAGCGCTGGGTCGAGTTCATCGTCTTCGAGTGCCCAGCGCCTAAAGGCGTGCCGCTTGACCAGGATGGTGCGAAGCACGATATCGCCTTCAGGCTTGAGCCGCAGTGGCTTGCTAGTGTCGTACTGCGACAGCAGGACGCATGTGAAGGCAAGTGACTTCAGCGCCACCTGTTCTGCCTCCTTGGCCGTCATGTGGACCGCCTCAGGAAGCGGCACGATCAGGTTCTTCGCGTGCTCAATGCAATACGCCCGCGAATTTGGGTCGCCCGATGCGAGCGCCAGATAGGGTCCGGTGTTGTCGTTGTGAATGATCAGTGTCTCGACCCAGTCAGAGGCCACCCTGTGGCTAATTCCTAGGGGTGCCATAACCCGGCTCGTGTCAACGACAGGCCTGGCGCCAAGCTGACGGCCGATGCACACGACTGCATGTCCCCCACCTGGAGGAAAGAGGGTCGCAATTACTGGCAAGCCTGACTCGATGTACGGCAGCGCCTGTTCGATCACATGGGCCGACGTCGGCGCCGTGGCGGGCGGCGTGGGATCGCAGGTTAAAGTCAAGGGGTCGTGCCCAGCCGTGCGGACGGCCTCTAGCATCTGCTCGATGACCAGACCCTGCCGGCCTGCAAATACGCGATCGAGCGCCACGTATCGAGTCGCCGCTCGTGTGAGATCGGCCGGGTTGTATGCCGTGTTGCCGACCCTCTTCATCTGCGTTCGCAGCGCGATCCAGATGCTCGCCTGCGCGCAGGCGCCTACAGCGTTGTCCTGCTGCAAGTAGGGCGTGCCGCACACCTGGAATGCCTTGCCAGCAATATGCACCGGAAAGCATTCATGGCAGGTGACGTCAGTCGCATGGGCCGGAAGCAGAATGGAGGCCCCTATTGGCGCATGTCGAAGTGGGCGGATGGTCACGAAACCAAGGTACTGGCGGTTCGGCTCCGTCAGAGTGTCAAGGAACTCGAGTACATCCCTTGCCGCGAGCGCGTCACCAGGCTGCTGCTGAGGGACTGGGGCCGCAAATGCGTGGAGCCGTGAGCAATGCCGAGAAATGACCCGGTGCTGCTTGCTATAGAACGCTTCGTGCTCTGCGAGGAAGTCGGGATCCCGAACGGACTCCTGAACGAGGAGCGTCTGGGCCCCAATCTTCCGCAGATGCTGGACCACGTGCTGGAACGGCGCGAGCGGCTGGCCAAGCAACGCGAACGTCTGCATGTCGGATGCAGGCGGAGCTATGGCACGGAGGAGCTCTGATTCGTCAACGATCGACGCGAAGTCGATGAAGCGGTAGCGGAGACTCATGCGTGCATTCTTGCACGCACGATAGACTCGTTAGTTCAACGAACCGTGAGGCGCAGGTTCTCAACCGGAACCGAACGCTCCCGCTCCCGCAACGCCACCACTTCGTCGAAGATCGCGTTGGAAAGGACAGCGTTTAGCTGCACGCTCAGTTCTTTCGGGATGGGAACAGCGTGACCAGGGGCAGCCCGGGTCTGCTCGACCATCGGCTTGGCCAGCTCCACGGCAAACTCCAGAGCGCCAGCATCGATGATCGGCATGGTCGGGATCCTCTAGGTTCGTCGGGGAAAACCCACAATTCTACACAGAGAAATGCGGACCTGTCTAGGTGCAACCTCGCGGGACACCTTAGCGCGCACGCTAGCACAAAGCCGGTTCCCCCGACAGTCAGTGTTGCACGGCAAGCCACGCTCCGGAACACGAGAACAAGGGGGCCTAAGCCCCCTTTGTTCTTGCGATCTCGGGTCAAGTCAGGGCGTCGCCACTCCCCACAGCCGCCGCCACCACGCAACCAGGCGCCCTCTGGTGGTCAGAGAAGCTTTGCTTGGGGCTGGCGACGAGGAACCAGCCTCAGGCACGCTCGTCGTCACCGGCTCTGCCGAATGCTCTTGAAGCTGGGCGTAGTACCTCTCCTTTCGCGCCCTGTCCCGACGCCGCCCACCGTCGATGGCACCTTGGGACATGTCCCGCGCCCAGACCACTTCGCCGTTCCAGATGAAGTAGTGCGAGCGACACGGAAAGGCCCAGTTTCCTATGGACGGAGAGAGCGTCGGCCCCCGCTTGTCAAAGCTGATCGACCAGTCAGTCGGCGAGATCGGCGTGATGACCTCGCGACCGCATCCACATGCGCATAGGTGGCCAGCGACGTCGCCATCAGCCGTGACATACAAGGTGTTGCCCTGTAGCACCTCGGGGATGGACGACACCATCTCTAGCTTGAACCGCGCTCGCTTCATCACTGCTCGAGCCGACTAAGCTGGTTCAGATTTACGCTGAACGTCGTCTCGTACTCGTCGTGGTCATCAAGGTAGAAGCCGCACATCCGCTTCCACTTGGCAACCGCCAAGGCTGCGTTCAGGCAGTTGAAATCGGCAACCTGAATGTTCGATGCATATAGCTCCTCGTCGCGGTCGGCCTTCGGGATGCGGGCGAGCGCGACATCGCGAGTCGAAGGCGTGCTGGCCGTTACGCGACACGTGCCCCAGATCGACTCCTGGTCGTGCGAGAGGTTCAAGCCCATCCCGACATCGATCACCTTGACGCCGGTGCTCGCCAAAGCGCGCAGAACCAGTTGCCTGACCTCACTGCGATCGACGCACAAAAACACATAGTCGAACCCGGCGAGTTCATTCACGTTGCCCTCGTGGATCATGACCTCGTGTGGCACGACACCACGGCGCATCGTGGAGTAGTGCTCGCTGAGGTACCGCACCTTCGAGATCCCGCGATCGAGCATCTCGCGCGAGATCGCACCGGGGAAGCGGAACGCGTTATGTGGCCGCAGCAGGTCAGCATCGAACAGGTGAATCTCCACGACGTGGGTCTTTGCCACCAGGTCCAGCCCGTAGCTTCCAGTGCCGCCGAGCCCAACAAACGCGATGCGAAGCTGACGGAAGCGCGCCGCTAGGCGCTGGATTCCTGCGCGGCTTGACGCGGTGTCCTGGTACAGGAACACCGAGTCTTCCTCGACAGGCTCGCGCGAACGAAATGTTCGCGCATCCACCGTTGGATCTAGCGCCCTGGCCTGGCTCGAGATCACGCGCACGTAGCTGGTGACCTTCTCGTAGTAGCTCTCGTAGTACCCGCGTCTGGGCTTGTTCGAGAACCAATGCTGCGCGGTTACCCCCTCGGCGAGTTTGAACTCGCCACTCTGGCAACGAATCTGAACGAGGTCCGTGCCGTCAGCCTTACAAGGGTGCTCCCCAATGAAGTGGACCTGGTGGGCTCTATGCCGTTTCGTGTGGAACGCGAGGGATTCAGCTGACCGCCGCGGCCGGGCTGAACGGATGAGCCGGGAGGTTCTTCAGGCGTGACAGGCGCAGGTATGCG
>Ga0268298_10004289_pt1 | contig 14003 bp, 9 predicted proteins | sample WWTPWeurt_MetaG_FD_194462 | JGI IMG/M metagenome (GOLD analysis project Ga0268298, IMG submission 194462) | Activated sludge microbial communities from WWTP in Nijmegen, Gelderland, Netherland - WWTP Weurt | ecosystem: Engineered > WWTP > Aerobic digester > Activated sludge | place: Netherlands... | reverse complement strand
ATCCGAAAATCGGGAAAACCAGTACATTTGCGTGGCCTCAAGCTTCATAATTTAGATAGATTCCATTAAAAAATTACCTGTGTTCGCGATGACAAAACAATTGATTATCATGTGTTTGAGTCTGCTCATAATTGAGTCCAGCCTCAATTCGCAAGTGTGGATTAATGAATTCCTGGCTTCCAATGTCGGCAATTTGGCTGATCCGCAATACGGTGTCTATTCGGACTGGATTGAGCTCTATAATGAAGGAAGCACATCAATCAATCTGAGTGGTTGGTCACTGTCTGATGAGGAGACCAATAATCCCACCTGGCATTTCCCTCAAAATATAAGCATAGCCCCAAAATCATATTTGCTGGTTTGGGCGGATGGACAAAACACCGGGCTGTATACAGATTTTAAACTCAGCGCGGACGGAGAAAGCGTGGTGCTGTATAATTCTGTTGGTCAATTGGTAGACTTCCTCCCTTTTGGTTCTCAAAATCAGGACGTTTCTTACGGAAGAAAAACGGATGGTTCTAAAGATCTCGGTTTATTTACAACACCAACTCCCGGTAAATCTAATAATTCAAGCAAATTCTTTTCATCAGCAGTCGAACAAGTGCCCGTTTTTTCAGTTAACGGAGGATTTTTTAGCAAGGCCATTGAGCTTGATATCAAAAATCTGTACAATACAGGGACAATCAGATTTACATCAGACGGTTCGGATCCATCTGAAACCAGTTTAATATTTTCAGTTCCAATATTGATTAATCAAACCACAGTTGTTAAAGCCCGGATGTTTTATCCAAACCAAATCCCAGGTCCAATTGTGACAAATACCTACTTTATCAATGAAAAATTTGAGCAACGCAAGTTGCCTGTACTTTCTTTATCCACTCACCCTGATTATTTCTATGGAAAAGATAGTGGATTGTATGTACAAAATTTTAAACCTGAGTGGGAATATCCCATCCATTTGGAATTCTATCAAAATGATGGCTTGCTTGGATTTCATCATGATGCAGGTGTACAAGTAGGGGGATTGAATGCCTGGATATTACCTCAAAAACTCCTCAATATTTATTCGCGAAAAGCCTATGGATCAGGTAAATTCAATTTCCAGATTTTTCCCCGAAATAAAAGAAATGAATTTGGAGACCTGATTTTAAGATGCTCTGGTAATGATTGGTCAAATACCCTCTTTAGAGATGGACTTATGCAATCATTAATACATGATTATGCAGACTTGGATGCTCAGGATTTTAGACCAACGTCTGTTTATATAAATGGCAAATATCTTGGAATACATAATATCAGAGAAAAACAAGACGCTGACTACTGTAATTATTACCACCAAATCAATGAAGATAGTTTGGACTACATTGAAAATAATACAGAAGTAAAAGAAGGCAATTTAAATTCATACAATTCCATGGTCGGCCTGCTGAGTGCAGGGGTTCAGTCCGATACCAATTTTGCTTTGTTACAGTCGATAATGGACACTAAAAACTATACTGACTATATTATCTCACAAATATTTTCGGCAAATACTTCTTGGGGTCATAATGTATCCTGTTTCAAAAATCGGTCCGGAGCAAATCAATGGAGGTGGTTATTGCATGATTATGATCGTGGTTTTGACTTGGCCAACGTCAATTCTACCGGGATGAATTGGGCAACCGCCACAAATGGACAATCTTATAGCAATCCTGCATGGGCAACTTTGTTTTTGCGCAAAATGCTGGAAAATAACAACTACAAAAAGGCGTTTATCTCACGATTTGCTGATCATTTATACGTGAGTTACCATCCTGTCACCATTGAGAATAAAATAAATTACTTTGCAAATCTCATCAGATCGGAGATGCCTTACCAAATAGCGAGGTGGAAAGGCACAACATCTTCTTATGGAGACGCCATACCCACTTTAGAATTTTGGGAAAATGAAGTTTCGCAACTAAAAGAATACGGCATACAACGCAATGCATTTATGTGGACTGATCTTCTTAACTTTTTTAATTTGGCTGGACTAAGCACATTAAATTTATATATAAGTTCAACTGATGCCGGTACTATCAAATTACATGATTTTAAAATTCCTACATTTCCTTGGAAAGGAACTTATCTCCAAAAAATTGAATTGACACTCCAAGCTAATGCTAATCCGGGTTTTCAATTCCACCATTGGGAAAAAATAATGACCAGTGCGCATAGTATTTTTCCTCTGCAAAGTACCTGGAAATACAGAGATGAGGCTCTGGCACCTCCGGCTGATTGGAACAGTCCGAATTATGATGATAGAAATTGGACTCAAGGAAAAGCTGAATTTGGATATGGTGACGGTGATGAAGCGACAACCCTCCAATATGGGAATGATCCAAACAACAAAACAATCACATATTATTTCAGACAAAACTTCCATATAGATACAATATCAAATATTGTGAATTTATTTTTTCGCTTTAAGGCAGATGATGGAGCAGTTATTTATGTCAATGGCAAAGAAATTTATCGTTTCAATGTTCCTTCACAGCCAACTAAAATTGAATTCAATACTCTAGCCAGTAGTAATATCAGTGGCACAGCGGAAAATGAATTTAGATCCATAGAAATTCCAAAAACAACCTTACAATCAGGAGAAAATCTGATCGCTGTGGAGGTCCACCAGGTGAATCCAAGCAGTTCTGATATCAGTTTTGAAGGAGAACTTTTAGCTGAATATGTAAGTTCGGTGACAATTGTTCAATACTCTCCGATTTATTCATTGCAACTGGAAAAAGAAGCGAGCAATCTAAGGGCTGTATTTGAAATCGATGGTCATTGTGGTATACTATCTGAAAACATCTCCACAGATACAAAACTGGTCAAAGCCTGTTCCCCATATATCGCAACAGGAAATGTCCTTGTAAAAACCGGAGTTAAATTGAGTATTGAACCCGGAGTTGAAATCAAATTTCCGGCAGCTTGTAATTTAATAATCAATGGGCATCTCGATGCTCAAGGCTCAGAAAAAGAACCAATCATCTTTAGTGGCCTTAATGACAAAACAATATGGGGAGGATTATTCTTCCAAAACTCTGACAGCACTAATTTCCTCAATTTTGCTCAATTTACAAACGCAAGTGCTGGCTTAGATCGCACCTATCAACCAGCAGCCATCAGTTGTTATCATGCTGATCTTTCAATGGATCATTTACAGTTGACAAATGTGATGGACAATCCTATATTTTCACGATTTTCAAACATCGTATTAAGAAACTCCAATATAAAATCTAAAGTAACAGGAGATTGTATCAATGTGAAGCAAGGATTTGCTATTGTTGAGAATTGTGAATTTGAGGGATCTATAGAACAAGATATGGATGCTATTGATTATGATGGAGTTAAAAATGGAATCGTAAAAAACAACATCATTCATGATTTTAGAGGCGACAACAATGATGGGTTAGATATTGGAGAAAAGTGTGAAAATCTTGAAATCGAAAATAATTATATTTATCATTGCTTCGACAAAGGCATTTCTGTTGGACAGCAATCGACAGCAAGCTTGTTTGACAATACAATTGTTTACACGACTATTGGCATCGCACTGAAAGATCAAAGCAAAGCTACCATTGATCATTGCACTTTTTTTGGGAATCAGCAAGGAGTATCTGCTTACGAGAAAAACTCAGGCTTATTAGGAGGGTCTGGTATAATCACAAACTGTATTGTAAGTAATGCCTCATCCGACGCTTATCGCGCTGATACATTCAGCAGTTTAAACTTTGTTGATTGTCTATCGGATTTGGATCCGGGATTACCTAATCGTGGTGATATAAATGAAAATCCCGAATTTGTGAACCCAACGTATTACAATTTTCAACTCAAGTCAGGGTCACCTGCGATAGGCAAGGCATCAGATGCATCAAATCTTGGAACAAGAAATGTACGGCCGCAATCTGAAATCTACCAACTTTTGATTTCCGAGATCCTTTATGATGATTCACTCAGTAATTATCCTGAATATTTAGAAATTTACAATCCAGGGAATAAAGATATTTCATTAGCCAACTATAGAATATCTGAAGGGGTAGAATATGTTTTCGAAACTCCTGCTATTATTCATGCAAAAGAAGCTATCATTATCACCAGTGACAAAATCAAATTTAGTCAATTTCAGGGACAAGTTTTCCAATGGACTGACGGTAAATTAAAAAATGAAGGTGAAAGAATTCTTCTATTCGACAAGGATGGAATCCTCGTCGATTTTGTCAATTTTGACAATAAAGCACCTTGGCCTCCAGTTAATATGCTTGGTGGAAAATCCATTGAACTCATTAGTGCCAATTTGGACAATCATTTTGGTTCGAACTGGAAATACAGTGAGACTACAGGAGGAAGTCCAGGTAGCTTTACAGAAATCTCTAATGCGGATCAAGTTCAAAATTCATCCTTTAAATTAAGACCTCAACCTGCTTCAGATTGGGTTGAATTGGAATTTGAACATTCGGTAAACGATGCAAATTGTTATGTTTATAATATGTTGGGAGTTTGTTGTTCGGCCCAAAAAGCAAATGGTATAAATTTAAAAATTAACCTAATCGACAAGAACTTTTCTGATGGAAATTATTTAGTTCAGGTGATAGATAAAAATGGAACAAGCAGTTCACAACTATTAAGCATTGTTAAATAATTGCTATTGACTTTCTGGATATTTTTTGAATTTTATTATTAGTTATTCAGTGCTTCAGAAAGATTCATGCTCCACTTGTACACAAGATTTATCCTTTAATGGAATATTTCCAAAGAATTAGTTCATGATATTATTCATTTTATTTTGTTCAGAGACTAAGTTATACTACACACCATTATAGTCCTGTCCTATTCCACGTAGGTATCAAGCAAATATTGATTTGCGACAAATAAACTTCAATTTTATAAGAAACAGTCTCGTTGAGAAATGTTATTGATTTTTTACTAATGCAAATTTATTCCATGTATTTTCATTTGATTTTGAATCTATTATCACAATTTGACCACTTATTTTAATTGTGGCTTATTTTATATTAATATTTTTAGTAATGTGTATTAACACCATATTTAGGCGGTTAACTTTTACTTTACACAAATTTATTATACCTTTGCGTTTCTGTTTTCGCAGATCATGCTCGATTTTATGAAATTAAATTTCTAGAATTAAGCCTACTGCCAACCCATTCATCGATCCTTATTTTACATTTTATGCGTTTGACGGCTTCATTATTTATTGGTTTTATCTTGCTCAGCGCTTGGACTTTTGCGCCTGCGGGTACTGGCGTCCCATCTGACAAACCAGGTTCACCTATTGTTGTGGGCAGTCCATTTTTTGAAGATGAAGTAAAAGCAAGGCTTTCAGGTATGTATAGCATTGTAGGCGAGGTGCCTATTGATGAAGATGTAATGGATCAGGTTAAGAGATTTGTGTCAGTGGATAGAACTGCCAGTAAAATGCTATTGCAGAGAAGGGAGCAATTTTTTCCAGTATTGGACAAGTTGTTTATGGAAGCCGATCTCCCTTCTGATTTGAAGTTCTTAGCCGCAATCGAATCCGGTCTCAATCCGGCAGCCAAATCGGGAGTTGGTGCAGCAGGTTTATGGCAATTCATGCCAGGTACCGCAAAAATCTTAGGTTTAAAAGTTGATGCAGCCATGGATCAGCGGTTGGACGTTGTTCTTTCAACTAAAGCAGCAATCAAATACCTTCAAAAACTTTACAATCTTTTTGGAGATTGGGCGCTGGCATTAGCAGCTTATAACTGTGGAGAGCAAAAAATCATAGACCTAATTGACTCAGGAGTACCCAAAAATTTTTGGGAAATGCGAAAGTATTTGCCTAGGCAGACACAACTTTTTGTTCCCGCGTTCATCGGTATGAACTATATGATGCAATTTTATGGCGAACATGACCTGCTTCCGGATGCAGATGAGCCATTACATTTACCATTGTCATATGCCAAAGTATACAAGGAAATGCAGGTCTCTGACTTGCTATCCAGTACCAAAATAGATAAAGACATCTTTTATTTTTACAACCCTGCATATAGAAAAGGTAATATTCCAGGCAAAAAAGAAGGAATATTCATTGCACTTCCAGATAGTCTAATGAGTTCTTTTGTCGATTACTATGTTATCAAATTTGAAACAAAGGACGGCTTAACCCCTGAAGAGGTTCGCTCTTTAAATCCTGAAGACAATTATCTGGAAGTGATCAGTTTCTCCAGACCATATGTTTTCCAGCCTGAAGGCGTTATCAGTTACCTCTCAACTGAAGTGGCTTATACAAAACCAGAGATCATTCCTACTAAAGAAAAACTTGCAGACCTTTCTCCAAATTTAGAAGAAAGCAGGCTGATTCGACACATTGTGAAAGCCAAGGAATCCATTGCTGATGTGGCCATCCAATATCCTAATGTTGGAATACGCGACTTGATAGATTGGAATCAACTCGACATTTCACAGGCTTTACAGCCTGGGCAAATCCTTTTGATCAGAAATCGGAGCTAAAAGAGAACTTCACTGACTCCTTAATTAACTTATTATTTTAACAAAGCTTAATCCGTATTAACAGCAAGGTTTAAATGTCATAATACATTTGCGCTAAAATTAAAATCCAACACACAATGAAAAATTTAGCAATCGTATTATTTGTTTCTCTTTTGATCGTTTCTTGCAAAAACAACGAACAATTTCGTGCACCAATTGATGCTTTAGCAGCAGACTGGGAAAAATCTACTGGTAATGTAGCAGAAATTGGAAATTTAATTTCAGGACTTCAGTCTAATTTGACTTCAATGAAAGACAGTTTCGTTGTTGATCCAAAATTGAAATTGACGCCAACGGCAACAGCTACAATTGACTCTTTGAAAAATACCTACATGGCGTCCTTAAATAACGTTGAAGGTTTGACTAAAGGTTATTCAGAGTTTTCAACAAAATGGACTGATCTTACTAGCAAAATGAACAGCCTTAAAGAAGGTTTGGCAGCAAACAAATTGGAAGGAGACGTTATGGCTCAAATCAATGAATTGAAAAATTCTGTAGCTGAGGCTACTACAATGACTGAAGGTTACAAATCAAAGTTAGAAATGATCAGAGCAAACTCAATGTCTGTATATCAAAGTTTCAAAGCAGCATTGATGCCTGCAAAAAAATAAGTCTTGAGTGACATACATTCAGTCTAAAATAGTCTGAACCAAGTTCACTTTAGGAATGAAGAATTAAGAAAAGAGTCTGGAAATATTCCAGGCTCTTTTTTCTTTATGACCTTTAGAGTTTATAACATCTATACTCCATGAATTGAGTAACTTGTTTCACCCACATTTTTACTTTTAGATTCGTATTGAGAATCAAACCAACAATAAAATCATGGGTTTTGATGTAACCGGATGATTTCGCCAAGCGAAAAACGAAAGAGCAATTTTACTGGATTATGAGGGAATCGATCAAATTTTCGCTTGGCATTGCAATAGCAAATCATTGAATAAACAATTGTTTTTTTCAAATTCCATTAGTAACTATAATGATTGAACTAAGTGCAGTTGAACTTTTGGCTTGTCTAAAAGATATCTATCCTTGCTAATCAAGCACATTATAACGAATTGATTTTGAAATCAATTTGCTATGTAATACAAATTAAGCAATATCATTTGGGTTAGTAGTCCAGAAAAGTAATTCTACAAGCATCATCCGTATATCCGGTCACCATTCGTTCATTATCTCGAGCCAGAAATAATGCTTTGATAATATTAGCATCAGTTGTTGCCCCAATATAATTTTGATTGGCACCGGGAAACTTATACGCGAATACACGACCATCATTATAAATTCTCAATCGTGAAATTTTGACCCCTGAAAATACTGCACCACAACTACCCTTACTTGATTCGTGTTCGAGTTGTAAACCGTTCTTGCTTTTTGTGGTGCTTGACTTTTTTTTCATCACTTTCGTTTTTTCAGTTGGTGAGTTTGTTTTTGATCTTAGTTTTGCCATATTCACTTTATTATATTAGTGTCGATTTATGGTAAAATATTCCAATTTTCAGTTTCTAATGTTCATTTTTTTTCAAATTAGATATCGATTTCCTTTTGTACGCAACATCTTACGTCTGAATCCTTAACTTTGAGCCAAATTATACAAATTGATGAAAAAGCATAATTTTTACGCCGGGCCAGCGATATTGCCTCAATCTGTCTTACAGGAAGCAGCTCAGGCTGTTTTGGATTTTAACGGAAGTGGGCTTTCTCTACTTGAAATTTCTCATCGAAGTAAAGATTTTGAAGCTGTAATGCATGAATCCGACGAAAGAGTGAAGAAACTTCTTCAGATTGGTGATGAATATGCAGTGCTTTTTCTTGGTGGAGGTGCAAGTTCTCAATTTTCAATGGTTCCAATGAATCTATTACGAGATGGTGAAAAAGCCTATTACAGCAATACCGGAGTATGGGCCAGTGGTGCGATCCGTGAAGCAAAATTATTCGGTCAGGCAGTGGTTTTGGCAAGTTCAGAATCTGACCAATTTAGGCATATACCGAGAGATTATAATATTCCAAATGATGGTGCTTATTTCCACATGACATCAAACAATACAATATATGGCAGTCAATACCACTGGTGGCCTCAATCGGAATTGCCATTGATTTGCGATATGTCGTCTGATTTATTTTCCAGACCTGTAGAAGGCAATAAATTTGGGCTCATCTATGCCGGGGCACAAAAAAACCTGGGACCTGCAGGTGTCACACTTGTGGTAATCCACAAAAATCTGATATCTAGAAGTGGGCGCAAACTACCTGCAATGTTGGATTATAAAACACATGCGGAAAAAGGATCAATGTACAACACGCCTCCAGCATTCCCAATCTATGTTAGTTTGTTGACAATGAGATGGATTGAAAAAATAGGAGGACTGGAAAAGATTCAGGCTTTAAATCAAGCAAAAGCCAATTTGCTATACGCTGAAATTGATCGCAATTCATGTTTTGAAGGCACTGTTAAAGTTGAAGATAGATCTCTGATGAATGTTGTTTTTGTACCAAAAAAACAAGAATACGAAAGCATGTTTTTGGAACGATGCAAAGCTGCTGGTTGTGTTGGTCTGAATGGTCACAGATCCGTAGGTGGTTTTAGAGCATCACTTTACAATGCATTAGAACTATCCAGTGTTGAAACATTGGTAAATCTTATGCAGGATTTCGAAAAAAATGTCGGATAAGTCTTTTACATATGATCAGGAGGACAAAGCTCCGATTTGACGAACTTAATATCTTGCTGGAAATCCACCTGGAAAGACGTTCTTCTGCACGGGTATCTTTGGGTAAGGATAAGGCAATCCTTAGAATCCCTTTTCTGAGTTCAATCCCCGATACAGAAAAACATATTGAATGGGCAAAAAACTGGATTGGTGATCGAATCAAAAGTGATGCTTCACTAAAAGAAAGATATTCTGCCAAAGCATACGTCAGTGGAAAAAAATATATGGTACTCGGGGAAGAGATCGTCCTCCAAGTTGTTGAAAAAGGTACAGATCAGGTAGCCAAGGCTAATCTGGTAGAAAATACTCTTCAGATCTATCTTCCTGAAGGATTGGAAGACGATCAAAAAAAAGAGGTCTGCTCTACTGTTATTCATGGCTTGATTAGCAGACGTTTCTTACCTCGGTTGAAGATGAGAGTTTTTGAATTGAACCACAAGCATTATCAGCGAACTTACCGAAATGTAAAGATTAGGCATAATCACAGTAATTGGGGATCTTGCAGTACTGCAGGTAACCTGAGTTTTAGTTCCAGACTTTTATTGACTCCTTTGTTTGTGTACGATTATGTAATCATACATGAACTCGCACATTTGGTCGAACACAACCATTCAGACAGATTTTGGGCCCAGGTAGCCAGGGCTATGCCGGATTTTCAGAGAGCTGAGGATTGGTTGCGTATCCATGGAGAAAAATGCTTTTGGTAATTACTTATTTGATTGTCTTTGCTTTATATATATAAAATAATCGGAAATATTTTTTTTAAAAGCTTTAAGAATAGAAAATAATACATTCAAATACTTGGTATATAAAATATTTCTATACTTGTGGCAAATTTTTAATCACAATCAAAACTTAAAACAATGAAAAGATTCTTTCAACTATTGGTGCTTTTGGCATTTGTATCAGTTTCAGCTTCGGCACAAGGAAACCTATTCGTAGGTGGTCAATTAAGTTTTTCAAGCAATGATTCAGAAAACTCATTTACAGTGTCCCCTAATCTTGGATACAGGATCAATGAGCACATGGTACTCGTAGGAGCAGTTGGTTTTACTTCAGGAACCACAGATAAAGATTTGATCTCAGAAACAAAAACGAGCGGATTTGGTCTTGGTGCAGAATTGAGATATGGCTGGATGTCAGGAGATAATGTATTTTGGTTTCTTGCGCCGGGAGTTAATTTCGGATCTTCGAAAGTAACAATAAGTGACGTTGATTCAAAATCAACAAACTTTGGAATTGCCCTTCGCCCAGGTATATCTTATCAAATGTCTGACAGATGGTCAGTAACTTCTCATTTTGGCAGTTTAGCATATGATAGCGTAAAACCTAAAGATGGAGATGCTGTAAATACATTCGGTTTGAATTTGGACTTAGACAATATTGATTTCGGTTTGAGCTTCCATTTCTAATCATTAAAAATTAAAGTCAATTAGAAGGCAGTCCTCCGAGGCTGCCTTTTTTATTTGTAGGCTAAGCGGATTTAACTTAGTTTAGCATCTCAATTGCAAACTATTTTATGCAAATTTTACAATCCAAAACAGCTCTAGTCACAGGCGGAAGCAGAGGAATAGGTGCTGCCATAGCAGAAAGATTGGCCTCTGAGGGTGCCAACGTGGCGATAAGCTATCAGTCTTCCCCTGAAAAAGCGAATGAGCTTATTCAGAAATTACAATCTTATGGTATTCAAGCCAAAGCATATCAATCCAATGCAGCTGATTTTCAGCAAAGCGAACTTTTGGTCCAAAACGTAATTCAAGAACTCGGAGGATTGGATATCCTAGTCAACAATGCTGGGATTACAAAAGACAATCTGTTGCTCAGGATGACTGAAGAACAATGGGACTCTGTCATCAATACCAATTTGAAGTCGGTTTTTAATCTCACCAAATTCGCCACAAAACATATGATGCGTCAACGATCGGGCAGCATCATCAACATCAGCTCTGTGGTAGGCGAATTTGGAAATGCCGGGCAATCCAACTATGCGGCGTCGAAAGCCGGTATAGCAGGTTTTACCAAATCTATAGCAAAAGAACTTGCCTCCAGAAATATTCGATGCAATGCAATAGCTCCAGGGTTTATAGAAACGGATATGACCCATGTTTTGGACGAAGCTACGAAAGCTACTTTCATCAAAAACATTCCTCTAGGAAGGTTGGCATCGGTAAAAGAGGTAGCAGATGTGGTGTTTTTCCTTGCCGGAGAGCAATCCTCATATGTTACAGGTCAGATCATCAGTGTCTGTGGCGGGATGAACATCTAAAACCTCTGAAAGAAAATGATCGCCATTCGAGACATTCTGGTAAGTGAAGATATCATAGAAGAACAGTTTATATGTTCGTTGGATCGGTGCAAAGGAGCTTGTTGTTACGAAGGTGATCTTGGAGCCCCTCTTCAGGATGAAGAGCTCGATATTCTCGATGAAATTTATCCAAAAGTCCGACCATATCTCTCTCAACGATCTATTGAAGTCATTGAAAATAAGGGACTTTATGCATTTTACAAAGATTTAGGGTCCTATGGTACACAACTAGATAAAGGTGGACCTTGTGTATTTATGGGCTTAGATCCAACTGGTGTAGCATATTGCAATATTGAAAAAGCATGGAAAGACGGCCTCATTGATTTTCGGAAACCTATCTCCTGTCATCTTTATCCTATCAGAGTATTATCGAACAAAAACCAAGGGTTTACAGCAATAAATTACGACAGATGGGAAATTTGCAATCCGGGCTGCCAACTGGGTAAACAGGAAAAAATGCCCTTATATAAATTTGTCAAAGAAGCCATTATTAGACGTTTTGGAGCTCAATTTTACGATGAGCTGGACGAAATCGCACAAGACTTGTCAAAGGAAAGCCAGGACCATTAGAATGAAATATGCTCTACGATCCAAAATTCAGAGAAATCTCATTGAAAATCAAGCACAAAGAGCTTATCTTTGCGACTCTTAAAAAAGAAACTACAGCTCCGCTGACATTTTTTACTAAAAAGTTGAACTACAAAGACTTAATTTAGAATCATGGGATTGATAAGCAATATCAGAAAGCATCTATGGTTTGTGACGATTTTGATTGCACTCGCCTTGATCGGTTTTATTGTGATGGATATGACAACCGGCAAAGGTGCAATTTTTAACAATACAGACACTTTGGGCAAGGTAGCCGGTGAAAAAATCAACTACAAGGATTTTTTGCAAACCGAAAAAGTCCTTTACAACAACACAGATGTTGACTATTTTGGACGTAAGGAGTACTTGTGGAACCAATATGTTGAAAGAATTTTACTGAACAAAGAAGCCGATAACAATGGTACTGGTGTCTCTGAACCTGAACTCAAGGAGTTGGAATTTGGTAACTTTTTGTCTCCGGTGATCCAAAGGAACTTCCGCAACCCTTCCACAGGAGTTGTAAACCGAGAGCAGTTGAACCAATTTAAAAATGGCCTGGAAAACGAAAGCCTGCCAGCTCAGTTGACGGAATTTTGGAAAGTACAGGAAAAAGAAATCATCAAGGACAGGATGTACACAAAGCTCAACAACATCGTGAGCAAATCGCTGCATATGCCAAACTTCATGGTGGAGAGAAATCAAGTCGAAAGCAATACCAAATATACACTTATAGCGTCCAGGGTTCCTTATACGGCTATGAAGGATGATGAAGTTGAAGTAAAAGATGAAGACTACAAATCATATATAGACGCCAATCCCGGGCTTTACAAAAATGATGAAGAATCACGCACCTTGAAATATGCAGTAATACCGGTAGAGGCTACATATCAGGACTCAGCCAACATTAGAAAAATTTTAGAGGATAAAATAGCCTCTTTCAGGGATTCTAAAGACGATTCTTTATTCGTCGTAACCAATTTAGGTAAATGGGAAGAAACCTACATTACTCCGGAAAAAATATCTAAAGGTCTCGGACAAGAAATTTACAATAAAAATGTAGGGGATGTTTATGGCCCATATGTGGACGAAGGTGAGTTTCGACTTGCTAAGGTCTTGGGTAAAAAAGTATTGGCAGATTCTGTTAAATCCAGACATATTCTCCGTAGAGTATCTACTCAAGCTGAGTTTATAGCAGCAACCAATTTGTTAGACTCATTGAAAAATCTGATAGAGACAGGCAAACAATCCTTTGACTCATTGGCTATCTTGTATAGTCAAGATCCCGGCAGTGGTACAAAAGGTGGAGATCTCGGATTTGCAGGTGAGAACATGATGGTCAAACCTTTTAATGATGTTATTTTCTACAAGGGTGACAAAGGTAAGTTGTATGTAGTCCATACTGATTTCGGTGTCCATTTGGTTCAAATCACAGATCAGAAATTCCTTACCAACAGACAAGGAATAAAACTTGGAATCATCTCAGAAACGATTCAACCAGGAGATGATATTCTAAACGCAAAACTTGAAGAAGCTCAAACTTTAGTCCAAAATAATAAAACATTAGAAAGTCTAGAAAAAGCTCTTAGTGCAGAAGGAAAATATACCATTGAACTGGTAGGAAATGCCTATGAAAATACATTCAAAATCAACAAGCTTGGTGAAAATGCGAACAATATAGCTCGTGAATTCATACGCTGGTCATATGGCAAAGATGTTGCCCCAGGCGAAGTTTGTCCGGAAGTTTATTCCCTCCAGGATGACGTAAAAAAGTTTACAAACAGATATCTGATAGGTGGTTTGAGCTCAATCAATCCAAAAGGTTTAATGACAGTAGACGCTGCTAGAAATTTCATTAC
>Ga0268298_10004287_pt1 | contig 14010 bp, 12 predicted proteins | sample WWTPWeurt_MetaG_FD_194462 | JGI IMG/M metagenome (GOLD analysis project Ga0268298, IMG submission 194462) | Activated sludge microbial communities from WWTP in Nijmegen, Gelderland, Netherland - WWTP Weurt | ecosystem: Engineered > WWTP > Aerobic digester > Activated sludge | place... | reverse complement strand
AAGCTCATGGTGCCGAGACACAGCTCGGACACGCGGAGTCCAGACTTTCCGAGCAACCGATAGCGCAACATGATGCCTCCGTTTCGGGCCCTTCACTTGGGGGAGGACGCGCGCGGCGTCAACGCTTGGCGATCGTCCTTCGGGAAAACCTCCAGGTCTTCGACGTCGTCGTGGTGCGCCGGTCAGCCCAGCCGGTTCGCGCTCAACCGGGTGGGACCCAGGTGCAGCGGCTCTGCCGGCATTGGGCTGGCTCGCCGATGCTCGCGGCACAATCTGCGCCGCAGCGTTCCGGCTGGTGGCACGAGTCGAAGCGCATGAGATCGCGCCGATACTGCTCCAGCGCCTGCGTCTGGATGGCCGCGTTGGGACAGCGGCATGCCTGACAGGCGTCGCCTTCGTAGATCGTGCCGCACTCGCTGTCTTTGCTGCAACTCACCGCGTAGTCGAGGGCGTCGATGCTGGACTTTCGCTGCTTCGTCGTGCTCGCTCCGGCCGGTGTCGCGCCAACCGGTGTGGCGCCGGCCGGTGTCGACGCGGGCCCGGTACTCGACGCGCAGGCAGAGAGCGCGACGCACGCGATGAGGACGGATGCGCTCAGGCTTCGGAGGACCAGGACCATGCGTTCTTTCATCGGGGTTTTCTCCAGGCCCGAGCTTCAGGGGCTGTGGGTCTCATGGGGCAGGGTCTGCCATTGGCCGATGTACGAGCTCGTTGCGTCGACGCGCAGTCGGATGCCCGGCGTGCGCGGGATCGGGGAGCTCGAGACGAGCAGGAAGCGTTTCGTGGCCCCGTCCCCCAGGCTCCGAGGATCGCAGCTCGTCACCGTGTCGAGAGTCCCGGTGCTCGAGACGAAGGACGCGCTGACGCACAAAGCGCCGCACTCGGCGTGGCCCAGCATGGCCCGACAGCGGGCTTCCACGGCGACGCTCACCCGGTCATCCGCCCGGCGCGAAGCGCGCACTTCCGAGAAGTCGATGATGGCTCGATGCCCGCAGGCCGCCCCCAGGCCCGCGACGAGCAAGAGCATCGGTCGCATGTCGGAGGAACTCGCTGGAGGCCATTTGCTTACACCGGCGAATTCCCTCCGAGCTTTCGCAGCGAAACGTTACGATGCGCTCTGCCGGATGAACACCATTGGGTTCGACGACGGCCCGTTCGACCAATCGTTCCGTGGCGACGTCCCGCTCGTCGGCGTCGTGTGCGCGCGTACCCGGATCGATGGAGTTCTCATCGGCAAAGTGAGGCGCGACGGCCGCGACGCCACGCGCCGCATCGCCGAGCTCGTCTCCCGCTCGCCCTTCCACGTCCAAGCCCACGCCATTTTGCTCCAGGGCATCGCCGTGGGCGGGTTCAACGTCGTGGACGTCCAAGCTCTCCATGAGGCGCTCGAGCGACCGGTGCTGGTCGTGGTGCGGCGACCGCCGGACCTCGCGCGCATCCGGCGCGTGCTCCTGGAAAAAGTGCCGGGGGGCGCGCGCAAGTGGCGGCTCATCGAGCGCCTCGGTCCTCCTGAGCCGCTCGATGGGGTCTGGGTCCAGCGCGTCGGCCTCGACCTCTCTCGTGCCCGGCAGGTCCTCCGTGCCAGCCGCCTGCATGGCTCGTTTCCCGAGCCGCTTCGGCTCGCCCACTTGATAGCGGGGGCCGTCGGCAGGGGGACCAGCAAGGGGGGCGCTTGATCTGCCTCGAATTCAAGCTTTTTTTGCGCGCGCCGTTCCCGATCCGCGAGGCCAGCCATGGTGGAACGACGTGCAATCGAGATCAAGAAGGGGGCTTCGGTCGCACAGGACCCAGCCGTGGCAGCCGCAGAGCTCCACGCCGCGTTGGCTCAGCCTGACGCTAGCTTCGCGCTCTTCTACTGCTCGTCCGAGTACGACCTCGACGTGCTCGGACGCGAACTTGCGACGCGCTTCGGCTCGGTGCCGCTCATCGGCTGCACAGCCGCTGGCGAGATCGGGCCCTCGGGCTATCTGAATGGTTCCCTGACGGGGGTCAGCATCGCGTCGAGTGAGCTCCGCGCCGTCACTGCGCGCATCGACGACGTCAAGAGCTTCGAGCTGTCACGGGGCGAGGCCATCGCCGCGCGCCTGCTGGCGGAGCTCGGGAAGTCGGGCGTCCCGCCCAAGGGCGAGAACACGTTCGGCTTCCTCTTGATCGACGGGCTCAGCATGCGTGAGGAGCTCGTGGTGAGCTCGCTCTATCGCAATCTGGGCGACATCCAGCTGTTCGGGGGCTCGGCGGGCGACGGCACCCGCTTTCGCCAGACCCACGTCTACCACGAAGGTGCGTTCCGAACGGACGCGGCGCTGTTCACTCTGATCCAGACCAGCCTCCCGTTCACCGTGTTCAAGACTCAACACTTCGTGGCCTCCGACGACAGGATGGTCGTCACCGAAGCCGACCCCGAGCGACGCATCGTCACCGAAATCAACGGCGTGCCCGCCGGTCGCGAATACGCCCGCATGGTGGGCCTCGAGGTGGACAAGCTGACGCCTCTGATCTTCTCCACCTACCCCGTGGTCGTGAAGGTCGGCGGCACCGACTTCGTGCGCTCGATCCAGAAGGTCAACGAAGACGAGAGCCTCTCGTTCTTCTGCGCCATCGACGAGGGCATCGTGCTGACGGTGGCCCGCGGCGTGGACCTGGTCCAGAACCTGGAAGAGACCTTCGAAAGCGTGCGCGCATCGGTCGGTGCGCCCGAACTCGTGCTCGGCTGCGATTGCATCCTGCGTCACCTCGAGCTCGATCAGCGCAACATCAAGCCGCAGGTCGCAGAGATCCTCGCGCGGAACAACGTGATCGGTTTCAGCACCTACGGCGAGCAGTACAACGCCATGCACGTGAACCAGACGTTCACGGGTGTGGCCATCGGAGCGCGTGGCGGTGGTGTGCCCGTCTGACGCCCCGGGCGCCCTGACGCGCGAAGAGCTCGAAGGCGAGCTCACCCGCCTGCGCAAGGTCAACCGCGCGCTCATGCGGCGTGTGGAGAGGGGCATGGACGCCCAAGGTGAGGCGTTCTCGCTCTTCCAGGCAGCCACCTTGCTCGAACGCCAGGTGCAAGCGCGGACGGACGCGCTCCAACGCTCCAACGAGGCGCTGAAGCAAGCCAAAGAGACCGCGGATCATGCCAACCAGGCCAAGAGCGAGTTCCTGGCCAACATGAGCCACGAGATCCGCACGCCCATGAACGGGGTCTTGGGGATGACCGAGCTGCTCTTGGCGTCGCGGCTCGCGCCGCACCAACGAAAGCTGGTCGACAACATCCAACGCTCCGCGGATTCTCTGCTCGGGATCATCAACTCGATCCTCGATTATTCCAAGATCGAGGCGGGGCGTCTCGAGCTCGAGAGCATCAGTTTCGACCTCAGACACGCCATCGAAGAGAGCGTCGAGCTCTTCGCCGAGCGTGCCCGAAGGAAAGGCCTCGAGCTCACCTGCCACTTCCCGGTGGGCCTTCCGACCTGGCGGCGCGGAGACCCGGCGCGCCTGCGCCAAGTGCTCACGAATCTGCTCGGCAACGCCATCAAGTTCACGGCGACCGGTGCGGTGCGCGTCGAGGTCTCCGTTCCCGCGGATGATCCCGAACAGGTGGAGTTCCGCGTCCGCGACACCGGCATCGGCATTTCGGTCGAGGCGCGCCAGCGAGTCTTCGACTCGTTCTCCCAGGCCGATGGCACCATGACGCGCCGCTATGGTGGCACCGGACTCGGGCTCGCCATCGCGCGGCAACTCACGACGCTCTTGGGCGGCGAGGTCGGCGTGGAGAGCACGGTCGGTCACGGATCGACCTTCTGGTTCACGGCGCGGCTGCCCATCGAGCCCGAGCGCTCGGAGCTCGGCGCGCTCCGGCTCGGCGGGCGTCCCCGCGTGCTCCTCGGGCAGTCGAGCGAGGTCGGGCGGCGCATCCTCGCCGAGTACCTCGAGAGCTTCGGATGTCAGGTCGTCGCGCTGCCTTCGGCCGCCCACGTCCTCGCGCACCTCGCCGGCGACCCCGAGGTCGACGTCGTTCTCGTCGACTTCGACAACGACGCGAGCAACGCGATCCGCGTCGTCGACGCGCTCTCGGAGCTCCCGAGGCCGCCCATCCCCATCGCCCTCAGTGCCATCGGCGGCGTCTCGGAGCACGCCGCCCTCGGCGTTCGCCACGACGTGGAGAAGCCCATCGCCTACGAGCCGCTGTTTCGCGTGCTGGTCGCCGGTCTTGGTGGGCAAAGCACACGCGAGCCTCGCGCGACCCCCACACTCGCGCCGCGCGAAGCGCCGACCGATACGTCGCCCCGGGTGTTGGTGGCCGAAGACAGCGCCGTGAACCAAGAAGTGGCCGCCGGCATGTTGGAGCTCCTCGGCCTCCGAGCCCACATCGTGCCCGACGGTCGCGCTGCCGTGGAGGCGTACCGCCACGGAGGCTTCGACGCCGTGCTCATGGATTGCCAGATGCCGGAGATGGACGGGTTTGCCGCGACCCGGGCCATGCGCGCGTTGGAGCTCAGCGAGCACCGAAAGAGGGTTCCCATCATCGCGCTCACCGCCAATGCCATGCGCGGCGATCGCGAGCGTTGTCTCGCTGCTGGCATGGATGACTTCGTCAGCAAACCGTTCAAAGCCAAGGAGCTGCGAGCGGCGCTCGCGCGCTACGTGAGGTTGGAAGCCGACCCCGCGCGCGAAGCGCCGAAACCCGAACCCGCGCCGCCGCCCAGCGAAGTCGTGCTCGATCCGGAAGCGCTCGCTCGCATCGAGGCCTTGCAGCGGCCCGGCCGTCCGAGCGTCCTTTCGCGCGTGCTCGAGCTGTTCCTGGAGCACGCACCGCCCCAGATCGAGCGACTCGTGGCAGTGGCCGGAGCCGGCGACCTGGAACAGGTGAGGAACGTCGCTCACGCGCTCAAAGCCAGCGCCGCCAACGTGGGAGCAGATCGACTCGCGCGTGCGTGTGCGGAGCTCGAGACGCTGGCGCGCGAGGGCGCAGCCGCGGACTACGGCAGCCTGGCGCGCGCGGCCCAGACTGAGCACGAGCTGGTCTCCTGCAAGGTGCGCGAGCGCCTCGCTGCCTGCCCGCGCGTGGTTCCGGACCAGGAGGCAAGGTGATGTCCGAACCCGCCGAGACCGCCTGCATCCTGGTCGTGGACGACGATCCGACGGTGCGCTTTCTGACCTGCGAAGCCCTCGAGGGAGCCGGCTTTCGCGTGCTGGAGGCGGACCGTGGGTCCGAAGCCCTGCGCATCTTCTTGCGGGAGCGCCCCGACATCGTGCTGCTCGACGTGCTGATGCCCGAGATGGATGGCTTCGAGACCTGCGAGCGGCTGCGCGCCTCGCCCGACGCCGCCCACGTGCCGATCCTGATGTTGACCGGGCTCGACGACATCGAGTCCATCGACCGTGCCTACAGCGTGGGGGCCACCGACTTCGCGACCAAGCCGCTGAATCACACGATCCTGGTCCAACGGGTCCGATACATGCTGCGCGCGGGGCGCGCCCTCGAGGATCTCCAGGCGGCCATGGCTCTGCAGCGTGCAGCGCAGGTCGAGGCTCATCGCTTGGCGCACTACGACGACCTGACGGGCTTGCCCAATCGCCGCCTCACGGTCGAGCGATTGCGAGACGCTCTGGCGAGGCCGGCGGATGGGCGTGGGCGCGTCGCCGTGCTCTCGCTCGACCTAGATGCCTTCAAGCGCATCAACGACTCGTTGGGCCACGCGGCTGGCGACGAGCTCCTGACCGAGGTTGCGGCGCGACTCTGCGCGCTCACGGAGTGCAGGACACTCGAGCCGCGGTGCCAGGTCTCACCCAGCATCGGTCGTTTCGGCGGTGACGAATTCGTGGTGGTGCTGCCCGAGAGTCCGGGTCGGGAGAAGCTGGAGGAGTTCGCCCAGAAGCTCATCGACGGTGTGTCTCGTCCCTACCGCATCGCCTCGGCCGAGGTCTTCGTCGGCGCGAGCGTCGGCATCGCGGTGGAGCCGGCGTCGGGGGCCGCGGCTGATGAGCTGCTGAGGGCAGCGGATCTCGCCATGTGCCGGGCCAAGCGCGCCGCGCGCAACTCACACGCCTTCTACTCGAGCGACTTCGCCGTCGGCGCTCTCCAACGACTCGCGCTCGAGACCGACCTCCGCCACGCCGTGCGCCGCGCACAGCTCGAGCTCCACTTCCAGCCGCTCATCGACGCGGCGACGGGCAAGGCGAGGGGGGCAGAAGCGCTCCTTCGCTGGCGCCACCACGACCGAGGCATGATCAGCCCGGCGGACTTCATCCCGATCGCCGAAGAATCCGGCCTCATCGTCCCCATCGGTCAATGGGTGATCCGCGAGGCGTGCGAGAAGATGAAGCTCTTCCGCACTGCCGGCCGAACCCACGCCCGCGTCGCCGTGAACGTATCTCCGGCCCAGTTCCGCGACCCAGATCTCGTGCGGGTGATCCGTGAGTCTCTCGACGAAACGGGCAACAGTCCGAAGAACCTCACCATCGAGATCACCGAAGGCGCCCTCCTCGACGAGTCCATCGACGTCGCGAGCGTCCTGTCTTCCATCACCGGCATGGGCGTGCGGGTCGCGCTGGACGACTTCGGCACCGGCTACTCTTCCCTCGCGCATCTCCGGAAGCTCGATATCGGCATCCTCAAGATCGACCGCTCCTTCGTGCGCGACGCGCCGGTGGCGCGCGACGCGGCCTCCATCGTGCACGCCATCATCGCGCTCGGACACAGCATGCAGCTCGAGGTGGTGGGCGAGGGCGTGGAGACCGAAGCCCACGAGCAGTTCCTGCGCGAGGCCGGCTGCGACGAGCTCCAGGGTTTCCTCTACGCTCGGCCCATGCCCGCGACCGACTACCTCGAGTGGTGGTGGCGGCGCGAGCACCCGAAGAGCTCGCTCACCGCGCTGCTTCGAGCATCCGCACCCGCCGGTTCGACGCCTTGAGTCTGTTCCCTGCCGATTCGTCGAGGGCGGTTCGGCGGTTCTCTGCGCGGCGTGGCGACCTCACGGCGGAGAGACGCCGCGACTCTGGTTGACCGCTTTGCGGGCGGCGACGCATGCCGGCGTGTTCTGGGACGAGACGACGTCGTAGCCCTTTTGGAACAGCGCCTGGAGCTCGGCTTGGGAGGGGGCTGCTGCGTTGGTGTACGTGAACGACCGCACGCCCGCGGGGTGGAGCTTCTGTGGGGTCAAGGTCGACACGTCCACGGGAGGGTCGAACTCGTAGAGAATCGCTCGAGGGTTCTTGATGGTGCCGAGCAGCGTGTCGACCTCGCTCAGGTTCGAGGCGACGTTGACCACGTAGTAGACCGTGCTCGAACCCGGGAGAGTCGGGATCTGGTTCTGGAGCTCCGACGTGGAGAGCTCGATGAACGCGAAATCCTCGGCGCCTTGGGCGTGGATTTCGCTGATGGTCCGCGCGAAGTCCTTGGCGAGCTTCACCGTCAGCTCGACCACCATCTTGCCCTTGAGATAGCCGAGCACGTCGTCGAGCCGCTGAAAGGTCTCGGTCGTGGAGGGAAAGCGATGACACTTGATCACGTCCGCGGCGGTCATGTCTTCGATCGTCTTCCCGCCGCAGTCGAGCGATTCGTAGAACTCGATGGGGCTCGAGTGGGAGATCACCGGGACGTTGTCCTTGGTGACGCGCACGTCGATCTTCACGCCGTCGGCGTCGAGGGAGTAAGCGGCGGCGAGCGCCGCGTTGGAGTCGTAGGGAGGTCCCGTGAGCGCCCACGCACCGCCGTGGGCCACGGCGAACACGCGCGGGCAGCTCGGATCCGTCCAGCACCCGGAGAGCGAGCCCTTCACGTAGCTGCCGGAGCCACCGCTGCCGGAACCCCCGCTCGAAGCGCCACCGCTCGCTGCACCGCCTGCCCCGCCGCTCGACGTGCCGCCACTGCCCGCCGTGCCAGCGCTGCCTCCGGTCGCCGAACTGCCACCGCCGCCCGAACTGCCGCCGCTGCTCGCGTCGGGCGACGCGCCGGCGAGCCCACCGCTGCCCGAGCCGCCGCCTCCAGCGCCGCCCAAGCTCGCGTCCGGTGTGTTGCCTGCACTGCCACCGCTCGCGGCTCCGGCGTCCGAGTCCGAAGAGCCACACGCCTGCGTGATGGCGACGGCCGCGAGGAGCGCCAACGTGCGCATGCGCGGAGCCTACCACGACGCGCCAGGCATGAATGCTCACGCCCACTTTCCCGGCAACTTGGACTCGTTCGCAGCCGACGGGGCGGGGCATGAGCTCGGCACCACCCAGGTGCGGCTCGGGGAGGTTGAACATGAAAGCGTGGATTCGAACGTGTGGTGCGGTGGTCGTCGTGGCAGTGGTCGCGTGCAGCTCCGGCGGAGGCGGCGGCGGTAGCTCGTTGGGTACGCTGAACGGCGGCATCGGGCAAACGTGCAATACCGACTCGGCGTGCCCGGGGGATACGCAGTGCAACATCGACGAATCGGATTGGATCATGCACCACCAGTGCACGAGCTACTGCGACTCGTCCGACGAATGCCAAGCGAAGTTCGGGCCCCACACCAGCTGCATCGGCGCCAATCTTTGCGTGTCCGATTGCCTCGACGACAGCGATTGTCCGCCCAAGACCCGCTGCGGAGACTTCGGCTGGTGCGAGTTCACCGGACCCGGTTCCGGTGTGCCGAAGTGCACCGGAAGCCCCACGCCTTGCGCGCTCCTCGGTGCCTCTGAATGCGGCGTGTCCGGCTGCCAGTGGGGCACCTATTGCTACGGCACGCCCACGGAAACGAGCTGCGAAGGCATCTTCGCCAGCCTCTGCGAATACACGGCGGGATGTAGCCTGAGCCCTCAATGAGGCGCGGGGCGGGACGACATCAGTACACGCCGTCGCCCTTCACCCCGGAAACCAGGCAGCCGCCCTCGTTCGCACAGCATCCGATGTTGGCTGGGCACGCTGCTGCCTTCCAACTCGCCGGCGGAGTCTCACGGCAGCCGAGCCCGTGAGCGCCGCTCGGGAGCGTCTTGTCTTTCGAGGTCAGGCAGCGCACGGCGGTCGGCACGGGCGGCGGCGAGGGCTTGGAGGGTGCCGCCGGCTGGTTCACGTCCTTCGGCGGCTCCTTGGATCCGGCGAGCGGGACGGTCGATAGGCTGGCCAATAGAATGGTGAGCGGCGCGCGCATCCTTTTCGGATACCTCTCCTTTCGTGTGCCGTCCATGCGGAAGGCTTGCGACCGATCGCTGTGCGCCTGCCTACGGCGGCTGCCCGACGCGCGCCGGAACGCGTATAGGATGCTGCATGCGCAAACCCTTTGTCGGCATGGCGGCGATCGCATTGGCGGGCTGCGCGGGCTATGCGTGGCTCGTCGCGCCGCCGACCGCTGCGGCTTGTGGCGGGGTGTTCCTTCGCAGCATGTGGCAAGACGTGCGACGGCCGTCGCTGGCGTACGAGCAGACACTCTTGATTCATGACGCGGACCGAGGGCGCGAGCACTTCATCCGTCAGGTGGCGTTTCGTGCGAGCACCGAGAGCTTCGGCTTCGTAGTGCCCACGCCGACTCGCCCCGAGGTCTCGAAGGTGGACGGCGACCCCATCGAGCGCATGCGAGCGATGTTTCCGTTCCGCGCCTTGGATGACGACCGCAAAGGCGAAGGACTGCGAACCGGTTCCGGAGGGGGCGTGGCGCCGCGTGGCGGAGGCGTAGAGGTTCTCGAGCAGAAGAAGGTCGGCAGTTTTACTGCCTTCGTCCTGTCCGCGTCGGACCCGAGCGCGCTCGCGGGGTGGCTGACGAAGCACGGTCTCACGAGCTCACGACAGACGGACGCCTGGCTCGCCCACTTCGTGCAGCTCCACTTCTTCTACGTCGCCATGCGCTACGATCCGCCCGTCGCGGACCCAAAGCAGGCTGCCGAAACTCGCGCGGAGATCGTGCGCTTCTCGTTCGACACGCCGCTTCCGTACTACCCCTATTTCGAACCCGCGCCCTTCGACGCCTCGCACACCAGCGAGTCGCGCATGGCCGAGATTTGGTTCGTGTCGCAGCGCCCGGCCGTGCCCGTAGCGCTCTCGAAGCAAGGAGACGCCGCGCGTTGGGTACGCCCCTTCGTCGAAGGTCGGAGCTACACCTACGGGGTTCGCGCGGATCTCGAGCGCGCGCTCCGGAATGACCGGGGGCTCTTGCCGGGCGGCGAGCTGGGCATTCAAGGCTTCGTCGATCAGAAGTCCTCCCGGCAAGGCTTCGGAGACGTGCTCTTCTTGCCGAAGACGCCGGTGACCTGGGATGCGGCGACGAGGCAGCGCATCGCGCCGCTCTTGCCGGTGCTCGATCCGTCGTTGGCCGACGGCGCAATGGGTGTGCAGCCATGAGAACGGCGTCTCTTGCCGTCGGCTTCGTGCTCGCGCTCGCTGCTTCGTGTCAGCGACGCGAACAGCCCATCTCGACCGAGGCTCCGCAGGCGAGCGACGCGGAGGCTCCGGACGCCCTCGCGCTCGAACCGCCTCCCCCGGCGCCGACGCTCGACGCCGGGCCAGCCGGCGCGCAGGCTCCGCGCGACGAACGCGAGCGAGCCGTGTGGGCGCTCGTGACCGGTGAGATCTCACCTTCGCGCTTGCCCGAGGTCGGTACGGACGACGGAAAGAAGCTGGACCTCGCGCTGCGGGACCGGCTGGCGCCCGGAGCTCCGGGGCTGGTCGGCCTCGGTCAGCTGCCGACCGGAACCGTGGAGATCGGATCGGCGGTGGTGACGGGCGAGATCGACGACGCCCAGCGCGTGATCGCCGGCTTGCGCGCCGGCCTTCGCGCTTGCTATCAGCGGAGCTTGGCGGAGCATCCGGATGTCTCGGGGACGATTCATCTGACCGTCTTCGTCGCCGCCGATGGCACTGTGAAGAACGTCGAGTCGCGTGGCGCGGGTGGCTTCCCCCCCGAGCTGACGAGCTGCATCAAAGCGCGGGTCACCAGCGCGGTTTTCGCGGCGAAGACGGCGGCCAAGCTGGTGTTCCCGTTGAAGCTCGCCCAGACACGCTGACGCGCCGTGTGCTGCAGCGCATGCGTGCAGCACCCCGGAAGTGACGTTCGCATGACGCGCGATGGCGCGATGCGGCACGCGCATCGCCTGCGGAAGCCGCAAGAATTGCTCGTCGAAAACCGCGGTCTCGACCACTAGCATCGCCGCCCTCGACCTCGCGTGCGAAGTGCGCGTTTCGAGAAGAGAGGGAAGCGGAGTGGGAATGGGAACCGGGCTCGACAACGAATCGCTGGCGGGCGTGCTGAGCTCGCTCCACGAGTTCGCCAAGCGCGAGCTCAGCGACGAGAAGCTCCTCGAGTGGGATCGAACCGACGTGTGCCCGGTGGACGTCGTGCGCCGGATGTACGGCGACGAGCTCGGCATCCAGCTCCTGTTCGTGCCGAGCGAGTACGGCGGGCTCGGGGGCTCCACCTTCGACGTTTACCGAACGTGTGAAGCCATGGCGCGCGTCGACCTCGGCGTGGCGACCAGCGTGCTCGCGACGTTCCTCGGCAGCGACCCCATCAGTGTGGGCGGCACACCGGAGCAGCGCGAGCGCTGGCTCGGCCGCATCGCCAGCGAAGGCGCGCTGGTGGCCTACGGCGCCACGGAGCCCTCGGCGGGCAGTGACTTGGGCGCGCTCAAGACCACCGCCACGCCGGTCGAGGAAGGCGGGCAGGTCGTCGGCTACAAGCTCAACGGCTCGAAGCAGTGGATCTCCAACGGTGGCATCGCGGACTTCACCACCGTGCTCGCCAACACGCCGAAGGGGCCGTCGTGGTTCGTGGTCGAAAAGGGCACCGCGGGCTTCAGCGCCGGCCGGCAGGAAGAGAAGCACGGCATCCGCCTCAGCAACACTGCGCCCCTGACTCTCGAAGACGTGTACGTCGAAGCGGACCGGCTCATCGGCGGTGTCGAGGGGCAAGGGCTCGTGCAGGCGCAAGCCGTCTTCGGGTACACGCGGGTGATGGTGGCGTCTTTCGGCCTCGGCGCCGGCTGGGGCGCGCTCGACCGCGCCATCCCGTACTCGAAAGACCGCGTGCAGGGCGGGGGGCCTCTCTCCGAGAAACAGGGTTACACCCACAAGCTCGTCATTCCGCGCATCGCGTGGCTCGAAGCGGGCCGCTCCTACATCGAAGAGACGGCCGAGCTCATCGACGCCGCCGAAGGGCTCCAAGGGCAATACAACACCGAAGGTGCCATCGCGAAGTACGTCTCGAGCGAAGCGGGCAACGCCGCCGCCGAGGCCGCCATTCAGGCGCTCGGCGGCTACGGCTACGTCCACGAGTACATGGTCGAGAAGTTCAAGCGTGACGTGCGCATCACGACCATCTACGAGGGCACGAGCGAGATCCTGGAGATGACCATCGCGCGCGACCGCTGGCAGCTCCACATGAAGACGCGCGGCGCGTACTACGCGGATCGCGCCAAGGAGCTCGACTCGCTGCACGCCCGCCGGCCCGACGTCGGGGCAGCGCTCGCGGCGGTGGCGCTGCGCGCTGCGGGTGAGGTGATGGAACGCTGCCGCGTCGGGCGCCTCACCCGGCACCAACACGTGCTCTTGCGTCTCGGCGAGCTCATTGCGCGTGCGGAGTGCGCGGCTTCGTTCGCGCGCCGGGCGGCTCGCGCCCTGGACGGCGCGCTCCACGAGAAGGCCGACCGGCGGTTCGAGCCACCCGTACTCGCAGCCCTCTCCCGCGTGTTCGCGCGAGAAGCCGCCCTCGGCGTTGCTCATGAGGGGGCGCGTTGGGTCGTGGGCGCAGGCGGTGTCGCGCCCGGTGAAGTCGAATCCCTCGAGCGCGCGGTGGGCACCCGCGTCGCGCTCGCGGGGCAAACGGGTCTCATCGAAGACATGGATCGCGTGGCGGACGCCCTCTACGAGCGAGCTCGGTCATGAGTGAACATCAAGCCATCGCCATCGTGGGCGTGGGCGCCATCATGCCCGATGCGCCCGACGCCAAGGCCTTTTGGGGCAACATTCGGGGAGGTCGCTACAGCATCTCGGACGTCACAGCCGACCGCTGGGATCCGGCGCTCTACTACGACGTCGACCCCAAGGCGCCGGACAAGACCTACTCGAAGATCGGGGGTTGGGTTCGGAGCGCGCCGTGGGATCCCATGGCGTGGAAGCTCGCCATCCCGCCGCGCGTCGTCGACGCCATGGACGAGGGCCAGCGTTGGGCCGTGGCGGCCACGCGGGAGGCTTTGGCCGACTACGGCTACCCCAACCGAGCGCTCGATCTCGAACGCACCGCCGTGATTCTGGGCAACGCCATGGGCGGCGAAAAGCACTATAGAACCACGCTGCGCGCGTCGTTTCCCGAATATGCCGATTGGCTGTCGAGAGGCCTGGCGTTCGGTGCGCTGCCCGAGGCGACGCGGCGACTGATCTTGGACGAGCTCGCCAACACCGTGGGCGGCGCGCTACCTCCCATCACGGAAGACTCCATGCCCGGCGAGCTGTCCAACTGCATCGCTGGCCGCATCGCGAACATCTTCAACCTGCACGGGCCGAACTTCACCTGCGACGCTGCGTGCGCGTCGGCCCTCGCGGCCATCAGCGCCGCGCGTGAAGGTCTGATCGAAGGTGACTTCGACGCCGTGATCACCGGCGGTGTCGATCGCAACATGAGCGCGTCGACGTTCGTGAAGTTCTGCAAGATCGGCGCGCTCTCGGCCACCGGCACGCGACCTTTCGCCGACGGCGCCGACGGCTTCGTGATGGGCGAAGGTGCGGCGATCTTCATCCTGAAGCGACTGGCCGACGCCGAACGAGCGGGAGATCGCATCTACGCCGTGCTCCGCGGCATGGCGGGCTCGAGCGACGGTAAAGGCAAGGGCATCACCGCTCCGAACCCGGTCGGGCAGAAGCTCGCCGTCGCGCGGGCATGGGCCGACGCCGGGGTTTCGATCCGGGCGGGCGCGTTGATCGAAGCCCACGGGACGTCCACCAAGGTCGGGGACGTCGTCGAGGTCGGGAGCCTCACCGACGTGCTCGGGCCCGGGCTCGCTCATCGCTCGGTCGCACTCGGTTCGGTGAAGTCCAACATCGGACACCTGAAGGGTGCGGCGGGCGCGGCCGGC
>Ga0268298_10004286_pt1 | contig 14015 bp, 11 predicted proteins | sample WWTPWeurt_MetaG_FD_194462 | JGI IMG/M metagenome (GOLD analysis project Ga0268298, IMG submission 194462) | Activated sludge microbial communities from WWTP in Nijmegen, Gelderland, Netherland - WWTP Weurt | ecosystem: Engineered > WWTP > Aerobic digester > Activated sludge | place... | reverse complement strand
TCGACGTCGTCGAATCCCAGGGCGCGCCGTCCCTGCGGATCGCGGATCTCGAAACCCTCAAGGCTCAGCGCCGGGTGCAGTCCGGCCCAGTGCGCCTCGATCCTGCGGATGCCGACCGGGCGATTGATCGCGGTGCCGATCATGCGCTCGATGTCGCCCCGGTAGTTCTCGATCTGGGGCAGGATCGAATAGCGCAAAGCCAGCAGCAGCAAGGCAAAGGCGAAGTATCCCAGGGTCGCCGCCCAAAGCAGCACGCGCAAAAGGACCCCCAGCCAGGGGTGGGCTACGGGTAGCAGGCGCAGACGGGAAAGCAGGTGGGAGATGATGGGCCGGGGACTCTTGGTGCGAACATGGACGAGGTACGCCTTGGCCCAAGCTAAAATGGGCGGCGCGCAGCGCTTTGACCGCAAATTCTAACCGATGCCCTCTCTCGCCGATATCGTAGAAACATCCCGTTACCTGGGGCGCCTGCTGGCCGCCAAGCCGGATCTGGCGGCTGCCATCGAAGGCACGCTCGAGCAGCCGGTCACCGCCGGGGAACTGTCCGCGTGGCTCGCCGCGCAGCCGGTGACCGAGGACAACCTGAAGCCCCTCCTGCGGCAGCTCAAGCAGCGCGCCTATGCGCGCATCGCGGCCCGCGACCTGGCGGGGCTCGCACCGTTGTCCGAGGTGACCGAGTGCATGACCTTGATCGCCGAACTGGCGGTGGGAAAAGCCGTGGAGGTGGTGCAGCGGGGCCTGGTCGAGCGTTACGGCACGCCGCGCGGCGCCGACGGCGGCGCCCAGGAGCTGATCGTGATCGGCATGGGCAAGCTGGGAGGGCGCGAGCTGAACGTCTCCTCCGACATCGACCTGATCTTCGTCTATCCCGAGGACGGGGATACCGACGCTGTCGATGCCAGTTCGCGCTCGATATCCAACTTTGAATTCTTCACCCGGCTCGGACGCGGCCTGATCAACGCCATCGCGGATCCGACCGAGGACGGCCAGGTGTTCCGGGTCGATATGCGCCTGCGGCCGAACGGGGATTCCGGTCCGCTGGTGTGCTCGTTCGAGATGCTGGAGAACTATTTCGTCACCCAGGGCCGCGAATGGGAGCGTTACGCCTGGATCAAGGCGCGGCCGATGACGGGCGGCCGCCACGACGAGCTGGAGAAGATCAGGCTGCCCTTCGTCTTCCGCAAGTATTTCGACTTCGGTGCGATCAACGCGATGCGCGACCTGCACGCGCAGATCCGGCGCGAGGTGGCGAAGAAGGACATGGCCGACAACGTCAAGCTGGGCCCCGGGGGCATCCGCGAAATCGAGTTCATCGCCCAGGTGTTCCAGCTGATCCGCGGCGGACGCGATACGCCGCTGCAGATCAAGCCGACGCTTCAGGTGCTGCAGCTGCTGGCCGAGCGGGGCACCATGAGCCTCGACGCTGCGGTGGAGCTCGGCTCCGCATACGACTTCCTGCGCCGCGTCGAACACCGCCTGCAGTACCTCGACGATGCCCAGACGCACAGCCTGCCGACGGCGCCCGACGATCGCCGGCGCGTGGCCTCGGCGATGGGCTTCGCCAGCTTCGAAGCGCTGCTCGAGGAGCTGGACGACCACCGCGCCACGGTGTCGCGCCACTTCGAGCAGGTATTCGCCGATCCCAACCATGGCCAGCATGCGCTGGCCGGGCTCTGGCAGGATGCGGGAGGCGAGGCGCAGGACGAGAAGTTCGAGAACCTGGGCTACCGCAACCCGCCGGCAGCGGCGCAGCGTGTGGCCGCGCTGCGGGCGGGGCCGCTGTACCAGCAGATGTCGCAGGAAATCCGCGCCCGCTTCGACGTCCTCGTGCCGCGCCTGATCGAAGCCGCCGCGGCACTGCCCAACCCGGACGAAACCCTTTCCCGCGGCGTCGATCTGCTGGAGGCGATCTCGCGCCGTGCCGCCTATCTGGCGCTGCTGCAGCAGTATCCGCAGGCGCTGCAGAAGGTCGCCAACCTGGTCAGCAGTTCGAGCTGGGCGGCGGATTACCTGAAGCGCCACCCGATCCTGCTCGACGAGCTGCTGGACCAGCGCCTGCTCGACGCGGCGCCCGACTGGGCCGGCTTCCGCGCGCAGCTGTCGGCGCGGCTGGAAGAGCAGGAGCCCGACACCGAGCGGCAGATGGACACCCTGCGCGAAGTGCATCACGCGCAGGTCTTCCGCCTGCTGAGCCAGGACATCGCCGGCCTGCTGACCGTGGAGAAGCTGGCCGATCACCTGTCCGAACTGGCCGACATACTGCTCGATGCGGCGATCGAGAGGGCGTGGCGCAAGATGCCGAAGCGCCACGCCGAGCAGCCGCGCTTCGCCGTCATCAGCTACGGCAAGCTCGGCGGCAAGGAACTGGGTTACGCCTCCGACCTCGACCTCGTCTTCCTCTTCGACGATCCGTCGCCCGAGTCCGGCGAGAACTACGGCCGCCTCGGCACGCGGCTCAACACCTGGCTCTCGGCGCAGACGGCGGCCGGCCAGCTGTTCGAGACCGACCTCCGTCTGCGGCCAAACGGCGATTCCGGCCTGGCGGTGAGTTCGATCGAAGCCTTCCGCAAGTACCAGCTCGAATCGGCCTGGGTCTGGGAGCACCAGGCCCTGACCCGCGCCCGCTTTTCCGCCGGCGATCGCGCCGTCGGCGAGGCCTTCGAGCGCATCCGCTGCGAGGTGCTGCGGCAGCCGCGCGACCTGGCCCGGTTGCGCGAGGAGGTGCTGGCGATGCGGCAGAAGATGGTCGATGCGCACGGCACCAAGGGCGACGAGCGCGAACGCGTGTTCGATCTCAAGCACGATCCCGGCGGCCTGGTCGACGTCGAATTCATCATCCAGTATCTCGTGCTCGGCTATTCCCACCGCCATCCGGAGCTGACCGGCAACCTGGGCAACATCGCGCTGCTCGCCATCGCCGCCGGCATCGGCCTGATACCGCCGGACCTCGCCGAGGAAGTGCGCAACGCCTATCGGGACTACCGGCGCATGCAGCACGCGCTGCGCCTGAACGGCGCGCGGCCGCGGGTCGATCCGGACCTGGTGCAGGGACGCGTCGATGCGGTGCGCAAGCTGTGGCGCCTGGTATTCGAACTTTGAAGTTTGCCGCCGGGCCCTGGCCCGGCTCGAAAGCCGCCCGCTTCGGGCCCGTTGTCTTTCTGGAGTGATTCATGCCCGTCAACTACGCTACCCCCGCCGCTGAAAACCTGTTGCCGGTCGCCGGCGTGCGCCTCGGCACGGCCGAGGCCGGCATTCGCAAGAAGAACCGGCGCGACCTGACCCTGATCGAATTCGCGCCCGGCAGCCGCGCCGCCGGCGTATTCACGCAGAACCGCTGCTGCGCGGCGCCGGTCACGCTGTGCCGCGAGCATCTCGCCGGCGGCGGCGGAATTCGCGCGCTGGTGATCAATACCGGCATCGCCAACGCCGCCACCGGCGAACAGGGCATGCGCGCCGCGCAGGAGACCTGTGCCGCGGCGGCGAAACTGCTCGGCTGCGGGGCCGGCGAGGTGCTTCCGTTTTCGACCGGCGTGATCCTCGAACACCTGCCGGTGGACCGCCTGGTCGCCGGCCTGCCGGCCGCGCAGGCGGACCTCGCTGCCGACCACTGGCATGCGGCGGCCCACGCCATCATGACCACGGACACGGTCGCCAAAGCCGCCTCGCGCCGCATCGAACTCGGCGGCAAGACCGTCACCGTGACCGGCATCAGCAAGGGCGCCGGCATGATCCGGCCCAACATGGCGACCATGCTCGGCTTCGTCGCCACCGACGCCGGAGTCGATCCGGCACTGCTGCAGAAGCTGGCGAAGGATGCCGCCGATGCGTCGTTCAACTGCATCACCGTCGATGGCGACACCTCGACCAACGATTCCTTCGTCGTCATCGCTACCGGCGCCTCGGGCTGCATGGTGGCCGGCGAGTCGTCGCCGCACTGGCCGGCGCTGCGCGATGCCGTGACCGGCGTGGCGCAGGAGCTGGCGCAGGCCATCGTGCGCGACGGCGAGGGCGCCACCAAGTTCATCACCCTGAACGTCGGCGGCGGGGCGAGCGGCGACGAATGCCGCAAGGTCGGCTATGCGATCGGCCACTCCCCGCTGGTGAAGACCGCCTTCTTCGCTTCCGACCCGAACCTCGGCCGCATCCTCGCCGCGATCGGCTACGCCGGCGTCGCCGACCTCGACGCCGCCGGTGTGCGCGTCTGGCTCGGCGCCGGAGGCGAGGAAGTGCTGGTGTCGGAACACGGCGGGCGCGCCGCCAGCTACCGCGAGGAGGACGGCGCGCGCATCATGCGCGCGGCAGAGATCGCGGTGCGCGTCGACCTCGGCCGCGGCGTGGCGCAGGCGACGGTATGGACCTGCGATTTCTCCTATGATTACGTGAAGATCAACGCGGACTATCGTTCATGACCATTCAAGACCGGCAGCGCTTCGACCGTGCCATCGCGCTGTTCGATGCCGCCAACGCCGCGGACCCGAACCAGGACGAGGGCCAGCCCAAGGAGCTGCTTTACGCCAGGCGCATGACCGAGATGATCGGCCGCTACGCGCCCGACGCGAGTGAAGTTGCCCAGCTCGCCGTCCGCGCCCAGCACATCCGGCGCTGGATGGTGCCGCGCAGCAGCCAGCCGATGACCAGGGAGGGCTACCACGCCTGGCGCAGCGGACTGTACAAGTTCCACGCCGAGACCGCCGGCGAACTGATGAGGCAGGCCGCATACGACGAGGCCACCATCGAACAGGTCATGGCGGCGGTCGGCAAGCGCGGGATCAAGGTCAATCCCGACACGCAAATGCTGGAGGACGTGACCGACCTCGTCTTCATCGAACACTACATGCTCGGCTTCGCCGGGCAGCACGCCGAGTACAGCGAGGAGAAGTGGCTGGAAATCATCCGCAAGACGTGGAAGAAGATGTCGGATCGCGCGCACGGGTTCGCCACCGGCGGCGGCATCAGGCTGCCGGAGCCGCTGGTGCCGGTGATACTCAAGGCGATCGGCAACTGAAACGACAACAATAACCGGAGGAGACCGCATCATGAACGTCGGATTCATAGGCCTCGGCCTGATGGGCCGTCCGATGGCCCTGCATCTCGAACGGGCCGGCCACGCACTGCACCTGTGGGCGCGGCGTCCCGAGTCGCTGGCGCCGTTCGCCGCCGTCAATGCGAAAACCCACGCCAGCCCGGCGGAAGTGGCCAGGCAGGCCGAGGTGGTGATCGTCATGGTCGCCGACGCGCCCGACGTCGAGAAGGTTTGCCTCGGCGCCGACGGTCTGGCGGCAGGCGCCAAGGCCGGCCTGGTGGTGGTGGACATGTCGACCATCAATCCCAACGCCGCGCGCTGCATCGGCCAGCGCCTGGCGGAAAAGGGCATCGAGTTCGTCGATGCGCCGGTGTCGGGCGGCGAGACCGGCGCGATCAATGCCGCGCTGACCATCATGGTCGGCGGCAAGCCGGAGGCCTTCGAGAAGGTGAAGCCGCTGCTGGAAAAGATGGGCAAGTCGGTGACGCTGATCGGCGACTCGGGCGCCGGGCAGGTGGCCAAGGCCTGTAACCAGATCCTCACCGGTGTCGGCGTGCTGGCCGTGGCCGAGGCCTTCAATTTCGCGGCGAAGAGCGGCGTCGATGCGGCCAAGGTGCGCGAGGCCCTGCTCGGTGGTTTCGCCTACTCGAAGATCCTCGAGAACCACGGACAGCGCATGCTGGACCGCAATTTCAAGCCCGGCTTCAAGGCCTGGATGCACCAGAAGGACCTGCGCATCGTCATGGAGGAAGCGCACCGCATGGGCCTCATGCTGCCCTCGGCCGCCGCCACGGCGCAGGTCTTCAATGCCATCGTCGGCAGCGGCATGGGCGAGAATGATTCGATCTCCGCCCTGATGCTGCTGGAGAAGATGAGCACGCCGGAAGGGGAATGAGGCCGCGCCGGGGATACGCATGAGACTAGGTTTCATCGGTTTCGGCACCATGGGGGAGCCCATGGCCGGCCATCTGCTGCGCGCCGGCCATCGCCTCGCGGTCTGGTCGCGGCGGGCGGCCAGCGTCGAAGCCCTGCTGGCACAGGGCGCGGTCTGGTGCGATTCGCCGGCGGCCGTCGCTGCGGCGAGCGAGATCGTCGGCACCAACGTGACCGGCAGTTCGGACGTCGAAGAGCTGGCAGCCGGGCTCGCGCCGGGGTTCGCTGCCGGCGGCATCCACGTCGACTTCTCGACCATCGCGCCGGCGACCGCGCGGCGCATTGCCGCCATGTATTCGCGGCGCGGCGTCGACTTCGTCGATGCGCCGGTGTCCGGCGGCGGGACCGGTGCGCGGAACGCCTCGCTGGCGATCATGTGGGGTGGCAAGGCGGCGCTGGCGGAACGCCTGCAGCCGGTGTTCGGCGCGCTGGGAAAGACCGTCGTGCATGTCGGGGAGGCGGGGGCCGGCCAGGTCGCCAAGGCCTGCAACCAGATGGTCATGGTGGCGGCGATCGAAGCTTGCGCCGAGGCCGCCCGGCTGGCGGCGGGCGCCGGCGTCGACTTTGCGAAGGTGCGCGAGGCGATGCTCGGCGGTTCGGCCGGATCGCGGGTACTCGACGTTTTCGGCGGACGCATGGCCGCCCGGGACTTTGCCGCCGGGGTCGAGGCGCGCCTGCATCACAAGGACTACGCGCTCTTGATGGACGAGGCGACGCGGCTCGGCGTGCCGTTGCCGGTGTCGGCTGCGGTATGGCAGCAACTCAACGCGCTGATGGGACGGGAACTGGGCAGGACGGATACGTCCTCGCTGCTGCGAGTGCTGGAAGCCGGTGACGGAAGCGGGACCCGGTGAGCGCAAGCGCGATCCAGATCACGCCGAAGACGGCGGTCCTCGAACTCAACGCGATCTTCGACAACGCGACGGTCGGCATCGTGTTCACGCACAGCCGGCGGCTGGTGCAGGCCAACCGGCTGTGCGCCGAAATGTTCGGCTACGCGATGGAGGAATTCATCAACCAGCCGGCATTGATCCTGTATGCCGACCAGGAGGCCTATTCGGCGCTGGGCCGCGAGGCCGGGCCGGTGCTGGCCGCGGGCCGCCCGTTCCGCGGCGACGTCGAGTTCAAGCGCAAGGATGGCAGCCTGTTCTGGTGCAAGGTCTCGGCCAAGGCGATCGATCCGGAGCATCCCGGCGACGGCACGCTGTGGATCATCGAGGATGTCACCGAAGAGCGCCTGATCGTCGAGGCGCTGGAGCGCAGCACGGCGGAGATGTCGGCCATCCTCGACACGGCGTCGGTCGGGATCGGCGTGGTGCGCAACCGGGCCTTCGTGCGCTGCAACCGGCGCTTCGAGGAGATCTTCGACCTGCCCGCCGGATCGTTGGTGGGCCAGTCGGCGCGCTGGCTGTTCAACAGCGAAGAGGAATTCCTGCGCGTCGGCGAGCAGGTCTATGCGGAGTTCGCCGCGGGCCTGGTGCATCGGCGCGAGCAGTCCTACCTGCGGCGCGACGGCAATACGGTGTGGCTGAGGGTCAGCGGCGGCGCCTTCGATGCGGCGAATCCCCAGGCCGGGTCGGTCTGGCTGGCCGAGGATTACACCGCGACCCATGAAGCCGAACAGCGCGCGCAGCAGGCGTTCGACGAGCAGCAATTGATCTTCGACAATGCCGCGGTCGGCATCCTGTTCGCGCGCGACCGCATGGTGCGGCGCTGCAATCGCCGGCTGGCCGAGATTTTCGGTTACCAGCCCGAGGAACTGGTCGGCCGCTCGACCCGGGTGTTCTATCTCTCCGACGCCGATTTCCAGAACCACGGCGCGGAAGTGTTCAAGGTCGTCCTCGACGGCGGCACCTACATCGGCGAGAAGCGCGTGCGGCACAAGGATGGGCATCCCTTCTGGGTACGAGCCACCGGCCGCCGGGTTGCCGGCGCGCGAAGCGCCAGCCCCGGCATGCAAAGCACCGGCGCGGACTCTGTCTGCCCGGGACTCCCCTCCGGGGGCGGGCAAAGCGCAAGCCCCGGCATGCAAAGCTCCGGTGCGGACCCGGCATTTCAGGGATTTCCCTCCGAAAGCGGGCAGGCCGAAAGCCACGGCGTGGACGGCGGCGACAGCATCGACCTGACCTGGATCTTCGAGGACGTGACCGAGCGCCACCAGGCCGAGGAGGCGCTGCTGCGCGCCCACGAGGAACTCGAGCAGCGCGTGGTCGAGCGCACCGCGGAACTGGCCAGCGCCAACCTGCAATTGCAGGAGGAGGTGTTCGAGCGGATGCAGGCGGAGCAGCGGATCTGGCATGTCGCCCATCACGACAGCCTGACCGGCCTGCCCAATCGCGCCCTGCTGCACGACCGCCTGCAGCAGGCGCTGGCGCAGGCGCAGCGCGGGCAGTACCGCGTGGCCGTGATGTTCCTCGATCTCGATCGCTTCAAGAGCGTGAACGACACGCTCGGCCACGCCGTCGGCGACGAGTTGCTGAAGCATGTGGCGGAGCGCCTGACCGGAGTGGTGCGGGCGGTCGATACCGTGTCGCGGCTGGGAGGCGACGAATTCGTCGTGGTCCTGCACGAGGTCTCGTCGCCGGACGACGCGGTGCAGGTGGCGGAGAAGATCGTCGGTGCGCTGGCGAGCGCTGTCAGCATCCAGAGTCACCAGTTGCATGCCACCCCGTCGATCGGCATCAGCATGTTTCCCGACGACGGCGACGAGGTGTTCGCGCTGATGAAGAATGCCGACACCGCGATGTATCACGCCAAGGCCGCGGGCCGCAACAACTTCCAGTTCTACGCCCATCGCATGAACGAACAGGCGGCCCACTTCTTTTCCCTGGAAAACCGGCTGCGCCAGGCGATCGAGGGCGGGCAACTGATGCTGCACTACCAGCCGCTGGTCGATTGGCCGCGGCGGGCGGTCTGCGGCATGGAGGCGCTGGTGCGCTGGAACGACCCGGAACACGGCCTGGTGGCGCCGGGCGAGTTCATCCCGATCGCCGAGGAGACCGGGCTGATCGTTCCGGTCGGCGAGTGGGTGCTGGCGGCCGCCCTGCGGCAGAACCGTGCCTGGCAACAGGAGGGACGGCCGCTGCTGCCGGTTTCGGTCAACCTGTCGCCGCGGCAGTTCCGGCAGAAGGACCTGGTCGACACCGTGCGCCGCATCCTGAGCGATACGGGACAGCCGGCACGGTTGCTGGAACTCGAAATCACCGAGTCGACGCTGATGCACGACATCGGCGAGACCCAGGCCAAGCTGCAGGAGATCGCCGCCATGGGCGTCCGGCTGGCGATCGACGATTTCGGCACGGGCTATTCGAGCCTGAGCTACCTCAAGCGCTTTCCGGTGCACAAGCTCAAGGTCGACCAGAGTTTCGTGCGCGACCTCAAGTTCGATCCGGAGGATGCCGCGATCGTCACGGCGATCATCGGCCTGGCGAAGAGCCTGGGCCTCGACACCCTGGCGGAAGGCGTCGAATCCCGCGAACAGCTCGATGCGCTGATCGGCCTCGGCTGCGAGAAATTCCAGGGCTACCTGTTTTCGCGACCGTTGCTGGCGGACGCCGCGGACGGCATTTTCCGCCCCCGGCTCGAGCCCGGCCCTGAGGCATAATGGACGAATCCCCACAACCTTGCGGAGCAAGAGAATGAGCCAGACCACCACGGCCAGCGGCCTCGTCATCGAAGAACTCGTCGTCGGCGGAGGCGCCGAGGCGCGCGCCGGCCAGATGGTTTCCGTGCATTACACGGGCTGGCTGACCAACGGCACCAAGTTCGATTCGAGCAAGGACCGCAATGAGCCGTTCGAATTCGCGCTCGGTGCCAGGCATGTGATTGCGGGCTGGGACGAAGGCGTGCAGGGCATGAAGATAGGCGGCACGCGCAAGCTGACGATTCCGCCCGAACTGGGGTACGGTGCCCGCGGCGCCGGCGGCGTCATCCCGCCCAATGCCACGCTGGTGTTCGAGGTGGAACTGCTCGGTCTCGAATGAGACCTCCGCAGGTGCCGCTGACGGCGCCCCGGCCGTGAGCCGCGAATCCGCCCCTTGCCGCGCATGGCTGCGATGAACATCGCATTGCCCTCCCGTTTGCCGAACGTCGGGACGACCATCTTCACGGTGATGTCGCGGCTTGCCGCCGAGCACGGCGCGATCAACCTGTCGCAGGGCTTTCCCGACTTCGCGCCGGAGCCGGCCCTGCTCGACCGGGTCGCGTACCACATGGCGGCCGGCGCCAACCAGTATCCGCCCATGGCCGGCGCACCGGCGCTGCGCGAGGCGATCGCGTCGAAGGTGGCGCGCCTCTACGCGGCCACCTACGATGCCGAGAGCGAGGTGACGGTTACCGCCGGCGCCACGCAGGCGATCTACACCGCGATCGCAGCCTGCGTCAGGCCCGGTGACGAGGTGATCGTGTTCGCCCCGGTATACGACTCTTATGTTCCCGGGATCGAGCTCAACGGCGGGCGCGCGGTCATCGCGCACCTGCGGTTCCCCGAATTTCGCCCCGACTGGGATGAAGTGCGGGCGCTGATCACGCCGCGCACGCGCATGGTCATCATCAATTCGCCGCACAACCCGAGCGGTGCCGTGTGGTCGGCCGGCGACATGGCGATGCTGGAAGCCCTGGTGCGGGGTACCGACATCGTGATCGTCAGCGACGAAGTCTACGAACACGTGGTGTTCGACGATGGCAGCGGGGGCCGGCACGAGAGCGTGACCCGTTATCCGGGCCTGCGCGAGCGCAGCTTCGTCGTCTCCAGTTTCGGCAAGACCTATCACGTCACCGGATGGAAAGTCGCCTATTGCCTGGCGCCACGCGCCTTGATGGGCGAGTTTCGCAAGGCGCACCAGTTCATCGTATTCACCGTGCATCATCCGTCCCAGCTGGCGCTGGCTGACTTCATGGGCGCGCATCCGGAATTCGCCGACAACCTGGCGGCCTTCTATCGGACCAAGCGGGATTTTTTCCGGCGGCAGCTCGAAGGCTCGCGTTTCGCCCTGCTGCCGTGTGCCGGAACCTATTTCCAGCTGGCGACCTATGCCGCGATCAGCGACGAGCCGGACACGGAGTTCGTCCGGCGCCTGACCGTGGAACACGGAGTCGCTGCGATTCCGGTATCCGTGTTCAATCCCGATGGCGAGGACCGGCGGGTGATCCGCTTCTGCTTTGCCAAGAACGAGGCAACGCTGGCGGCGGCGGGTGAGAGATTGCGGGCGCTGTAGCGCCGGTCCGGCGCTCCCGGTGCTCCGGGAATCCTCTTCGGGCGCCGACGATTCCACTTTGTGTTCCGTAGGGACGGTTATCCACTCGGACGCGGGTAGGCGTCAGGCTGCGCAGTTGGGGGTGGCGGCACGACTTAGTCGCCACCTCCAACTCCGACTTTCGACATTGTCCGCGCTGGATTGGTCTGGGCTTTGCCCGCCTGGGATTCCCCTTCGGGGGCAGGCGAAAAAAGACCCGACACCGCAAGGTGTCGGGTCTGAAACCAGCCCTGTTGCAGGGCCGGAGGAGGAGACGATGGAAAGTCGCTTAGGCGGCTTTCTTGGCCTTCGGGGCAGCGGTCGTGCCGACGGCCTTGACGGTCGCGGTGGTGGCCGCGGCAACGTTGGCTTCAGCGATCTCGGCGACCTGCTTGGCAGCCTTGGTCATGCTGTCGTAGGCCGAGTTGGCGGCGGCGATCGCCGACTTCACGGCGGCCACGGCGACGTCGGAGCCAGCCGGGGCGTTCTTGGCGGCCTTGTCGAGCGCCGAAGCGACGTTCTTGTTGATTTCGGAGAACTGGCCTTCGACGACCTTCGACAGTTCTTCCTGGGTCTGGGTGGCGATCTCGTACACGCTGCGGGAGTAGGCAACGGCCTTCTCGACGGCGGGCTGGGCCAGGGTCGCCTGCAGGGACACCAGTTGCTGCACGTCCTTGACGGCGAGCAGGGCCTTGGCGTTGGCAACGCTGTCTTCGAGGATGGCGCGGGCGGTGTTCAGGTTCAGGGCGGCAAGGCGCTCGGCGCTGGCAAACGCGGTGTTGGCGATGGTCAGCATGGTTTCGACGTTGGCTTTGTTGGCGGTGGCGAATTGCTCGGTAGTAACGTTCATGGTGATCTCCTGAGTTGTCTTGATTGGTCGATGAATGTTCGGTCTGTATCGGTCGCCCCTGCCTTCCGGAGCGATGTTGCAGTGCATCATGGTTCGTATTATAAGAACGAAATACGCCAAGTCAAGACTTTTTTGGTGCGATGCAACAAATAGTTTTTTGCGGATTAAAGTTATTTGAAAACAATGTATTGTGAAATAAGAAAGGGCCCACGTGGGCCCTTGATGGTGCGATGCGAAAGAAGGCGGGGGGCGAAGCAACCCCCGGGCCGGCGTCAGCGATCCTTGAACGCGGGCTTCCTCTTCTCGACGAAGGCGGCCATTCCTTCCTTCTGGTCGGCCAGCGCAAACGCCGAGTGAAAGGTCCGGCGTTCGAACAGCAGGCCTTCCTGCAGGCTGGACTCGTAGGCTCGATTGACCGATTCCTTGATCATCATCACCACGGGCAGCGAAAATCCGGCGATGGTCTCGGCCGCCGCCAGGGTCTCGGCCAATAGCCGGTCGGCGGGAATGATGCGCGCCACCAGACCGGCGCGCTCGGCCTCCTGCGCGTCAATGAAGCGCGCCGTCAGGCACATGTCCATGGCCTTGGCCTTGCTCACCGCGCGCGGTAACCGCTGCGTGCCGCCGGCGCCGGGAAGGATGCCGAGCTTGATTTCCGGTTGCCCGAACTTGGCCGTATCGGCGGCATAGATCATGTCGCACATCATCGCCAGTTCGCAGCCGCCGCCCAGCGCGAAGCCGGCGACGGCAGCGATGATCGGCTTGCGGCAGCGGATGATGCGGTCCCAGTTGCGGCTGATGTAGTTGGCCTTGTAGACATCCATGAAATCCCAGGCGGCCATGGCGCCGATGTCGGCGCCGGCGGCGAAGGCCTTCTCCGAGCCGGTGATGACGATGCAGCCGATCCCTTCGTCCGCCTCGAAGCCGTCCAGTGCCGCGCCGAGTTCGTCGATCAGGCCGTCGTTGAGGGCATTCAGGGCCTTCGGCCGGTTGAGCGTGACCAGGCCCACCTTGCCGCGGGTTTCGACGAGGATGTTTTCGTAGCTCACTGTGCATTCTCCTGACGGGGGTTGGCGATGCCGGGCGCGCCCTTCAGCGCCGGCGCCGCGGCGGCCGCGCGTGCCGGCGTGCCGGCGGCGGCTTCCTTGTTCTTGGGCTGGATCACGGCGCGCACGCGCTCGCCGCTGCCTGGCTGGGCGCGGGTCCCGTTCGGGCCGCTGGTGACGAAGTATTTTTCGCTTTGCGCATCGTAGGAAATGAACTGGCCGCGAACCTCGTCAAGCCCGCTCCTGACCCAGGCGCGGTTGAAGAACTCGGTCTTCTCCGCCTTGTTGTCGTGCTCGATGCGCTCGGCCTCACCCTCGATGTAGTCGTCGAGGCCCTCGCGCTTCTGCCGGAAACGGGGCGGTGTGCCTGCGGTGCCCGTGGCGACGCCGCGCTGATAGCCGTCGTCGTCCTGGGTGACGACGATGCGCTCGGCGCGGATTACCAGCGTGCCCTTGACCAGTTGCACGTTGCCTTCGAAGACCTGGACCTTCTTCACGTCGTCGACCGACACGCGGTCGGCTTCCAGGTTGACCGGCTTGTCGCGGTCGGCCTTTTCCGCGCGGGCCGCGGTCGCGGCCAGCAGGACGCCGGCCAGCAGGCTGGCGGCGGCGAGTCGGGGAGCTTGTCTCATGGTTTGTCGGTCCGGTTGCGATGGAGGGTACCGGTCACGCGGCCGCGAAGCACCGAGATGCCGGTTCGGTTGTCGATGTCGAGCCCGCTGCCGCGGACCACGCTCATGCCCTGGGTGATGACCACGGGATCGCTGGAGCGGCCCCTTTCGTCATCCGGGAAGATCTTCAGCGCCCGTGTCTCGAGTACGGTGGGCTTTGCCCCGTCGCTGGCGCCGTGGCGGATCACCTGGACATTGTCGACCAGGTCGACCTCCTTGCCGTCGCGACCGATGTAGCCCATGCGGGCGAAGATCTCC
>Ga0268298_10004285_pt1 | contig 14021 bp, 11 predicted proteins | sample WWTPWeurt_MetaG_FD_194462 | JGI IMG/M metagenome (GOLD analysis project Ga0268298, IMG submission 194462) | Activated sludge microbial communities from WWTP in Nijmegen, Gelderland, Netherland - WWTP Weurt | ecosystem: Engineered > WWTP > Aerobic digester > Activated sludge | place... | reverse complement strand
GCTGCACGACGTCTTCGCTGGCGCGATCACCGACTGGGCCGCGCTCGGCGGCGCGCCTGGGCCGATCGCGGTGCTGGCCCGCGACGATCGCTCGGGCACGTTCGACACCTTCAAGCACCTGGTGCTGGGGGCGACGCCGCTGGCGCCGGCCGCCGGGCGCTTCGCCGACAGCGCCGCGCTCGCCGACGCGGTGGCCGGCGACCCGCGGGCGATCGGCTTCGTCGGGCTGGCGTATGTCCGCGGCGCGCGGGCGGTGGCGATCGGCGACGCCGGCGCCGCGCCGCTGTTGCCGACCAGCGTCACCGTCGGCACCGAGGCCTACCTGCTGGCGCGCCGGCTGTTCGCGTACAGCGCGCCGCGCCCGGCCACGCCGCTGGCCGCCGAGTTGCTGGCGTTCGCGCTGTCGCCGGCCGGGCAGGAGGTAGTGGCGCGCGCCGGCTTCGTCGACCTGGCGGTGGCGCTGGTCGACGCCGCGCCGTGCGATGCGTCGTGCCCGCGGGACTACGCCGCGCAGATCGCCGGCGCGCGGCGGCTGTCGCTCGACTTCCGCTTCCGGCGTGGCGAGGACGCGCTCGACAGCCGGGGCATCCGTGACCTCGACCGCGTCGTGCAGCTCCTCCACGATCACCCCGACGCGCGGGTCCGCTTGTTCGGCTTCTCCGACAGCTCGGGCGGCCGCGACGCCAACCGCCGGCTGGCCCAGGCCCGGGCTGACGCCGTCGCGCGCGCGCTGGCCGTCCGCGGCGTCCGCGCGGCGGTCGTGCGTGGCCTCGGCGCGGCCCGGCCGGTCGCCGACAACCGCGACGCCGCCGGCCGCGAGCGCAACCGCCGCGTCGAGATCTGGCTGGGCGGCTGAGCCGCGCGCGTCGACGCGCTACGATGCGGCATGGCCGCGCTCGCCTGGCTGGCTGCGCACCGGGCGTTGCTCGTCGGCGCGCTCGGCGTCGCGATGTCGCTGGCCACGACGCTGCACGTGTTGATCGTGCCGCGGCAGCCGCGCAGCGCGGCGGGGTGGCTCGCCGTGATCTGGCTGTCGCCGATCGTCGGGCCGGTGATCTACGTGCTGCTCGGCATCAACCGCATCGCCCGCAAGGGCCGGCGGCTGCGCGGCGAGCGCGCGGCTGGCGACGCGTCCGCGGCGGCGGCCGGGCCGAGCGACGGCGCGCCCCTCGACACGGGGCCCGCGCTGGCCGCGGTCCCGCACCTGGCCGCGCTGGTCGCCGCCACCGATCGGCTGGTCGATCGGCCCCTGGTCGGCGGCAACGCGATCGCGCCGCTGGTCGACGGCGACGCCGCGTTCCCGGCGATGCTCGAGGCGATCGCCGGCGCGCGCCGGTCGATCACGCTGGCGACCTACATCTTCGACGGCGATCAGGTCGGGCGGCGGTTCGTCGACGCGCTCGCCGCCGCCCGGGCCCGCGGCGTCGAGGTGCGGGTGCTGATCGACGCCGCGGGGGTCCGCTACCACCGGCCGCCGGCGCACAAGCTGCTGCGCGCGGCCGGCGTGCCGTGCGCGCTGTTCTTGCCGATGCGCCGCGCGTTCCCGCGCTACTGGAACCTGCGCAACCACCGCAAGGTCATGGTGGTCGACGGTGCGCTGGCGTTCACCGGCGGCATCAACCTGCGGGTCCACCACTGGTTCGCGCTGGCGCCGGCCGCGCCGACCCACGACCTGCACTTCCGGTTGACCGGCCCCGTGGTGGCGCAGCTGCAGGAGGTGTTCGTCGACGACTGGGGCTTCGCCACCGGCGAGGCGCTCGCGGGTGCGCCGTGGTTCGCCGCGCCGATCGCCGGCGGGGCGGTCCACGCCCGGGCGCTGCCCGAGGGCCCCGACGACGAGAGCGACCCGGTGCCGTGGACCATCCTCACCGCGCTGGGCGTCGCGCGGCAGCGCGTGTGCGTCGTGTCGCCGTACTTCTTGCCCGACCCGCCGCTGGTCGCGGCGCTCGACGCGGCCGCCCTGCGCGGCGTGCAGGTCGACGTCGTCATCCCGGCCCGCACCAACTTCCGCTTCGTCGACGCCGCCGTGCGCGGCGGCCTGTGGCAGCTGCGCGATCACGGCGTGCGAATCTGGATGACCCCGCCGCCGTTCGATCACACCAAGCTGATGACCATCGACGGCGCCTGGGCGCTATTGGGCTCGAGCAACTGGGATCCGCGGTCGATGCGGCTCAACTTCGAGCTCGACGTCGAGGCCTACGATCGCGCGCTGGTGGTCGCCCTCGACGCGCTGATCGACGCGCGCATCGCCAAGGCCCGCCGCTTCACGCGGGCCGAACTCGACGGCCGCCGCTGGTACCGGCGGGTCCTCGACGGCGCCGCCAGCGTCGCCCAACCGTACCTCTGATCGCCGCGTGGTCGGCCGCGATCTGGGCCCCGGCGCGACCGCCTGGCGCGCGGGCGCAACCGCGGCAGGCGGCGTGTGTCCCGGGAGCATGGCGCGCGGTGCGACGATCGCGGGCGTGGTGGCGGGGCTGGTGCCGGCCGTGCTGGTGGCGGCGGTGGTGCTCGCCGACGACGCGGCGCCGCGCGGCGCGCAGCCGCCGACCACATCGCTCGGCCGTGAAGGCGGGTTCCCGACCCGGATCCGGTCGGTCCTCGCCTACGACCGCGGGTGCGGCGCTCCGCCCGTTCCCGAGATCATGGTGACGCCGGGCCGGCTGCTCGTGCGGCTCCACTGGGTGCCTGGCGACCCTTGGGTCATCGCGCGCGATGGCCACGAGTGGGACGCGCTGGCGGTCGTCATGACGCGCCTGCGCGCCGACCCCGGCTTGGATGCGTTCGGCGAGGTGCTGGTCTACCCGAAGGCCGGGGTGCCCTACCGCGACCTCATCCGCGCCTACGAGGTCGCCGACCACGCCGGGTTCGACGCGCCGCGGCTGCTCCCGCCGTGGGCCTCGCACCTCGCCCCGCCGGTGCTGCCGCGGGTCACCTTGCGCGCTGGCGTGGCGCGGGTCGAGGCCGGCCACGGCGCGTCGACGTCCGCGGAGTTCGCGACCGACGACGCCGGCACCGCCGCGCTCGCGGCGTGGCTGGCGGCGCGCTCGCCGATGCCTGCCGCGCCCATGTGTCCCGGCTGCCCTGTCCGCTTGGTCGAGGTCGATGGCGATGCCACGACGCGTGTGTCCGACGTCGATCGCGTCGAGAAGGCGCTGTATGAGGCGGACCTCGCGCCGGCGTCGCCAGGTTCGTGGCGCGACCTCTGATCGGCCAGCGAGGCTGCAACCGCGCCCGGCGTCGCGTGTCCACCCGGCATGGCGCGAGGTGCGACGATCGCGGGCGTGGTCGCGGGGCTGGTGCCGGCGGTGGTGGTGGCGGCGGTGCTGGCCGACGATCGGCCGCGTCCGGTTCGCCAGCCGCCGAGCTCGACCTTGGGACGCGAGGCCGCCTACCTCTCCGGGGTGTACCTGCACCCGCCGCCGACGACGGCTGCGGCAGGCCGGTTCCCGAGCTGATGGTGACGCCGGACCGGATCGTATTGATCGTGCGGCATGCGCCGATCGATTGGGAGGTCGCGCGGGACGGTGGCGAGTGGGCCGCGCTGGCCGCGGTCCTATCGGACCTGCGCCGCGACCCGGTGGTCGAGGGGATTCGCACGATCCTGGTCTACCCGACGGCCGGCGTACCGTACCGGGACGTCATCCGCGCCTACGAGGCCGCCGACCACGCCAGCTTCAACGGGCCGTGGTTGGCGCCGGCGTGGGCCTCGAGCGTCGAGCCGCTCGCGCCGCCGCGGGTCACGCTCGGCGATGGCGTCGCCCGCGTCGAGGCCGGCCTGGGTTCCTCCGAAGTGCGGCGCTTCGCCACCGACGCCGTGGGGACCGCGGCGCTGGTCGCATGGCTCGCGGCGCGCTCCCCGGTACCCGCCGAGCCCGGCTACAACCGCTGGGTTGAGGTCGTCGCCGACCCCGCGATGCTCGCGTCCGACCAGGACCGCGTCGAGGATGCGCTCCAGGGCGCGGCCTTCGAGCCGGCGAACCCGGCCTGGCGTCTGGGCGCGCCGCGGCGTTAGACCGCCTTCGCGTTGGACCACCGGGCCGCCCCTGCGGGTTCACCGACTGGAGCGGCGTGGAGTCCGGGACCGGCGGCGCCTCCGATCGGGCTGCCAGCGTGGAAAAGCGGTTCTCGCCGGTGGTGATGCCGTGCTCGCCGTAGCGGCAAGTCGCAGGTCGAGAGGTCGGCGAGCCACGGTCGCGGCCGTCGAGGTTGGCGTCGCGGGCGAGAAGGCGCGAGTAGCGGCGTGGCGGCAGGCCCCGCGCTCGTCGGTGCGCGGGGGGGGCCAGGTGGTCGGCGTCCCACCGCCTGGAGGACCGGGGGCGTTGCGATCGTGCGCGACCGCGGGGCTGGGTAGCGCTGGCCGACGTGCGTGGCCGCGTGTCCGGGGCCGGACAGACGCGGCTGTCCGGTTGCCGGCCGGAATCCGGACGAAACGGCCGAGATCCGGCCGTCGTGTCCGAGAGCCGGACACGCCGCGCCAGGCGTCGCGGGGTTGCGGCTGGCGTGTGGCTTGCTTTGGTGCGGAGGTGTGATGGACGGTGGCGAGAGCGGACAGCAGGCAGATGGGGCGGCGCCAGGTGCGGCCGCCGCGGCGGCCGTAGCGGCCGTGGCGGCGAGCTGCGGCGACTGGCGCGAGGTCGACCGGATGTTGCGCGGGATCGCGCGGCGGCGGGCGGCGCTCGACAGCGATGAGGCCGCGTGGTTGCGGCGCGGGCGGTCGCTCGGCGTCCACCGCGAGCTCGGCCTCGCGACGTTCGTCGAGTACGTCGAGCGCGTGCTGGGCTACGCGCCCGGGGCCGCGCGCGAGCGGCTGCGGGTGGCCGACGCGCTCGTGGCCTTGCCCAAGCTGCAGGCCGCGATGGCCGCGGGCGACGTCGCGTACAGCGCCGCGCGCGAGCTGACGCGGGTCGCGACCGTCGACACCGAGGACGCGTGGCTGGCGGTGGCGACCAAGCACACCGTGCGGGACATCGAGGACATGGTGAGCGGGCGGCACCGCGGCGCCCTGCCGGATGATCCGCCGGATCCCGCCGCGCGGCTGCACGAGCTGAGGCTCTTGGTGCCGGCCGCCGTGCTGGGCAAGTTCACGGCCGCGCGGCGCGCGCTCGAGGAGACCAGCGGCCATGCGCTCACCGACGGCGATCTGCTCGCGACCCTGTGCGACGGCCAGCTCGCCGGCGCCGAGGGCGGCGATGCCGCGGCGTCCCGGCCGATGTACCAGATCGCGATCACCCGGTGCCCCGATTGCCTGCGCGCGTGGCACGACGTCGCCGGGCACACCATCGAGGTCAGCGGCGCCGAGCTGGCGCAGGCGTCGTGCGACGCCGACCTGCTGGGGCGGGTCGACGGCGACAAGCCCGCGCGGGTGACCAAGTCGATCCCGCCGCGGACCCGGCGTGCCGTGCTGCGGCGAGACCGCGGGCGCTGCATCGTGCCCGGCTGCCGCAACGCGCGCTACGTCGACGTGCACCATCTGATCGCGCGGGCCAAGGGCGGCAAGCACACGCCGACCACGCTGGCCGCGCTGTGCTCCGCGCACCACGCGGCCGCGCACGATGGCCGGATGCGGGTCGAGGGAACCGCGCCCGGCAAGCTGCGCTTCACGCACGCCGACGGCCGGCCGTACGGCGAGCCGCCGCCCCGCATGCGTGGCGAGCCGCCGGCGGCCGCGGCCGTCTCGCCGGCGGCGGCCGCAGCGTCCCACGTGGGAGGGTCGCCGGCGGCGGCCGCGGCCGTTTCGACGCCGGCGGTCGCGCCGTCCCACGTGGGACGCAAGGATGCCGTGACGCCGTCCCAGGTGGGACACGAAGGCCGAGCGTCACCCGACACGAGCGGCGAACCATTGGAGGCGCCCCGCCGGGCGGGTGACAAGGGCCGGACGCCACGGGCCGCGCGCCGGCCCCGCCGAGTTCAGGCCCCAGGGGCAAAGAAGACCCGCGGAGGCGCGAAGCGCCGTCGCCCGCCGGGTAAGCGACCGCGCGGTGGCGACTAGCCTCGACCACGCGGCCCCAGGTCGCAGATGCTAGGAAGCCCCATGCGCTACGCGCCTCGCCTCATCCCCGCCGGCTCGGCGCCGGCCGACGCGCTCGTCGAGCCGCTGATCGCCGCGCCGCCCCGGAGCCCGCTCGGCGAGCACACGCTGATCCCCGAGGTGGCCTGGATGATCGAGCAGGACGGCGAGTTCGTCCACGTGCCCGCGTCGGAGCGCGCGCAGCTCGCGGTGATGCGCGGCTACGCCGAGCTGACCAAACTCGACGGCACGCTCGCCAACGAGACGCTCGACGAGCTGCCTGGCGTCAACCTCGCGACCAACGGCGCGTACGCGGCGGAGATCCTCCTGGATCCCGATCACCTGACCGCGCTCCACGAGATCCTCGGCTTCGCGGCCTACCTGGCCGCCGCGCCGCGCCGCGGGCGCTTCCTGATGGGCGGCGTCGGCGCCGGCCTCGCCGGCATGCGCGCGTTCGTCGACCGCGCCCGGCGCGAGCACGACGCGGCCCCGCTCGCCGAGCGCATCAGCCCGGTCGCCTTGCTGGTGCGCGGCGGCGCGCCCACCGCGGTCGTCGGCGAGCTGCAGCTGGCCGCGCTCGCCGAGGCCGGCCTGTAGCGGCGGTGCCTGGCCGCACACTCGCGGTCGCGTCGCGCACCGCGCTACGCTCGCGCCGTGGCTCGCAGCATCCACACCACCCGCCGGACGCTGGTGGACCATGACGCAGTCGACGTCGCCGACCGCGCCGCCCACCGGGCCGAGGCCGCGCGGCTGCGCGACGAGCTCACGCGCAAGCGGCTGATCAAGGACCAGGTGGTCGCGGCCCGCAGCCACGCGACGCCCCCAGCCGCCGCGCCGCATCCGGGGGCGGTGGCGATCGTCGTCCAGGATCACGGGCCCTACGTCCACCACGCCGCGACCGCCGCCGACGTCCGCGGGGTGATCGCGCGGCTACCGCCCGGCGCGGCGGACGGGATCGGCGCGATCGTGCTGGGACGGACGCGCGACGTGGACGTGGACGACGGCGACGGCGACGGCGACGACGCGCGCGATCCCTACACCGGCGCCCTCGGCCGGCTGGTCCTCCCCGGCGTCTACGGCAAGCGCATCCTGGGCACCTACACGCCGGGGCGGGCCGAGATCCTCCTCGGCGCCTACGTCTACGATGCCGCCACGCTCGCCGAGGCCCGGGCCAAGCGGCTGCTCTTGAAGCTGTGGACGCTGGCGACGCTGGTCCACGAGCTGGGCCACCACCACGACTTCGTGGCGCGGGTCGCGCGCGGGCGCTGGCGCGCCGACGAGCTCGCCAAGGTCGAGCGCTACGCCGAGGCGCGCACGCACGCCGACGTCGCGACGGCCGTGCTGCCGTACCTCGCCGACGCGCACGCCGACGAGGTCGCCTACCTGCGCGGCTGGCTCCGCGCGCGCGGCGGCCTCGACGCGCCGCTGGGCGCGTTGATCGACGATCCGCGCACGACGTTAGCCGACGGGATGCGCCGGTTCCGCTGGACCATCAGCGACGCGCTGGTGACGCTGTTCGAGGACGTCGAGGCGAGCCGCGATCCGATCGCCACCCGCGTCGGGTTCGCGCGGGAGCTGCACTACCGCGACGAGTACGCGCTGCCGCGGGCGATCCTGGCCGGCGTGCTCGCCGACCACCCCGACGACGCCGACGCGCTGACCACCCTGGCCGACATCGAGGTGCACGAGGGCGCGTACGCCGAGGCCGAGGCCCGCTGCCGCGCCGTGCTGGCCCGCGCGCCGCACCACGGCGAGGCGTGGGTCGTCTTGACCGACGCGCTGATCGACCGCCAGCGCTGGAGTGACGTGGCCGCGACGACCAACGCCGCGCTCGCTGCCACGACGCACACCGACGTGGACCTCGCGCACCTCGGGCGATCCCGCGCGCGCGCCCACCTCGAGCTCGGCGCGTTCGCCGCCGTCGAGCACGATCTGCGCGGGCTGGCGCTGGCGCGCGCCGGGACCCGCGCGGCGGTGATCCGGCTCAAGGCGCTGCTGCTCCTCCGCACCGACCAGCTCACCGCCGCGCTCGATCTCGCGCTGCACGCCGGCGTGCCGACCGGCGTGCGCCTCGAGCTGGACGCCGTGCAGCTGGAGGCGGCGATGCGCCTGGGACGGCCCGAGCAGGCAACCTCGCTGAGCCGCCGCGACGTCGCCCGCCTCGAGCGGCTCGGCCACGGCCCGTGCCTGGCGCGGCTGCGCGCCGCGTATCCCGATCACGTCGCCGCGGCGGCGTGAGCTCAGGCCGGAAGCGGCTCCGGCGGCGGCGACGAGTCCGGATCCGGCGACGCTGACGCCGGCGCTGGCGTCGCGTCCGCCGGCGCTGCGAAGTGGTCGACGACCGCCTGCGCGGCCTTCTTGTTCATGCCCGGCGCGCGGGCCAGCTCGTCGAGCGACGCCGCGGCGATGGCGGCGACGGTGCCGAAGTGCCGGAGCAGCGCCTGGCGGCGGGTCTTGCCGATGCCGACGATGTCGTCGAGCGAGCTGCGCAGCGCGGCCTTGCCGCGGCGCTCGCGGTGGAAGGTGTTGGCGAAGCGGTGGGCCTCGTCGCGCAACCGCGCCAGCAGGAACAGCTCGGCGGTGTTGGCGCGCAGGATGATCGGATCTTTCACGCCGCGCACAAACACGCGGTCGGGCATGTCGCCGGCCGCCAGCTCGCGCTCCTTGGCCAGCGCGATCACGTCGAGCACCGCGCGATCGCCGTCGAGCGGGAGGCCGAGGTCGCCCAGCGCCGCGACCGCCATCGCCAGCTGGCCCTTGCCGCCGTCGATCACCAGCAGGTCGGGCGGCGCCCACGCCGGGTCGTCGCCGCTGGCGCGCTTGAACCGCCGCGACAGCACCTCGTACATCGACGCGAAGTCGTCGTTGCCCGAGGTCTTGATCTTGAACGTGCGGTACAGGGCCTTGGTCGGCAGGCCGTCGACGAAGGTCACCATCGACGCGACGGTGTCGGTGCCCTGGACGTGGGCGATGTCGAAGCACTCGATCCGCCGCGGCAGCCGGCGCAGCCCCAGGCGATCGCGCAGCTTGTCGAGCGTCGCGTCGACGTCGGCGCCCTTGTCGCGGCGCGCGGTCATCGCGGCCTGCGCGTTCTTCTCGGCCAGCTCGATCAGCCGCATCCGGGTGCCGCGCTGCGGCCACACCAGGCGCACCTTCTTGCCGCGCGCCGCGCCCAGCCACTCGGCCAGCACCTCGGCGTCGTCGAGCGGCACCGGCACGACGACCTCGTCGGGGATGTACGTGCCCGAGGCGTAGTACTGCTGCACGAACGCGGCGATCACCTCGGCGTCGGGCAACTCCTGGTCCTTGTGCGCCACCGAGCGCTTGCCCACCAGCTTGCCGGCGCGCACGAACAGCACGGTCAGCTCGGCGGCGTCGCCCTCGCGGTGCAGCCCGAAGACGTCCTGGTCGACGAAGTCGTCCTGGACGATCGTCTGCCGCGACACGGTCTTCTCGACCGCGACGATCGAGTCGCGCAGCTGCGCCGCTACCTCGAAGTCCTCGGCGGCGGCCCGCGCCGCCATGCGCTCGCGCAGGCGCGCGACCAGCTGCTTGTCGTGGCCCTCGAGGAACAGCACGACGTCGTCGACCTGCTCGGCGTAGGCCGCGGGCTCGACCGGTACGGCGCACGGACCCGAGCAGCGCTTGATCTGGTACTGCAGACAGACCCGGCCGCGGTGCTCGAGCACGTGATCGGTGCAGGTGCGCAGCTGGAAGTGGCGGTTGAGCACCCGCAGCGTCTCGCGACACGACGTCGCCGAGTGGTACGGCCCGAAGTAGCGGGCGCCGTCGTCCTTGATGTTCCGCGCCACCTCGACCCGCGGGAACATCCGGTGCGGCGGCGCGCCCGGCGTCGTCGCCGGCGGCCGCACCCGCAGCACCAGGTACTGCTTGTCGTCGCGCAGCTTCACGTTGAAGCGCGGCTGGTGCTTCTTGATCAGGTGGTTCTCGAGGAGCAGCGCCTCCTTCTCGTCGGTGACGACCATCGTCTCGACGTCGTGGAGCAGCTTGCCCAGGAACCCGGCGGCCACGAAGTAGCGCTCGTCGCCGCCCGGCCGGAAGTACTGCCGCACCCGCGTCCGCAGGTTCTTGGCCTTGCCGACGTAGATCACCTTCCCCGCCGCGTCCTTCATGACGTAGACGCCGGGATCGGTCGGCAACCTCGCCAGCAGCTCGTCGAAGTCCACGATCACGCTCTCAGGCAGGCGTCACAGATGCGCGATGTCCTTGAAGGTGACGAACACCATCAGCACGATCAAGAACAGCACGCCGACCATGGTCACGGTCATCTCGACGCGCGGGTTGGCGCGGCGGCGGGTCACCAGCTCGTAGCCGAGGAACGCGAGGCGGCCGCCGTCGAGCGCCGGCAACGGCAGCAGGTTGAACAGGCCGAGGTAGACGTTCAGCATCATCAACAGCTCGAGGCCGATGATCAGCCCCGAGCCGAACGCGCTCGAGAACTCGTTGAAGATGCCGACCGGGCCGGTCACCCGCACCTCGGCCTTGCCGCGGATCGCCGCGTACAGCCCGCCGACGATCTGCTTGGTCTGCAGCCACGGGTACTTCACCGCCTCGACCGCCGCGGTGCCGACGCCGACCTCGCCGCGGGTCTCGAGCGCGATGCCCATGCGGAACACCTTCATCGGCTTGCCGTCGGCGTCCTTGATGACGTTGCCGGCGCCGTCCTTGACCTCGACCTCCTTGGTCGGGACCTCGAGCGGCACCCGCTGACCGCCCCGCACGACCACCAGCTTCATCGGCGCGCCCTTGGCCTCGTTGGTGATCACCGCCAGCGGCTTGTCGGTGGGGCCGGCGCCGCGCAGCTTGAGCGGCTGGCCGTTGGCCTCGACGATGACGTCGCCCGCCTGCAGGATGCCGTGGGCCGGCGCCTTGGGATCGACGCCCGCGACCTTGTAGTGCTCGGCCCAGCCCGGGATGCCGGCGCAGCTGTAGATGCCGAACGCCAGCAGCACCGCGGCCAGGTAGTTGGTGCCGGGGCCGGCGAAGATCGTGAGGATGCGCTGCCACACCGGCTTGTTGGGGTAGGCCTCCTTGTCGTCGGGGTCGACGTCCTCGGCGATGTTCATCCCCTTGATCTCGACGAAGCCGCCGAACGGGATGGGCGCGAGCTGGAACAGCGAGCCGCGCTTGGACCGCCACTTGGCGATCGCCGGCCCGAAGCCGATCGAGAAGCGCTCGACGCGCATGCCGCACCAGCGGGCGACGAAGAAGTGCCCGGCCTCGTGCACGATGATCAGCACGCCGAGCGCGAGGATCGGCCCGAGGTAATTCATGTGCCGGGGACTATAGCAGCCCGCGGGCGCTCACGACGGGCGCGACGTCGACGACGGCGCGCGGCGCGGCAAGAACGCCGACAGCCAGCGCGGCCGGGTCGGCGTCGTGGCCTCGACCTGCTGCACGTCGAGGCGGAGGCCGCCGGCGGCCAGGCGCCGAGCGAGGCGCCGCTGGCGCGCGTCGCGGAAGCCGCGCAGGCCGGTCAGCGCCGGCAGCGCGCGCACGCGGTTGGCGACGATGAACGCGTCGTGCATGACGACGGCGTCGACCGTGCCCTCGCGCACGGCGCGGATCGCGTCGGCGGCGCCGGTCATCGCGCCCAGCGCCTTGTGCGGATCGATGATCCACAGCACGCGGCCCTGCGCGCGCGCGGCGCCGGCGTCGGCGCCCCGGCCGCGGCGTGGCGCGTGGATCACCCGCAGCTCCGGCACGCGGGCGCGCTGCAGCGCCAGCACGGCGTGCGAGTTGTCGCCCGAGTCTTCGTCGACCGCGAGCAGCTCGAACGAGATCGCCATCGACCGCAGCTCCGCGGCGAGCCGCTGGACCGCGGGACCGATCGCGTCCTCATCATCCCCGAACGGCAGGACGACCGAGACTTCGAAGCAGGTCGACATCAAGACCTGTCGGGACAGCAGGTTCTGTGCCGCCGAGGTGACGGTCATGTGGCGGAGATTCTACCACCGTAAACGTGCAGGTTCGTTGGAACGCCGTTCACGCACAGATTGGCTGGCCCGACCATCGCGCCGTCAGCTTGCGTCGAAGATCGCGCACTCGGTGCGAAGTCAGCTACGCACCTGACGCCTCCAGTGCTCGTCGAGCCGGGCGCCCACCGCGGGCCACGCGAGCGCGCTGGCCGGCGCGATCGGCAGGGTCGCGACACGCGCGATGGCGGTCGCTAGCGCCCGCGGATCGCGCGGGGCGACGATGCGCGCGCCAGCCGCGGCGAGCGCGGCGAGGCCACCGGTCGCGGTCGCGACCACCGGCACGCCGCACGCGAGGGCCTCGAGCGCGGCGAGCGGCGTGCCCTCGTGGCGCCCGTCGGGCGTGACGATCGACGGCACGGCGACCACGTCGGCGTCGACCAGCACGCGATCGCGCGCCGACGCGTCGAGCCAGCCGCGCCACGCGACGCGATCCTCGACGCCGAGCTCGCGCGCCAACGTCATCAGCCGCGCCCGCTCGGGCCCGTCGCCGGCGACCACCATCCGGAACCGCGCCGGCAATGACGCCAGCGCCCACAGCGCCACGTCGACGCCCTTGATGGGCACCAGCCGCGCGAGCACGGCGATCGTCACGTGCGGCTGCGCCGGCCGCACCGCGCGCGCGGCGACCACCGCGGCGATCGTCGCGCCGTCGACGCCCATCGGCTGGACGATCGTCGATGCCGCCGCCGCCGGCCGCGCGGCGATCAGCGCCGCGCGCAGCGGTTCGGCCACGCACGCCACCCGCGCGCCGCGCACCGCGAGCGCGCGCAGCGTCGAGCGCAACAGCCCGCGCGCCGCGAGCAGGTGGACGTCGCCGCCGTGGGCGATCGCGAGCAGCGGGCCGCGGGTCGGCACCGCCGCCCACGCCGACGGCGCGAGCCAGTGGGCGGCGACCGCGTCCCAGCGCGGCGCGCGCGCGATCACGGCCGCGCCGAGCCGCGCGGTGAAGCCAGCGGCGCCGCCGACGCCGTGGCCGATCGCCTCGGGCGCACCGCCGGCGTAGAACAGCCCCGGCGGCGCCGCGACGCGCCGCACGCCCTCGGCCGCGTCCCACGCCGGATCGACGTCGGTGGCGCCGGCCGCGACGATCTCGACGGTGGCGCCGGTGCTGCGCAGGTAGGCCGCGTGCCCCGCGACGAAGCTGCCGGCGGCGTCACCGCGCCAGCGCGGGTACGAGGTGGTGACGATGCCGACGCGCATCCTCGCGAAGGTACTCGCTTCTATGCCGTCGGGAAGATCGCGCGCGCGCTCCGTCGACCCGAACATGAGCCTGGACTTCAGCGCGGCCAACGCCAGGTCGATCGGCACCGACGAGCACTCCGGGCGCCCCGCGCCGGGCAAGGTCACGCGCACCGAGCGCCTGCCGTCGCGGCGCAGCACGGCGCCCACCGCGGAGGTCGCGCCGGTGCAGGCCGACGGCGGCGTGCGCACGATCGACGATCCGTTCGCGCTGCACCTCGGCCAGGGCTCGTCGCCCGCGCTGGTGGTCCAGCGCGACGGTGGCGTCGGCGCCGCGGGTGACGTGTACGAGGGCCACGCCGAGGCGGTCGCCGCCGCGGTGGTGCGCGGCGAGTCGGCCGAGGCCCTGCTCGACGCCGGCGCCACCGGCGCCCCCGCGGTGCAGCGCGATCCGATGACGCCGGACGCGCGCCGCGCGGCGCAGGCCCACGCAGTGAGCGACGTGGTGCTCGAGCAGATCGCCCACCGCATCGCGTATTCCGATGGCCGGCCGCCCCACGAGGAAGGCTCGCGCCACGCGCACACCGCGCTGCGCGCGGCCCGGGCCGGCATGTCCGACGCCGACCCGCACCTCGACGCCGCCGGGCACACCGACGACGAAGTGGCGCTGTCCGAGCTCGGGTTCGCGATCGATCAGTTCCAGTACTTCAGCGGCGAGGGCGGCTTGCAGTTCTGGATCCTGCCGGTGCGCCCCGACGCGACCGTGACGCCGGTGATCGCGTTCCGCGGAACCGAGGTCACCGAAGGCCTCGGGGAGGCCGGCGAGGATCTCGGAG
>Ga0268298_10004284_pt1 | contig 14023 bp, 12 predicted proteins | sample WWTPWeurt_MetaG_FD_194462 | JGI IMG/M metagenome (GOLD analysis project Ga0268298, IMG submission 194462) | Activated sludge microbial communities from WWTP in Nijmegen, Gelderland, Netherland - WWTP Weurt | ecosystem: Engineered > WWTP > Aerobic digester > Activated sludge | place... | reverse complement strand
CGTGATTCTTCTTTGTAATCATCCAACGATCCCAGTTCTTCTAATTTTGATTTTTTTGGTAGATAATTGTTTAGTGCTTCCCAATTTACTTTTTTAAAGAAACGGTCTTTCTCAAGTGTTGTTACTGAATTCAAAGTTTGTCTGTAAACATATTCTTTTGCAGTTTCTGTTACGTAAATTTTAGAATCAGATAATTTAATCAGACCTAAATAATTGGCTACTGCTTTCATAGTAGTTGCGTTGATCAGCAAAGTCATGGTAACAATACCGGCAGTTAAAAACAAAAACTGTTCACGAACTTGTTCCGGTATAGCCGGAGTTGATTCCACAATTAATGCAAGTGCCAATCCGATTGCTCCGCGCAGTGCGCCCCAAATCATAACCTGTGGATGGTTTTTTCCAACACCGTATCCAATTTTACGCATGACAGGCAAAAATATGTAAATCATAAAAGTTCGAGCTACATGAATGATTGCATAAACAATCAGTAATACCCACACATCATTCATTGTAAAAACAGTACGTTCAGCAATGACAACACCTACAATAATGAATATTAATGTGTTTGCGGTGAAAGCTGCAAAATCCCAAAATTCATGAATGAAGTGCTGTACTTCAGGACTGATTTTTGTTCTGCCCGGACCTGCAAATAACAATCCCAAGGACATCAAACCTAATACTCCTGAAACGCCAAAAACATTTTCACAAATAAAGAAAGTAAGGTAAGCCAGTGCAACAATTACGGTGATCTCAATCAACATATCATTGAACACACTTCTGATCCAGCTCAGTCCAATTTTCCCAATAATAAACCCAATGATTACTCCTCCAAAAGAAACTCTGAAAAAATCAAAAATAGGCGAGCTGTCACCTGCATTCCCCGTTATACCGGCAAGGATCACCACAAATATTACGATAGCAGTTCCGTCATTTAAAATGGCTTCACCATCAATTAAGGTGGAAAGTTTTTTGCTTGCTCCCAGATCTTTTAATAATGCTACAACAGCAACTGGGTCTGTGGCGCTGATAACAGCTCCAAAAAGCATCACCATTTCCCACGACCAGGCTTGCAAGCCTACATCATACATGACAATCAGCCACATCAAAAGTGCTGTTCCAAATAACGCTACAATAATTCCGGGTACGGCTAAAATCACAGAGTTGACAAATGATTTTTTGAATGTATGAACATCCATGGCAAATGCTGCTTCAAAAATTAAAATCGGAAGAAAAATGTAGAGTATCAAATGAGGATCAATGTTGGCGGCCCACGCTATAGATTGATCAAGAATAGACGTGTTTAATTCATACCCAAAAAAAATCATGGATTCAAAAAAACCGGTGCGTCCTAAAACACCTAATCCCAAGCCTAACAACATCAAAACGACAGTGTAGGGTAAATTTATTTTGCTCAGAAAAAATCGGGTAGCAGCTCCAATGATTAAACAAACTACAATAAAAAGCAACGGACTCACATCTGTGTGATGACCTTCTTCTTCATGTTCGGGTGTAGATTGTGAATGAGCATCACCGGGTCCAATAGTGGTTTGACTTGAGGGTGACGAAGAATGTTGCGGTGAATTGTCAGTGGCAAAAGAAAAATTACCTGAAGCAAAAAAGGTAAGTAACAATAGAAAGAAAATGACTACCGGAAAAATTTTTCGGCTCATAAGAGAGGGTTTGGTTTGAGTAAAAATAATGAATTATCCTTTATCCGGATAAAGTAGCTGAAAGTGTGAAGCAAGCGATATTATTCTTCTTTCAAAACCGCCTGAATATCTTTGATGTTACCGTAGAGAACAAGAATATCACCTTCTTCAACTACTGTGCGCGTTGAAACTACACCCTGCACCTGTTGTTCTTTTCTGGAAGTACCAAAAATACTTTTCTGATCAACCATTTTAATAATAGTGAGCAATACTATATTGTAATTTTTTCTGAAAGCAATTTCCTGTATAGTTTTTCCTACAAAAACTTTTGGAGTTGTTGCTTCAATAATGTTATAGTTTGTTGTCAATTCAAAAGAATCAACAACTCCGCGCATATTCAGTTTTTTCGCCCAGCGTTCAGCAGTCTCTTCTTCAGGGTGCACAATTTCATCTACACCCATTGCTTCAAGTACAGTTTGATGGAGATTGGAAATTGCACGACTGATTAACCTCTTTACTTTAAGCTGTTTCATTAATGCGGTGGCCATAATATTGGCACCTTCATTTTCTCCAATTGCTACAAATACAATATCCGTATCTCCAAATGGCAGATGAGAAACCGCTTGTGGATCTGTGCAGTCCAGACAAATGGTATGCGTAATTTTTTCTTTCAACGCTTCTACTTTGTCCATTTTGCTGTCCACACCAATCACTTCATGACCTTTTCGGGTGAGACGCTCAGCCAATGATGAACCAAAATTTCCTAATCCAATAATGATGTATTTCATAAATTCATAAAATTAGTTGATCGAAATTTCTTCTGTCGGATATCTGTATTTTAAATTCTTAACCTGTCTGAAAAATGCAATCAGCAAGGTGAGCATACTCACTCTTCCAATAAACATACAAACAATTAATACCGCTTTACTTCCGCTGCTTAATCCTGCCGTTATTCCAAGACTTAAACCGGTGGTGGTGTAAGCCGAAAAACATTCAAAGGCTATTTCAAGTAATCCAATTTTTCTGTCGAATATGGAAATAGCAAATACTGCCAATCCAATTACAATTAAAGATAAAGAAATGGTTGCAAAGGCTCTTTTAATAGTGTTATCAGAAATTTCACGCTTGAACACTTCCACGCGATCTTTACCACGGGCAAGACTGAAAAAATTCAATGTTGCGATAGCCAGTGTACTTGTTTTTATACCTCCACCGGTACCGCCTGGTGACGCTCCAACCCACATCAGAAAAATGATGATCATGGTGGTTGCAAAAGTAAGTGCGGTCATGTCCACATTATTGAATCCTGCCGTTCTAGGCGTAACAGCGTTAAAAAATGAAACAACTATTTTTCCAAATGTGTCATGCTCATAGAGGGTATTGTTATATTCCAATACGTAATAAGCAACGGTTCCAATAAATAATAATGCTGCTGTTGTAATAACAACAATACGCGTATTCATATTAATGATCCAGGGTTTATATACATAAAAATTGTTTTTCCCAAGGGCTTTAAAGCTGTTCACAACAAGATGTCTGAAATAGGTAAGGAAATTAAAAAGGATGGGGAAACCAATCCCCCCCATAATAATTAGAAAAGAAATATAAATCTGAATAGGATAATTAAATCTGAATCCGACATCGTAAAAACCAGCAGATAAAGTTGAAAAACCAGCATTACAAAAAGCAGAAACGGAATGGAATCCAGCAAAATAAACCCTGTCTAAAAATCCTGGAATGATTGAAGGATCCAGTGAAGTAAATACAAAAATGGCACCAATAAATTCAATAAAAAATGTGAGAAGCAAGATTTTTTTTAACGTTCCAAAAACCTCAGCGATTTTTTCAGAATTTGTCATTTCTCGCAACATCAATTGATTTTCATAGGAAGATCCTCCTCTGAAAAAATAACTGAAGTAACTGGTAAAGGTCATGATTCCAATTCCTCCAATCTGAATGAGACAAACAATAATAATTTGACCAAAAGTGGTGTAATACGTTCCTGTGTCAACAACGGCTAGTCCGGTTACACAAACAGCACTGGTTGATGTGAACAGGGCATCAATGGGTTTTATCCCAGAAACTGTTGCGTTTGGCAGCATAAGCATAAGCATGCCACCAATAATGATAAGTAAAAAGCTGACAATAAACAATTGAGCAGGATTCAGATATTGTCTGTTGAAATTGATTTTAAGTGCAGAGAATTCCCTGATAAAAATGAAAATAGATGTAAGGTACATCCATGTATGAGGGTGTTCGAAAAAAGGAATTTGAAATCCAAGTGTCAGCCTTAATGCAAAGAATACAAAAAACAAATAAAGCGCATCAAAGATCCAAACCTTGAATAAAGGTCGTGTTTCTTTTACTGCATATAAAATTCCGATACCCATGAACGCAAGTGTGTAATTCACGGCGTATAAGATCAACAGGACTTTAGACATCCAGTCATCCTGATCAAAACCTAGATCATAAATAACGGCGCCAATGGACAGAAAACTGACCCAGAAAGGAATTTTTTTGAACAGAAGAGTTCCCATCGTCAGAGTATACGGGAATTTGAAGAATCTGTTCCGATTGATTGTTTCATCTCTTTTGAAATGAATCTAATCCACTTTTTCATAGTTGAGTCAGGCTTTAAAACCTGATCAAAGTTATACCATTCCCTTCAGATGAATCTAAAAACGGATAAAAAAAAGATAAAAGCCAATATTTATTTGACTAATCGCTAATTAATTGCTTTGTTTTCTCTTAATCAAGAGCCTTTTAAAGCGAGTTTCTTTATAATTTCAGCCACCTCTTCATGAACCGGTCTATAGGTTTCAATTCCGTGACCAACATTGGGAAACATGATAGAATCACGCAACGTACCAAAAAACTTTTTGGCATTTTCAACAGATTTATGTGCCGGAAATAGCAAATCTTTCTCTCCTTCAATCAAATACATGGGTGATTTAATTTTTTCAAATTCACCTTTCATGAAATATGGCTTTTGTGTTTTATCGCGATATCGGGTAATGGCCAGATGTTCAAAATCTAAAAGTAACGAATAAGGAATTGGATCTAAATAATGATAAGGTTTATGGAAAACGGCGTTGTCCAGAAAAGTGGCGATGTTTTTTTTACTGGGTATCAAAAGCGGAAGTAAATTGGAATAGATGTTTTTCCAGCTCAATGAAATAGGTTGGATTCCACCCGGATTTAATAAGAATGCCGCTTTAAATCGATCCGGCGAAAACATAGAAAGTTTCATACAAATCTGTCCTCCAAAGGATGCACCGGCAATTATTGGTTTCTCCAATTGAAGTTTGTCCAATAATTCGGATGCCCATTCACCGTACCCCAATCCTTTAATCGCTGGGCTGTTTCCATCACTTGGATTAGGCTGTCCATTTGTTTCAATAAGATAAACGTCAAAATCATTCACATAATAATCCAATCCTTTATCTAAATCCCAAAACAAAGGCGTTGTTCTGAAGCCTGGAAAAATTACCAGCTTAACAGTGCTGTCAGGATTGCCTGTTTTCCAAACAAGTGTTTTGCCTAAAGCGGTAGTCAATTCAAGTTTCTGATAAGCCCTACCTGTATGATTTTGAAGTCGGTTTACCCAATTATAAAATGACTGAATATCCGACTCTGGGTTTTTGAATGATGAATATCTGACGATTTCCATAAACGAATAAATTTAGTACAAATGTACTAAAAAATAGTTCGGTTGAACTAATTTGTGTAAATTTGTTTGATGAATAAAACAAAAAGACAAATTCTGGATACGGCTCTGGAGCTTTATAATGAGTCGGGTTTTTCTGAGGTAAGTTTGAGAGATATTGCAGAAAAACTGAATATTAGTCCGGGTAATTTGACGTATCATTTCAGAAAAAGAGAAGCGATTGCAGAATCACTTTATTATGAATTTGTAGAATCGGTAGATCAAAAATTTTCTGAACTAAAACCGGATTCTATTTCACTCAAAACTATTCTGGATATTATCCGGATTTTGACTGAATCACGTTTGAAATATAAGTTTCTAATGCGTGATTTTATTTCGCTGATTGCTGAAAATCCGGGAATAAAGAAGCATTATCTGAAAGTAATTAAGCTCAGAAGAGAGCAGTCTCTTGCACTGTTCAACCTACTTATAAAACAAAAAATAATTCGCGCTGAAGAGTTGGAAAATGAATATGACTATTTGTACGAACGCATTCAGATTTTGGGGAATTTCTGGATAACCTCTTCGCATATGCAGGGAGAAAAATTATCGAAATCTGTAATTGAGAAAAATTACAACATGGTTGTTCAAATTATCTACCCATACCTGACTTCAAAGGGAAAAAGAGAGTGGGTACTATATCACGCCAGTGCTGCGGGTACAAAATAAAAAATCCGTCCCGGCAACCGGAACGGATTTTTCAGCAAAGAAACCAAACGATCTTATGAGAATTATCTGGTTATTATCACATGCCCTTCGTAGTATTCAATTTCGCCGTTAGCATTTTTAAACTGAACTGTCCACACGTAGGCTCCATCTTCTGCGATGGAATTATCATTCATATTTGTTCCGTCCCAAGGTTGGTTTACGTTGTTTGTCTGATACATCATTTTACCTGATTTATCATATACCACCATGGTGAAGTCAACTTCCATCAGACGCAATGCTTCTGGAATAAAGTTGTCATTTTTGTTGTCACCGTTTGGCGTAAACGCTGTTGGTGCCAACAGGTTATAATCATTTTTAATTTCGATAGGTTTTTGAGTGCTGTTCGAACATCCGTATTCATTTGTTGCACTTAATTCAACCATATATATTCCTTTTTTGCGGAAAGTATATTCGAACTGATTGTCAGTTGATGTTTTCAAGCCTTTAATATTCCAGTTCCAGTCAGTAGCATCTTCAGTTAAGTTGATGAATGTAATTGTTGGAATCATCTCTTTTGATTTTTCATAGGCAAACTGCACATCCGGAAGTGCGTTAACGGTTACTTCCACACTTGATTTACCAAGAGTTTTATTCGATTTACTGTCTTTCAGTGAAAGTGTCACAGTAAATGAACCTGAACGGGTATAAGTATGTGTTCCGACTTTTGAACTGCTGAATGATCCATCCCCAAAATCCCAAACATATAACGCAGACTGGCTAATATCTTCAGGAGTGAAAATAAATTCTTCAGACATGCATGCTTCACTGTTTGCGCAAACAAATTTTGAATTTATGCGTGTTGTAATGATGTCTTCAGGATAAGAACCAGTGTTTGTGTTTACCGGATTTGTTACAGTCTGGTCATTATTCTGGTTTGTAACGTTGTGATTAACACTGTTTCCGTTTGTGTTACCTGCATTACCTGGTACTGTTGCAGGATTGGAATTATCAGAAAAATCGGTTGGCACTTCTGATTGTGAATCATCAGTTACAGTTGTATTGTTGTCTGTGTTTTCACCATCATTTGTAATGTTGTCGGTTACATTATGATTATCTGAAATAATGGTATTATTTTCTACCGTTGTATTTTCGGTAATTACCGGAACATTTAATTCAGTCTCATCCTGATTCATCAGATAAACTGAACCGGTAATTAAAGCAACCGCTGCAGCTGAACCAACAATCCACTTCATAGCGCCTCCTTTGTTACCAAGCTGAGCACTCACATTTGCCCATGCCTGAGCATCGTAAGGAGCTTCATAGCCTTCAACCGCGTCTTTGATTATGTTATCAAATTTATCCATCACATTGATGTATTAGTGTTCAAATTTTAAACTCAATTCTTCTTTTAATTTCATTTTGGCCTTTGCCAGGTTTGATTTTGACGTTCCTTCACTGATTCCAAGGTATTCAGCAATTTCTTTATGACTCATACCTTCAATCACATACAAGTTAAATACGGTGCGGTAAGCGGGAGATAATGCGCTGATAGCTTTAATTGCCGTTTCAGCTTTAATTTTTATCTCGTGCTCGTCATCGTCAGCAAAGGGAACTTCTTCTTCCATATTCTGGATGCGCGAATCATCTTCAATTGAAAACGGGTCACGTTTGTTTTTCCTTATCTGATCAATGGCTGTATTTACCATGATACGTCTGATCCAACCTTCCAAAGAGCCTTCAAAATTGTAAACGTCCAGTTTGTTGAAGATTTTGATAAAACCGTTCTGTACCATGTCTTGCGCTTCATCTCTGTCTTTCGCGTAACGCATGCATACAGCCATCATCTTACCGTAGAAAAGTTTGAACAGTTGCTGCTGATATTTGCTTTTACCTTTGATGCAACCATCAACAATCGTTCTTAAATCTTCGCTTGTTTCCACTGGCTTTTACAATAATAAGACGCTACGGTTTTTAACGGGTTGCCCCTGAATTCTGAAAAAATAACCTAAAAAACTGTTAAATTATCCAGAGCCCTTGTTTTTACAGGCTTTCAAAGATATAAAAAAATCTTAGAAAGCCGGCAACCACATTTTCATCACCCCTCTTCGTTCGTTATTCACATCCTTTTTTTGCGTTGCGGATAAATAAATAAGCCCCGCAATCAAATACGCATTCAAAAACTTTTTAATTTCGTTGCCATAGCTTACTGGAAGCACATTTTATAAATACTAACATAAATAATTATCACATGAAAATTACCGTTGTAGGAGCAGGAGCAGTAGGTGCAAGCTGCGCTGAGTACATTGCAATCAAAAATTTTGCGTCAGAAGTGGTTCTGATTGATATCAAAGAAGGTTTCGCTGAAGGAAAAGCGATGGATCTAATGCAAACTGCATCTTTGCTTGGATTTGATTCTAAAATCACCGGAACAACCAATGATTATTCTAAAACTGCTGGTTCTGACATTGCTGTTATTACTTCTGGTATTCCTCGTAAACCGGGTATGACCCGTGAAGAGTTGATTGGTATCAATGCCGGAATTGTAAAAACAGTTTCTGAAAATCTGATCAAACATTCTCCAAACGTAATCATCATTGTTGTATCTAATCCAATGGATACAATGACTTATTTGGTTCATAAATCTACTGGATTACCAAAAAACAGAATTATTGGAATGGGTGGAGCACTTGACAGTGCGCGTTTTAAATATCGTTTGGCTGAAGCTTTAGGTTGCCCGCAATCTGACGTTGACGGAATGGTAATTGGTGGTCACTCTGATACCGGAATGGTTCCTTTGATTGAAAAAGCGGTGCGTAACAGCGTTCCTGTTTCGGAATATTTAAGTGCTGAAAAACAAGCTTGGGTGGTTGAAGAAACAAAAGTTGGTGGTGCTACTTTGACTAAATTACTTGGAACTTCTGCATGGTATGCTCCAGGAGCTGCAGTAACAGCATTGTGTCAGGCTATTGCTTTGGACTCTAAAAAAATGTTCCCTTGTTCAGCATTAGTTGAAGGAGAGTACGGATTAAAAGGTCTTGCAATTGGTGTCCCTTGCATCATTGGAAGAAATGGAATTGAAAAAATTGTTGAAATTAAATTGTCAGCTGCTGAAAAAGCAAAACTGGAAGAAAGCGCAAAAGGTGTTCATGAAGTGAATAACCTGCTTGATGCTAGTGTTGCCAAATAATTTAAGAAGATAAAACAAGGAAACGCTCTCACTTGTGAGGGCGTTTTTTTTGGTTAAATAATTTCAAAGAAGCTTGCCGATTGGATTAATATGAGACCTTTATCGTTCATACTCATTCTAATAGTGGTGTTATCTTGTAGCAACACAGAACCTCTTGAATTTGCTAAAAAAGAAATTGATAAAAATCTGGCATCAGAAAAATTAAGAGACAGCACTCAGATGTACGAGTTTTTTAAAGGAATTGAAACCATTCACTTTAATGCAAAAGGAAGAAAAGATTCTTTGATCATAGAATATAATAAATATGGATTACCTCTCAGGGTAATGGAGTTTCATGTGGACGATAAATATTTAGAAGGAAAGTTATTTAGTAAGCGTTTGTATTATTATGATGTTGCGGAATCTTCAGAAATAATTAAACACATAAATCCTCAAGGTCATCTTCAGTTGACTGAAACAAGAAAATTTGACAGTCTTGGTAGATTAATTTTTCACAAAGAAAATATTATGGGTTATGAGGTGCAGGAAACATATTATAAATATGATGATGAAGGGAGACAAAAAGTAATTAAACACATTATAGAATGATTAAAAAATCTAACATTCAACTTATTTAAGCAGAACTTGTGAGTATCATTAGTAATTTTGTCTCACTATGACATACAAATTTATTCTATTAGCAATACCATTCATAGCTGCTTGCGGAAGCAACTCAGATGACAATAAATCTGGTAATCAGGATTCATTAAATTTTGAATTGGTTGATACACTCCCTCCATTCAATGCCATTGCATCCAACTTTACTACGGATAGTTTAATTCTCCCTGAAGGATTTACGTACACCATTTTATTTCAGGAAGAATTTGATTCCGTTACCCGGGCTGACGGAAAAAAATTCCCTGCAAAAGGATATCATGATTTGTCTGTATTTATTCCTGACCCGGTATCTCCAGAAACAAAAGGAAAATTATACATCTCACACGAATCAAAATATGCAAACGCTGATTTGGGTGATGGAGGAGGAGCAACCATTTTTGATATTGAGTTAATTGACGGACATTGGAAAGTGGTGAGTGAATTTAATCATGTAGATTTTTCAAATGTGGGTGGCACAAACAGAAATTGTGGCGGAAGTATTTCACCAAATGGAACTGTATTTACCTGTGAAGAAGTATGGGCTCCAAATACATCTTATTTGTGGGCAGAAGGAAAAGGTCATACCGATACATCTTTTCAGCATGGAAGACCGTTGTGGCAAAACATGGGATACATGGTTGAAGTAGATCCGCAAACAAATAAGGCTATAAAAAAGCATTGGAAAATGGGACGATTTGTGCATGAGGATATTCACTTTACTCCAGACGGAAAAACAGCTTATCTCACGGATGATAATAGTCCTGGTATTTTTTTCAAATACGAAACCAAAAAAGCATTTGATTACAATGACGGTCAATTGTATGCCTACAAACAATCTGCAGATGGTGAATCAGGTGAATGGATTACGCTGCCAATGGACACACTGTCATTAATTAATTGTACAAAAATTGCTATGGAAAAAGGTGCTTCCATGTTTATTCGTCATGAATGGATTCAGGAAATAAATGGCAAACTGTATATCACAGAAACCGGCGAAGATAACTTTGACTGGGCTGATGGAATCAGTTATGGCGGAACCGTTCCAAATTATATTTCGGCTAATCTGAATAGAGGAGGAACGCAATATGATGATGTGTTTGGAAGAATCGTAGAATTTGATCCGTCGACAAATAAAATGCGTTCATACCTTGAAGGTGGATTTTTCGGCGATTCGTCGGGTGTATTCTCCAACCCTGACTGCAATACTTCCGTCAGCATAGGTACCAAAACGTACATGGTTATTTGTGAAGACATCAATTGGTATGACAGGGCGAGGGCTGGAGCAGAAGGTGAAAACGGAAAATATGTGATGAATGAAGTGTATTTTCTGGATATGAGTATTCAAAATCCAACGGTTGATGATTTGATGAGATTTGCAGTGATGCCAAAAGGTTCAGAAGGTACCGGAGCAATTTTTTTACCGGATGGTACAATGATTCTGAATATTATGCATCCATCAGCAGCTAATCCTGTTCCGTTTAACCGTTCATGTACCGTTTTGATTGAGGGGTTTAGAAAAAAATGAAAAACTGCTATTTTATAATTCTTTTAGCCGGACTCTTTTTATCCGCTTGTTCCGGAATTGATGATTCCTGTAAAGAAGAAAGATACGGATCAGCAATCGTTGATTTTTTTCCGGACAGTCTGCAGGCTGGAATCACCGATGAAGTGAGTGTTCAGTATATCATTGAAAATAGTTGCGGATCTTTTGTGGAATTTGAAGAATCACAAATTGATCATACAATCGACGTAAGAGTAAAACTTCTTTACGATGGTTGCAATTGCAATTTAGTATTTACTGAAGACTCTAGTTTTTATTCCTTCAAACAAGATTCCGCCGGATTATATTATTATAATTTTTATTACGCCGATGCAGATTTTGAATCGTATCCGCTTGTTGTTTATCAATAGTTATAATTGATCGGTCAGTTCATTCAGGACAGGTTTGAAATCTTCATCGAAAAATTCAAAATAAACCTTGTCACCAATTCGCTCAATCACCTGAGTTGATTCAATTACATCAATAAAAGTTTCGTAGCAATAAAGTGATTCTCTGAGTTTTTGTTTCTCTTCCTGATTCAATTCAATAACACAATCAATCTTGTCAAGCGGACTTGTTCTGACATGTGCCATTGCGCCATCCTGTTCTGAATTTTCAGGTTTTGGAAATGTAAACAGTGCCAGTCTCTTCCAGTTTGGGAATTTTTTATTTCTAAAGGATTCAGAAAAAATTCTTTTGACTGAAGCATGAATTGCCAGGTGATCATGGTGACCGCTGATACCGTGAACGGCATAAGTAACCACCACACTCGGATTAATTTTTTCGATGTGTTGAGATACCATGTTTTCGAGATCAATCGGATTCATGTAGGCGAGTGAGCCATCTTCCATATCCCATATTTCCATTCCAGAAAGATTCAGAACTTGTTTGACTTTTTCCATTTCCTTCACTCTGATCTCACCCATTTCTTCAATGCTGTAGTTGTATTTGAATCTTACTTTAGTAGCTCCGCCTCGTGTTAATGTGAGCAGAAAAACTTCTTCATTTTTTTTTGTCTGGCGATAAATTACAGGTGCGGGTCCAAATGATTCATCATCCGGATGAGGAAAAATGTAGAGTGTTCTGAACGGTTTCATGATTTGCAAATGTATGTGTTATTCAAGTACAGAATGCATGACCTGTTAGAATCATGTTGCAATGACATATTCATTCACATCCCGGAAGGTTTTCAAATATCTGATGTTAACCAGTTTTTGAAATGAGTTAAGCAGAAGATGAGAAGTGTTTTACATTTGGATATGAATCTTCTTGAAGTCAAAAATTTGTCTGTGACCTATGGCTCAAATACGGTCGTAAAAAAGGCATCGTTTAATCTGAAAAAAGGTGAGATAATTGTGATCCTGGGTGCTAGTGGTGATGGCAAAACCACCATTCTCAAATCTATCTCAGGATTGCTTCCGCTTCAGTCAGGAGAAATAATTTTTGACGGAGAAAAGGTAAAAGATGCTTCCAACAAGCTGGTACCGGGACATTCCAGAATCAAATTAGTGAATCAGGATTTTGCACTGGACAAGTACCATACAGTTGAAGAAAATATTCGAATGCGTTTGCTTCAGTTTGATGAAGCCTATAGAAATCTCAGAGTTGATACGTTAATTAAATTGACGCAACTGACAAAATACAGAAATGTAAAATCAATTGACCTTTCTGGTGGTCAGCAGCAACGCCTGGCAATTGCCCGCGCTCTGGCTGATGAGCCGGATTTACTGTTGCTTGATGAACCTTTCAATCAGCTCGATTTTCAGAATAAGCAAAAAATAGAAAGACATATCAGAACCTACGCCCGAAAAAATGGGATCAGTGTAATTCTTGTCACGCACAATGGAGTTGAGGCAATGGAGTGGGCAGATAAAATTATTTTTATCCGTAATGGAAAAATTAAAAGAATAGATCAGCCTTCAGAATTTTTTGATCATCCAACCAATAAATCTGAGGCAGGGTTTTTTGGTGAACTGAACAAAATGAAAATAAATGATGAAGAGATTTATTTCAGACCAGGTGTATTCAGTCTGACAAAAAATAAAAATTGCCCGCTGAAATTAAAAGTTGAATACAAAAACAAAATTTCTTTGGGATGGTATGCTGAATATACGTTTATTTCTCACAATCAGGGTTTTAAAATTTATTCCCAGCAGTCGCTTTCAAACATTAAAGAAATTTTTATTGCTCCGTTAATTTTCGCAGGTTAATTGAATTGTCAACAAACAAATTAATTAACTTGGTGGAAATGATTATTTGTCGTTTTTTCACGGTTTTTTCTTATCTGATTTTTTTCGGTCACACCTATTGTCAGAATAGTTTGATCAGAGATTCTTTGTTGAATGTGTGGAATACGGAATCTAATTCAGATTCCAGCCGACTCTCCGCAATGCAAGAGTTAATTTGGGAAAATTATCTCTTTTCAAAGCCGGACAGTGCTTTTTATCTGGCCACCTTAAAATATGAATTTGCCATTTCCAGAGATTTAAAGTATTATGCAGCTAATGCGGCAAATATGCAGGGAATTTCTTGGGCGGTTAGGGGAGATGATGATAAAGCTAAAATGTATTACTTGAAATGTCTGGAATTGAACCAGCAAATTGAAAATAAACGGGGAATAATGTACGCCTCCGGAAACATTGGTAATATATATCGAA
>Ga0268298_10004283_pt1 | contig 14026 bp, 8 predicted proteins | sample WWTPWeurt_MetaG_FD_194462 | JGI IMG/M metagenome (GOLD analysis project Ga0268298, IMG submission 194462) | Activated sludge microbial communities from WWTP in Nijmegen, Gelderland, Netherland - WWTP Weurt | ecosystem: Engineered > WWTP > Aerobic digester > Activated sludge | place: Netherlands... | reverse complement strand
GCGCGATTCAGCTCAAGATGGCCGACGCCATCAGCGCATTCGACGGCAACCGAGGTCATTGTCGTTGTCTCCGCTGTATGCAGATTCAAGAATTTCGTTGTCCGCTTGGAATGACTGCAGTCGACCCTCAAGAGACATTCATCATCGCGATTGCCCTGCGGCAGGTTTCTAAGCTGACCGGTCCGTCATGCGCGAACTTCGGTCTTCGGTCAGCGACCGCCGGCTTGGCGGCCGTCGCTCACCCATCACCGGTTACAGCGTCCCCGAGCCGCGGCGTTCTCGTTACCCCCACGCTGAACACATCAGGGTGGCGAGATCGCGCTGCGACAACACCTCTGTGAATTCGCGCCAGTCCTTCTCCGGCGGCATCATCGTGCCGGTGTAGCGCAGATCGAAGCCTGTCGCGGACTTCTGGGCGTTGATGTATTCGTCCAGCCTTTCGCCCAGTGTTTCGATGTCCTCGATCCACTCGTCCTTGATGGTGTCCGGCAGCGAGCCGAAAAGGTCGTAGCGATTCTTCATGCGCTCGGACAGGCGTTCGTAGATCTTCTCGTCCACCGTCTGCTCAAACACAAGATTCAGCATGTCCACGGTTTCACGCCGCTGGCCGAAGCGCTTGATGCGGCCGATGCGTTGTTCAAGTCGCGTCGGGTTCCACGGAAGATCGATGTTGATCAGCGTGCCCAGGGTTTGCAGGTTCAAACCTTCGCAGGCGGCGTCTGTCGCCACCATGACGCGAATCTGGTGCTCGGTCACCATGCTCTTGAGGGTTTCGCGCTCGACACTCACGCTGTCACCGCGCTGGTAGAGGCGGCTGCGGCCCGCGCCCGCGTAAAGACCGACTGCCTCCTCGGGATAGCGGGATGCAATCGAATCGGCCAGCCATTTCGCGGTGTCGTAGTACTGGCTGAAGATGATGACGCCCAAGTCCAGCCACTGCTCCTTATCGAGAAAGTGAACGACGGCCTCCATCTTGGGGTCAGCCTCCAGCCGCTCAAGCCGGGCGATCAGGCGTTGCAGCACCTCGCGCTCTTCGCCTGTCTCGACCATGACGTCGCCTTCCTGGTCTTCGTCTTCCTCATGCACAGCGTCGCCCTCCAGCAAGCGCCGCGCCGTCGCCAGGCCTGCTTGGATGCTGGAACAAATGCGCTGCTCCATCAGATTCTTCATGAAGCCGCTGCCCTTACCGCGCCTGGCCAGTGCCTTGCCGAAGGCACGCGCTTCGTCATACGCCTGCCGAAAATCTTCCGAGGTGCGCAGTGCCTTCCCTTCGAACAACACGTCGAAGGCGCGCTGCTCTGTGGCTTTCCCGCGTTCGGGATGAACATCCACCCCCACCTTCGCCAGCAAGCCCGCGTCCTCGAGCTGCTGGCGCTTGCGCAGCACCACATGGCGCACCAACGGATTCTCGCGCTGGAAAAAGGTCGCCCCGAAAATGCGGCGCTCCAATTCCTCTTCCAGAATTTCGCGCGTTTCTTCCATCAACTCGGCGAGCGAACGGTTGGTTTGCCACTCACCGATTTGGAGCCCCAAATCTTGCCGGATAGCAGAGAACAAACGCCGGGCACGAGGCTCGCTGGTTGATTCCATCCGCGGTAGCGGCGAGCGCAACAGCTCCCAGGCATGAGCCAGGGTTTCAACCTCCACGCGGCCAGCAAGAATGTCGAGCACCTCATCGGGCCGGTGCCACGGTGCGAGGTCGTGGCCCAGCACGAAACGCCCCGGGCCTTGGTGCAGGATGCCCAGCAAATCCCATAGATCGGCCGGATTTGTCTGGATCGGCGTCGCTGTGCCCAACAGCACATGATCGGCGCGTGCAGCAATCTCGCGCATGAAGGCCAACAGCTCGTTCGGTGTCCCGGCCTCCTTGCCGAAGCCCTGGCGGGTTCTGGCCTTGTGCGCCTCATCCAGAATGACGACGCCGAAGCGCATCCCCAGCAGGTGCTGTTTCTCCAGCGAATCACGCATCATCAGGCCGGTGGAGACAATGCCGATGCGCAGCGGGCAATGCGCGATTTGCTCGCGTCCCGCAGGTGACAGCACGCGCTCGTCCGCATCCAGCCAGACCTTGCCCACGGTATCCCAGCGCGCGGTCGGGATGCCCAGTTTGTCCAGCATTTCGGTCTGCCACTGCTCCGTCAACGTCGCGGGAGCGAAGATCACCACCGGGCGGCGTGGGCCGCCTTTTTGTGCAGAGGGCTTATCCGCCAACAGGCACAGCGTCAGCGCGGCGGTACCAAGCGACAGCGTCTTGCCCAGCCCCACTTCGTCGGCGAGCAGCAGACGCACCGTGCCGTGCAAGCGCTGATGACGAAGACACTCGGTCAGAAAGCCCTGCTGCCATGGTTGTAGCTGCTGGCCTTCCCGGTACAGGGGCGATTCAATCAGTGCCGCAGGCGCAAGATTCTCGTCATCCTCGATTTCGATGAACTCGATCTCACGCCGATAGCCGCGGCGATGTACCTCGCGGATGACGGCCCGCGGCAGAGGTTTAGCGGCGTTCCAGAGGAAGTCGAACTCCTCCTCGATCCACGCCACACCTTCGGGCGATTCGTCTTCCCACAGGATTTCGTAGTGGCGTTGCCAGCCGCTGCGCGTCTCGTTCATCGAGCCGATGAAGCCCAAGCGGCGGCCATTTGCCAGCGTGATCACACCTGCCTTGCCATGCAAAAAGCCGCAGATGTCGTCGGGCGCGACGCGCACCGCCTGCCCATGCTTGGCGAGAAAGCCATCAAGCAGTCGGTAGCGTTCGCGGTTCAGCAACGCCTCTGCCTCCAGGCCGCGCTCGTTCCAGCGGCCCAGCATCTTGCTCTCGCGCAATTGCGCCACCTTCAGGTCGTCCGGGTGGATGTCCACGTTGCAGACGATCTTGACCTCGGGGATGTGCTCCAGGGCCTCGCCGGCCACCTCGAACAACGAGCTGGTGAAGTAGCCGGCGATGCGCTTGTAGCTCTGCGCGCCGGCCAGATGCTGCATCAGGAAGCTGGCATCCAGCCGATGGGTGCGAGATGAGAAGCGGCGAATGCTCACTGGCTTCAATTCCGGGGCTTCACGCCACCCTTGCGGCCCAGACCAAAACCGACGCGGTACAAATCGGGCATGTCGATGCGCCCGTCCTTGCGGTTAACAAGAATGCCAAGTCGTTCCAGATCATTGCGAACCCCATCCCAGCTCCCGGCATGCTGAGGCGGCAAATGCGTAGTTGTGATACTGCCCGCCCCGTTGGGGAACGCGGCCTCCCAGGCAGTCCTCATCGCTTCGTATTCGCAGGGAACGTTTGTCCCCTCGAGTGGCAGCATGACTTCCGGAACCCAAGGATCGTCTTCCGCCACTTGCTCTACACGGATCTGCGATGCCTTCTGGATGCCTCGCTTGATGCTTTCATAATGGAGCGCCAAAGCGTGTTGATCTCCGTATCGCTGGCTGTCTTCGGCTGCTGCACTGATAGCCGCCAGGAAAGAACGTGGAGAAGTCCAGCCATGCCCGTCGGCCAGGTGACTGACGCTCCACACATAGGGAACACCTCGTCGAGCATCTTTTCCCATCTTGTCTCCCGCCAGCGCCTCGAACAACCGGCGTTGATAGGGCGCTTCCGAATTCAATGCACGAGGCAAAAGCCAAGCCCCCCCTTCAGCAGATAGTTTTTCAGTAGGAGGCAAAACGGACGTGATCAATGAACGCAGGCACTCGCCGTGTTCGCCGGGTGCGTTGATGAGACGCTGCCACATCATTGCATGCAAATCCTGACGCTCCCAAGTCAAGTCTGCACGAGTTGCCAGAATCTTGGAGGCATCCACGAAGGATGTGACGGTACGCTCCATCTGATCCGGGCGAAGAAAAACCTTGGCGCGTAGATGCGAAAAATCCCTCAGCCACAGGGCGATCCGCAAGAGATCTCGCACGATATGGTTCATCGTATCCCAATCATCACTCGTACGATCGAGTGCATCGAAAACAAACAAACCAAACTGATTGCGTTCGGCCAGCTTCTCATTCGCAGCTTCCACTATCCGCGAGAACTCCTCCGGGTTTTCTTCCACCCATTGCACAGAGGCCGCCCAGGAATCTTGGACAACGGCTTCTTCAATGATTGCCGCCAACCTACGAATCACGACTGCCCGCCAGACAGTGTAGGGCTCACATCCATTATCCAGCAGCCCCTTGAAAGTTTCCTTGTCCGGATAGGCCAGTCTTTTCGGTTGCGCTGCATATCCAACAAAAATGACCGTGTTCGCAAGTTCCTTGATGGAACCGCCGATCTGCTCCCGCAGACCGTCGTTATTCAATGCTGCGGTCCAGAACGACTTGCCAACCCCTCGCGCACCTATCACCAGCACAGACTCCCGGGAAAGAGCCTTACGATGCGCAGGTGGAATATAGAGTGTTCCAGGGCGCGGTACTTCGCCCTTGTTATCCAGTTCAAAAGGTGCAGCAACAATGGCTTGGCGAACAGCCTGTAGACTGGTCATATTGACTGCTCCAGTGTGAGGGCTCGATTCAAGAATTCGACCAGATCCCCATAAACCGCCTGGACTTCGTTCTCATCTACCTGAACCATGCGTTGTTGCAAACTCAACAAACCGTACCACCCTCGATTCCAGCGAACGGGCAAGGGCGAGTGAGGGGCATTGTCATCGTCTTCTTCGAAGTTCCATTCGCTGACAGCCCCTGGCTCCACCTCATCATAGGTATTCGCAAACAGTGAATAGGCATCGGCGCGCAATGCAGCCAGATACTCCAGTCTTCGTTCGTCATCCGGCACCAGTCCAGCAACCAACTGCAGGCGACTGCGAATCTCGGTAATCACACCCCGCTGCTGCCAATGCGAGAACAACGCGCGATAACCTGTCCACGTTTGCTGACCTTGGATGGCGAACATCAGAATGGTATGTGCCCCGAGATCTGTAACGCAGGCTGCGGCCACCTCGTCGATGCCCCCTCGGGAATCCACAAGAATTACATCCGGACCAATCCGCTTTTCAAGATCATTGATAAGGCGATTCAGTCGCGCCGACCATGAATCAGCCTCCATCCGCATATCAATCTTGGGCATCCATACACGCCCGAGCTTGGAGACATACTCACCAGGATCCTTTCCATGTGCGGGCACGAGGTAGATTTCACCGGCAGTACTCAAGCCGCTTGTTGCGTACAAATCCGGCATCAGTCCGTCGCCGTTGTCGACCAAATCTTCTACCAGCCAGTCCGTGATGCCAAATTTTGCTTGCCGATCAGCCTGCAGCAGGGCGCTGGAAAGCCCGGGCGATTCAAGATCCAGGTCCAGCACCAAAACGCGCTTGCCTGCCCGCGCCAAGGCCCAGGCACTGGCTGCAAGCGCTGTCGAGCGACCCACACCCCCCTTGATGGAGAAGAACACAATGCGAGGCGCACCGCTGGCGACCTCCGCAATAGACTCCCATCCGCTCTCGTTTGCCAGCCGATCGACCACCCAGACATTCTCGAAATCATCCAGCCGAAAAGCCTGCGCACCGTGGTGGGCCTGCTCCTGGGTTTCTTCATAAAGAATGCCTTCGCTGACGGGATAGGCATGTGACTCGAGCTGTTCAGCAAGCGCTTTATAGACCGTTTCGATTTCGGTGCGCCATGTATCGTCTGCATCGACTTCCTCCGGTACGATGAAGCGCACCCGGCCGTTGAGGTCACGATTGAGCACCAGCCAGGCCAACTGTGAAATCTGGTCTCTACAGGCCGCCAGAACGTCACGCGTGACCGGCAGAATTTGGTCGAAAGTGATCATAACAACCCCTCTTTACTCGCTCTTCTTATTAGCGTTCCGACTTTTTTCGCCGCCACCTGATGGAGTTGCACTCTGGCTTGGTCGAAATTGGATTGATGCGCATAGCGCTGAGAAACCAGCCAGTCGGAGAACGGATTGGATTGCGGCAAAGATAGTTTCGTCGCCAACAGGTGACCTGCAAGATAGGATTGATACTTCAACCAGGCGTTGCTTGGCTTCCTTTCTTCCATGATATGCAGCCGATCATCAACTTCAAGCGGACCGCCTTTTATCTTTTCCATCAATGCCTTCAACCCACACTCGGCAGCGATCCCATACAAATGATCGGCATTCGCCCAGCGCTGAACTTGAAACAAGCGTTCCGCATCGCTCAAGTGACGTCGATGCGCATCCAGAAAATCCGCTTGCATGCAATCTCCCTCACTCGCCGAAGCGCAGATTCTTCAGGCGTGCGCCCAACACCTCGGCGACGTTGCGCACCTCGGATTCGGGCGCTTTTCGTTCGATGAAGGCCAGCATGTCCACCAGCAGGGAGCGGACTTCCAGGAAGTCCGCCATCTCGGCTCGCAGTTGCTCGACGATGACCTGTGCTTCGGTGTCCTTGAGCAGTTGCTGCAGGGCAATGATGAGCTGTCCCAGCCGCGTCACGCCGATCTCGGTGGCATCGGTCAGATCACGCGAAGCGTATTCGCTGACGCGCTTGAGACGCGCGTTGTTGGGCCGCATGTCGCCCATCACGCGGCTGTAGTCCGTCACGCGGAAAGCCTTGGCGAAGTTCTGATAGTTGTCCAGCTTGGCCGCGCCTGCGGTTTCCATGTCCATCATCCGCAGTACAAAGCGTTCGATGCCAGTGAGGCGCCCCCAGGCATCCGAAGTGAGTCCCTCTGGCACCAGCAGGCTGGATGCGGTTTCCGCCGCCTGCTGGACGATTTCGTCCACCACGGTCACTTCACCGCGTGCGCGCGGACGCAGCGCGAAGGTAGTGACGTCCTCATCGCCGATGCGTGTGTAGGCGGTCAGCACCTTAAGTGCCGCTGCGTAACCGGCCATCTGCAAATCGGAGTCACCCCACACCGGCTCACCGTGATGCGCTTCCACGGCATCGTTCAGGTGCATCATGGTTTCGATCTGCCGCGCCACTTCCTGCCGCACAGCGGGCAACAGACGCTGCTTGAAGCCGGTGCGCTCGCCCGCAGCGCGCTTCTTGAGCATCAGGATGACGGTACCCTGGACGTAGCCGCCTTTCTTTAACTCAGATGTAGTTTCGGTGGCGATGTACCACGCAGCGACCACTTGCAGGCCCGCAGCCCAGAAGATGCCGATCAGGTCGCCCCAGACGGTGGTGTCCTGATGCGTGAACATCACGCACTGCATGCCGTTGTCGGGCATGTGGTCGGCCATCGCTTTGTAGGCTGCAACCATGCCGCGCCTGAAGTCCTCGCCGGAGCCTTTGACCGCCAGCGCGCGGCGTGAATCCCACACCCAATCGTCGAAGGGCTTAGGCGGTTCTTTGCGCAGCCAGGCGATGAAAAACTCGGTGATCTCGTGGTAGTTCACCGCATCGGCGTACGGAGGATCGGTGATGAATAGATCGCAGTCGCTCGAAACCTCGGCAGCAGGAAGACAACGCTGCTCAAATCGGATGCCGTTTGGAATCGACGAACCGCTTACTTTGGCGTCCAGTGCGTCAAGTAGGTAGCCCGAGGCACGGCAGCCGTAGTTGTACAGAACGTTCAGTGCCTGGTTGTCGAATACCTGTTTAGTTCCGCCGCTACGACCTGGGCCGTCGCCAATCGTCCAGCGCGTCAGCCGTGCGTTGGTATTAATCATCTGGCACAGGCTCAGTGACAGCGTGGCGGTGGCGTGTTTCTTCAATTCCGCGTATAGCAGCAACTGCCGCGCGTTGAACAAGTGATGCCAATGCGTCCAGCCGCGCTCACGCAATAGGCGCGTTGTTTCATCGCCCGGCTCTATGGCCATGTCCGGCACGTGACCTTCGTCCTGCCAGAGAATCAGGTTTTCGGCGACGATCTGCTCGACCTGCTGCTCGCGTTTGAGGTCGGCGTTGGTGGGTGCGGCGAAGTAGGTTTCTGGCCTCGCGTCTTTCAGTGTGTCCTTGGATATCCAGTGAATGGCATACAGCCGCTCCTGAAAAACATCATCCGTTGCAGCGACGAAATCTGCTTTCGCCCATTGTCGAAGACGGTTCCCAGTATTGCCTTGCGAGTCGCGGAAGTCGCCACGCAGGGTTTTGATCGGGATGCGAAATGTTTTGCCGTACAACTGATACTGCAAGTTGCCGTCCTGGACCGTGCCAGTCGCAGCGGCTCGCATCTCTTCAGCCGTGGCTCCGCTCTTGACCTGAATGTCGAATCGTTTCTTGGCATGATCAGGAACGAGTTGTGCGATGACGTTCCCGTTCTTTGAAATGACCCAGGTCGGCGACAGGGGAACTAGCCAGCCTGACTCCGGGCAACGTGTTTCTAGGCAATACAGCAACGCCTTGATCTGATTGCCTTTGGCATCCTTTTCGATGCCTAGCGTATCCATAACTGCGGCGACAGCCTTCGCAACCGCACGATTTTCTTTCTCGATCTCGGCACGGGACTTGGCGCTGGCACCCACAATGTTGAAAGCGCCCCAAGTCAGCATACAGGCGATGGGGTTGAGGTCTGACGCGTAGGTGTCGCAGCCGATGCGAGCTGCCTCGAAGGGGATGGACCCACCGCCGCTGAAAGTATCGCCCACACGCGGGCGATGGCCATAGCGTAGGATGCCGAGTTGCTCCACCAGCTCCGGAAAGGACTGCGCGTTCACACCCAAATGGGCGTAGTGGCGATTGACCTGTGCCCACACCGGGGCGTAAAGCCAGTCTTGATTTAGTTCCTCCGGGCGCTTGCCGACACCTGCCTTTTCTTCGTAGCTGGCAAGGGTAGTCAACGCCTGCCGATACAGTACCAGCTTGTCGTCGTCAGTGATGTCGCGTCGCCAGCTGCGCCCGCCGAAGTAACGTTCTGGGTCGGATATCGGAATCATCTCCTGCAATTTGATCGCCGAGAACGCATTGGCCGCCAGCGCGCGCCGCGCCAGGCTCTCCTCATCAAAGGCCATCAGCTTCTCGAAGAGAGCCAGATCGGCCTCCGCATCCTCGGTAGGCGGCATCAGGCTGCCCAACACGACGGCACGCACCAGGATCAACGGTTTGCGGCCTTTCCAGTACGAGCCCAATCTGGTTAAGGTCTGCGCCGCAACTGCTTTGCGTTCGCTTTGCGCCTCGAACGACACTTTCTGGGCGGGGAAAACCGTCTCGATCAGCGCGGGCGCATCTTTGAGTGCCAATGGCGTGAGGGTGGTTGTTGTTCTTTGCATTCCCTGATGAATCCTCAATGGGCCGAAGCCACGTCAGGTGACAGCCAGCCGTGGGAGCGCAGACGCTCTTCGGCAATAGCAAGCTGGCGTGGGGTGAACTGCTGCTTGCGTGCGTTCCAGCCGTACACCTGACGTTCTACGCTCTCGTGCTGTGTGGCACCCTCGCGGCTCATCACCCAATGCACCGTGGCCAGGAGTTCTAGTCCGTATGGCGACTCGAAGCCCTCGACCAGCTTGGTTACGCGCTCGAAGCGGGCGCGGCTGATGTCGTGTTGATCCAGATAGTCCTTGGCGTCTTCCACCGCACCGGGCACCAGTGTGAGTGGCTTGTCCGGCGCATCGCCGCCGTCGGCATAGCCAGCGATCAAATGGCCTTCCACCGCCTTCAGCACATGGCGCAGGTTCTCGGCATAAGGGCCGTAGTGATGCTTGACGTACTGGAGGCGCAGCGGCTCGCCTGCTTCCTGCATGAAGTACATCAGCTTGTGGACTTCCAACAGGGTGACAAAGGGGTCAAGCAGGCCGCCAAGATAGCGCTGCATCAGTTCCACCAAGGCGGCGCGGCCCGCCGTCATCTTGGGCACCTCGCGCACATGCGCCATCTTGTCGTTGGCCGGAGCCCCCTTCGGCTCGAACACCAGCACGCGTACGTCGACAAGCTCTGTTAGTGCGCGCTCAATGCGTGGGCGCACCTCGTTCCAGTCCAGCCCGCCCAGGCCTGCGCCCAGGGGCGGAATGGCGATGGAGCGGATGCCCTTGTCGCGGATGACATTGACCAGATCGACCAGGCCCGCATCGATGTCTTCAATACGGCTCTTGCCGCGCCAGTGGCGCTTGGTCGGGAAGTTGATGATGAAACGCGGCAAGGTGAGCTGCCCCGTCTCAAAAACGAACATGCGACCAGGCTGCACGGCCTCGCTCTTGCAGGCCGCTTCGTAAGCCTTGAAGTTTTTCGGGTAAACGTTCTTGAACTGCAAGGCGATGCCGCGCCCCATCACACCAACGCAATTGACGGTGTTGACCAGTGCGTCGGCCTCACACTGGAGGATGTCGCCCGAGGTGTACTCGATCATGGCTTTGCTCCTCTCATTCAGTAATACCAGTCCGGGCGCACTTCGACCGAAGGCCGGTGTCCGTGTGCCGGAAGGGCGTTGACGACTTGTCGATAGACCGTGGCCGACTGAACGCCGATGCGTTCGATCAGGTGCCACGGCAAATGTTGCTCCAACAGGAACTCGGCTTGCTTGCCTTCTTTCAGGCCGCCGCTCCAATTCGAAGCCCGTACCGCAGTCCAGTTGATTTCACCAAGACGCGCCAAGTCATTGCGGTCTTCAAAAAAATACGATCCGGCGTTTGAGAGCGTGAACGCCCAGCGAGCAGGTTGTGCGTTGGCCCAAGCCACCACCGCGCCCAAATCCGCCTGCAAATGGATGATGAGTGCTTGCCCGCCCTGATAAGTCAGTTCTGCATTGCGCCGGTGGATCAAATAAAGCATCACCGACCGCGGGCAGAAGTAAAACGGCACGCAGGCACCAACGAACAAGCCGGGGTGGCTTGTAAGCTGAAGTTCGGTCAGTCGGCGCTGCTTGATGTGGTTCATTCCAACCACCGTTCCGCCCAGCGCCTGCGCTTGAACCAATGCGTCCGACAATAGCCCGCCTGCCGCCACGATGGAGGGCAGACGATCCACGTGGGCGATGTGGTAGATCTTGGGCTGCGGAGGAACCGGCACGGCGTTCATGGTGCTTCGTTTCCAAACAGACCTAATGAGCCCTGAGCAACTTCCTGTTCAGGCTTGCCGCGTCGGGCACGAGGAGCGAGCAGTTCGCTCTGCGCCACATCGCCCAAGGCGTGTTTAAGCGCTGCGCGCCAGCCCTTGCCCGCATCCATCACCCCGCCGGTGCTCATGGCCGTCATGCCAAACAGCCACCAGCGTTCCTCCGGGCGCAGCGCCAACCAGTTGCGCACGGCGACTGGAATCTTCTCCATCTCCATCTGCTCGACGGCCCAGGCCAGTACGCACAATTCTTTGCCGAGCAAGCGATCCACAGGGTTGTCGCCGACCTTCCACGCGCCGGGCTTGATGCCGTGTGCGGCCAGACGCGCGTTAAAGGCGCGTTGCACCTCGGCGCGGATGGCGGTCCAGCGTGGGCGATCCAGCAGAACGCGGTCGATCACCGCGTTATCGTTGCTTGCAGACTGCAAGCCGAGGTGTTCACTGATCTGAACTTTGCCCGTGCTGGCCTTGGGAATGACGACCTTGAAGTGATGAGGATCAGAAGTCGCAGGCACGCCAAAACCCAGCGTGTGCAGCACTTGCGCACGCGCCTTGGGCGATGGTTTGTTACCTGCGGCTTTAGCCATCCTCATTCCTCCTGATTTATGTCGCCCGGCTTCAGCTCTATCCCGGCGAGCTTGGCGAACTCTTTGAGTGCAAAGCCGGTATCGAAGGCAATGCCGTCGGCAATGGCAATATTGAGCGGAGCGTCGGGCTCCTTGAGCACATCGCGCAGGCTGTTGACGACGCCTTCGATGATGGCGGCGGTGACTTCGCGCTCCTGGAAGCGCACGGTTACGGTGTTCTCGCCCTCGCCGATTTCGACGCGCACACCCTTGAAACGCGTGCCCGGCTGATCGCGGAAGCGGTTGATGACACTGAAGACGCGGTCGGTCGTGTCGAGGGCAACACGCTTGCTTTGCAGGCGCGCGGGCTTGCTGTCGACGATCTGTACCGTCTTGTCGCCGCTGGCGGGGATCTGGAAGTCCGCCGTCTTGTTAGCCTCGCCCGCGCGGGCGAACACCAGCAGACGGCAGCTTGCGGAACCAATCTCGAACGGGGCGTCGTAGCGGGTGCCGTCCTTGGGATTGGAGCCGTCCAGGGTGTAGAAAATGTCGGCGTGCGGCGTGGCGGCCAGGGTGACACGGCGCTTGTCGGCGGCAGGTTCGACCTGATGACGAATCTTGAGGTCGGCGAGCCAGCGCGTGGCTGGGCCGCTTTCATAGCGCCCGGAGGGCTCCTTCACCACAAAGTAGACCGTACCCTCGCCAGTGGCGAAGTTGTCCAGATCTTCGACCTTGTTGTCCTTGTCGGAAACGTCGGGTTTGTTCGACCAGTAGACGACGGGGCTGTCACCCGCGTGGCGCGGCGTGAGGCTCAGCACCGTTTCGCCAGTGTCCGGTTTGACGTTGATGACGGAGACGTTGACGGTGGCCTTGTCCTTCGGGAACGGCCCCTTCTCGATGTAACCGTCCTCGCCCAAGCGCCAGCGGCCTTGTTTCAGGGCTTCGGTCTTGAGCGTATCCAGGCCACTCGCACCCGGCATCCACGGCCAGATCGGCGAGCACTTGGCGCGGGTGGAAACGTCCTTCCAAGGGGTGCGCCGATTGTCCTTACCAGACGGCCACAGGTACTCCTCGGCCTGCGCAAAGCATTCGTCGAAGTTGTCCTTGTCCAGCTCGGCCACGAGCTTGTAATCGGCGCGCGGGCTGGCCAGCAGTTTTTCGATCTGCGTCTCGGCGGACTGATCACCCTGGCCGAGCTTAAGCCCTTGGTCGATGGTGACCCCGGCCAGCACGTCGCGCCCGTCCACTGGGTCGTTGGCAGGGAAGTACAGGCGGTTGTAGGCCGCCGACAGAGCCTTGCCGAAGCGATCTTCCGATTCTTCAAAGCGATCGCGGGCTTCCTCGAACAAGGTGTCGCCGGATTTGAGGCGCTTGTGGATCTGCTCGATAGCGTACAGCTCGCGCAACCGTTCTTCGACCGCGTCGGCCAGCAGGCTGTCCTGGCCGCTCAACACCAGCAGGTTGTTCTTTTCCTGTTGGTAGTCGAAGAAGTTCTGCAATTCGCTGGGCGGCACCTTGCCATCCGGCTTGATGACGATCAGCGTGCGTGGGCCGCCGAGCTTGAGTTCATCCAGCCGGGGCAGCACCTGCACGTCCTGATAGGCGATCTTGCTGACGGGCGCGAGGATGCCGGAGAGGCGGTTGATGAGCGCCTGATCGACCTTGGGCTGCGGAACTTCCTTGGCGTTGCGCTCGATCTGGCGCGACAGGTTCTCGGTTTCCTTGATGAAAAAGCGTTGCTCTTCACGGTGGAGGTACCACGCCGATTCGCGCAGGCGCTGCAAGGCCTGCAGGAACTCGTCGGGCTTGCGCTGTGGCGCGGCCAGGAACTCGATCAGCTCGCTCTCCGTCAGGCCGATACGACCGCCGACGGCGCGGGACAGGCTGGATGACAGCAGCAAGGTCATGAGCTGCTGTGCGGCATCGCCCGCCAGGTCGGCGTCGATGTGCTCTGCAATGGCGTTGCCCGCGTCGGCGATATCGCGCGTCACCGCTGGCATCAGCTTCGGGGCAATACGCTCAATCTCGTCCTTGACCTGCTCGTCGTTCAAGTTGAGATGCTGTGTGCCGATCAGGAAAACGTCGTCGGCTTCGCGCTCATCCACACTCTTGAGCAGGCGCGCGGTGAACTGCATCAGGCCTCGCGTCTGGCGGAAGCCTTCGTTTTCCTTGAACAGCGCGACGAGGTGCTTGAACGAGGGATGGAAGGGATAGGTTTCCCGCACCTGCTCGGCGATTTGCTCGATGCTGCTGGCGACGATGTAGCCGCCACCCTCGGCTTTCTTGATCTGCTGCGCGTATTCCTCGGCGACATCAGAGATGACCCGCTCGTCCGGCAGTTCGTCGATGAGGCGCTTCTTCAGGATTTCGTAGATTTCGTTGCCCGCCAGTTGCACTGGCGTGATGGTCATCGCCTGACGCCGGGTTTCCTGCTGCAGGTTGGAGATGGCGTCGGCCAGCGCCTTGGTCTGGGCCCTGTAACTGCCCGAGAGGTTGGCGACCACGATGGCGCAGTTGGGCAGCTCCAGTGCGGCGCTCATCAAGCTGGAGAGGCTG
>Ga0268298_10004282_pt1 | contig 14027 bp, 8 predicted proteins | sample WWTPWeurt_MetaG_FD_194462 | JGI IMG/M metagenome (GOLD analysis project Ga0268298, IMG submission 194462) | Activated sludge microbial communities from WWTP in Nijmegen, Gelderland, Netherland - WWTP Weurt | ecosystem: Engineered > WWTP > Aerobic digester > Activated sludge | place: Netherlands... | reverse complement strand
GAGGGCCTGCCCCGCGAGTGGACGCTGTTCAAGGCCCACGAGGGGCGCTACACGCTCGACTTCACCGGGCAGATGGACGGCCGCCTGTCCGACGGCGACAAGGTGCAGACCTTGGCCGCGGCCCGCGAGGCCGGCGCGCGGCGGATCGGCGAGCACTTCTCGCTGCCGCTGGGCGATCACGCGCGCGGCAAGGTCTCGCTCGGCGATCTGACGCTGCTGTTCCAGTTCGTCACCGAGCCGCCGCTGCAGCCGCGGCCGCTGCTGCCGCACTCGGTGCGCGGCACGCTCGCCGATCGCATCGACCCGCGGCTCGCGGTCACGGTCGCCGCGTCGGTGGCGATCCACTTCGGCTTCATGATCGCCGCGTGGCAGTGGGATCCGCCGGGCGACGGCGGCATCGCGTACCGCGCGGCCAAGCAGACGTTCGCCGAGGACTCGGTGCCGGTCGACTTCCAGGAGCCGGTGGCGGTGCCCGAGAACAAGGGCGACGAGAAGGGCGCCGAGACCAAGGGCGAGGACAAGCAGCCCGAGAAGACGCCCGACAAGAAGCCCGCCGGCGACAAGAAGCCGGCCGGCGACAGCAAGCCGGCCGAGGCCGGCGGTGGCCGCAACGAGAACGACGCGGTCGCGCTGCAAGAGGAGTCGGCGCGCATGGCCGACGCGCTGTTCTCCGAGGACGAGGCCGGCGGCGGCCTGGCCGGCGCGATGGAGAACAAGAAGCCGGGCAGCGACCTCGGCAACCAGCTGTCCGAGGTGGCGCGCAGCGGCGCGCAGACCGCGATCGGCAACACCACCGGCCGCGGCACCCGCGGCAACGGCGACCCGCGGGTCGGCACCGGCACCGGCCCGGGCGTCACCGGCCCCGGCGGCCCGGTCAGCGCCACCGGCCCCGACGGCAAGGGCGAGAAGGTCCCGACCGGCCGCATCTCGGTGTCCGACAAGAAGACGTTCGACGACTCGACGCTCACGCCCGACGCCGTGCTGCGCAAGATCACCAGCGCCTACATGAGCGGCCTCAAGCGCTGCCACAAGGAGCTGCTGAAGACCGACCCGACCGCGCGCGGCAAGGTCAAGCTGGCGTTCACCGTCAACGAGAGCGGCCGCACGGTGAGCCCCAAGGTCAACGGCTTCGCCGACAGCCTCGACTCGTGCATCGAGGCGCAGATGGGCAACTGGCGCTTCGACATCCCGAAGGACGCCGACGGCGAGCCGACCGACGCCAGCTTCGAGATCGCGCTGCAGCTCGTCCCGGAGTGACGCGTTGCGGCGGCGGGTGAGCGGCGGCGGGATGCAGAGGTGACCGGCGCGGGGTGATCGCCGCGACGTTCGCGCGCTGATCGGCGCGCGGAGATTGCGCGCGGCGCGCAGACCTCGCGGGTCAGCGTCGTTCCGATGCGGCAGATGAGCGCACGCGCCTCGAGGCGGGGAGGCGTAGCCGGCGCGCAGCGTACTGTGGTCAGACTGGGGGACCATCGACGTGACCAGCCACGCTGTACCTGCTCCTCGCGCCGACCTGCACGCTCCTGACTCCACCGCCTCCCTCGACGAACCGCAGCGCCGACCGAGCGCGAGCGTCGTCGAGGCGGCCGCCGCGCCCGCCGCGGTGGCGCCCGACGGCGGCTTCCACGCGTACTCGTACGACGTGCAGCGCCAGGCCGACGCCGGCGCGCCCGCCGACAGCGCCGCGGTCCACGCGGTCGCCGCGCAAGGCGTCGCCGGCAGCGGCGGGCCCTTGCCGTTCGCCGATCGCATCGGCGCGTCGTTCGGTGCGCACGACGTCAGCGACGTCCGCGCCCACGTCGGCGGCCAGGCGGCAGCGGCCAGCGACGCGCTCGGCGCGCGCGCCTACGCCACCGGTCGCGACATCGCGTTCGCCGGCACGCCCGACCTGCACACCGCGGCGCACGAGGCGGCCCACGTCGTCCAGCAGCGCGCCGGCGTGTCGCTGAAGGGCGGCGTCGGCGAGGCCGGCGATCCGTACGAGCAGCACGCCAACGCGGTCGCCGACGCGGTCGTCGCCGGACGCTCGGCCGAGCCGTTGCTCGACGCGATGGCCGGCAGCGGCGGCGGCGGCGGCGTGCAGCGCCAGGCCGTGCAGTTCTGGGACGGCCACGAGCACCGCGCCGTCGGCAACCTCGGCGCGATCCTCGCCACCGGCAACGCCGAGTTCCGCACCGGCGAGATCAGCCGGCTGCGCCAGTCGTTCCACCCGACGCGCCCCGGCGAGACGTTCGACGATCACCAGTTCACCACCGGCTCGATCGACGGCATGGGCATCCACCAGTCGACCGATCCGACGCTGGTCGGGCTCGAGCAGCGCGGCCGCGGCGTCAACCGGGTCCGCACCAACGACCGCTACTCGACCGATCCCGAGACCCACCAGACCGAGACCATCCCGTCGAGCATCTCGTTCGGCGCCGCCAACGAGTTCGGCGGCGACTACAACAAGACGCCCGACGCGCTGGCCCGCGAGCACGACGACGACGATCCCGTCGGCCACGACTTCCTGGTGATGGTCGACGTCGCGACGAGCAACATCAACCACTTCTATCCGCTCAACGGCGAGGAGTACCGCACCCACCACGCCGCCGCGGTCGCGCTGGCGCAGCGCAGCTTCCAGGCGGCGCAGGCCGGCAACGCCGCCCAGGCCAGCGAGCTGACCCGCCAGGCGATCCTCAAGGAGGGCTTCGCCGCGCACTTCCTCGCCGACACCTTCGCCGCCGGCCACATGGCGCCGCGCGCGCTCGATCGCATCTCGACCACCGGCCTCGGCGAGGACGAGCTCGGCCTCAACCGCAGCAAGCACTGGCACGACGCGCTCAACGCGGTCACGGGCTCGCCGGGCCTGCCGACGACGCGCGGCTACTTCCACGGCGACGACACGATGACCGGGCGCGAGCTCGCGATCATCGGCAACGACGTCGGCGCGTCGCTGCGCGAGGTGGTCACCACCGCCGCCGGCCGCGCCGAGGCCGCCAACATCTCGCTGGCCGCGCCCAACGTCGCCGAGATCCTCGCGACCCGCGACTACGGCCCGATCTGGCGCGGCATGATGGGCGACTACGAGCAGGACCTGCGCGGCGCCGAGCGGCGCGGCGCGGCCGGCGAGTCGATGACCTCCGATGGCGGGGTCACCACCTCGACCGCCGACATCGCCAGCTCGATGCGCAACGGCGTGTTCGGCGGCGACCGCGTCCAGCTGCAGCGCCTGGCCGGCTCGTCGTGGAACGGCAACACGCTCAACTTCACGGTCACCGTCGAGGGCCGGCCGGCGCCCGCCGGCACCCAGGTCTACGTGCAGTTCTACGACAAGGACCTCGGCTTCGACCGCGCCGCCAGCGGTCACGCCGCCGGCACGCTGGCCTCGGACGCCGGCGCCGGCCTCAACAACACCGACGAGAAGATCGGCGGCCACCAGCTGGTCACGCTCGCCGAGGGCGGCCTCGGCACGGCGACGTGCAACGACGACGACCCCGGCGACGTCTACGCGGTGATCTTCGCCGCGACGTCGCGCCTCGACCCCGGCGCCCACGGCGGCCCGATGGGCACGTTCCAGCCCACCGAGGTGCCGATCGGCCGCACCGAGACCCAGGGCACCGGCGTCGGCCGCGTGGCGCTGCCGCTGCAGGTCTCGGGGCTCACCTGGTCGGGCGCGACCTTGCGCTTCCGCGTGACCGCCGAGGGCCGCCCGGCCAGCGGCCGCACCGTCTACGTGCGCTTCTTCGACAAGGACGCCGGCTACGATCGCGACCCGAGCGGCAACCTCGGCGACGCCTGGGACTCCGACGAGCCGATCGGCGCGATGCAGGCCGTGCAGATCAACAACGGCGAGGGCTGGATCACCGCCACCGGCGACGCCGTCGATCCCGGCGACACCTACGCCGTGGTGTTCCTCGACGAGGGCGGCCGCACGTCCTTGGCCCGCTCCGACGTCATGCCGTGAATCGCGGGCGGTATTGGGCGGGGGCCCCACGGAGGCGTGACCCCGTGGGGGAGGGTTTGCCTCGCTGGATCTCAGCGCGGCATCAACGTCGGCCACACCGCGCCGGTGCGCGGATCGGTGAGCGTCGTCTGGTCGCGGTAGACGCGGGCGGTGCGGTGCAGCGCGGCGAGCGCGCTGGTCAGCGGCATCGACTGGTAGCGCTCGGGCCAGTGCGCGAGGATGCGCTCGCGCACCAGCGGCGCGTGGCGGGTGCTCATCGCCGGGAACATGTGGTGCTCGACGTGGTAGCCGAAGCCGAGCGTCAGGAACACCAGCGGGCGCGGCAGCGTCACCGACAGCGAGTTCACCAGCACGTCGTTGACCTTCGGGGTCAGCGGGCTGAGGCCGTGGTTGGTGAGGATGAACGCCATCACGATGAAGTTGGCCAGCACCAGCGGGATCGCGAAGACGAACAGGAACGCCAGCGGGCCCACCAGGAACGCCACGGTCAGCCACATCGCCACGCCAAGCGCGCTCTCGACGAAGGCCAGCGTGTGCTCCCGGCGCGACATCCAGCCCCACCGCCGCACCGCGAACAGGATCTGGGCGCTCTGCACGCTGAAGCCGAACATCAGGCTGAGCACGCCGGTCCAGCGGCGCGCGCCGAGCGAGAAGCCGTCGGTGACCAGCCGGACCAGCCGGCTCTGCTCGTAGGTCGACAGCTCCGGGTACATGTCCGGATCGAGGCCCGGCTGGTTCGCGTGGGCGTGGTGCTCGCGGTTGTGCCAGACGCACCACAGGCGCGGCGACACCACGAACGGCGCGAAGCCGATCCATCCGACGATCTTCTTCGCCACCTTGTTGCGCACGACCCCGCCGTGCAGCGTCTCGTGCGCGAGGAAGGTGATGCCGCCGAAGCCGATGCCGATGGCGATCGACGCCAGCGGCACCAGCGCCCACGGCAACCAGCCGCTGGCGATCGCCACCGTACACGTCGCGATCACCGCGAGGTGGAAGGGCAGCCACAGCAGCCGGGAGGTCGCCGGCGCGAACGCCTCCGCGGGCAACTCTGGGCGGATGGTTCGTACGTACGATGACAACGGCGACAGCTGCACGTGATCATCGTGACCAGTTCTGCGGGCAGAATGGTCACGATCCCATCATGGCGCTGTCACGTGCGGCGATGCCGCACCGCGTGATCACTCGGCCGGTTCGGCGTCGCCCGGGCCGATGTCGCACGCGTCGACCGGGTTGCGGTGATCCTCGGGGCACTGGTCGACCGGCACGACCGAGTGCGCCGCGGTGCCCGCGTCGTCGACGGCGATGCAGCAAGTGACCTCCTGGGGGACGTCGTCGGCCGCCGGGCCGGCGGGGGCCTTCTTGGCCGGACCACCGCAGGCCAGGGACAGGGACACGATCGAGGCGAACACCAGGGTGAGCTTCATGGGCGGCATTGCGCCATGAACGCTCGCCACGTGCAAACATTACGGGCGCCTGCAGGTCGGGCGCGGGGCGTGAACGCCGGGCCTCGCCTGACGTCTAAGGCTTCGTTGCGCCACCCGTCCCAGGTCTCTATCTTCCCCCTGTCCATGCCTCGCATCGCCGTCCTCGTCCTCGCGCTCGGCCTCGTCGTCGCGTGCGGCGACCCGCCGCCGTCGAAGTACCCGACCCAGGCGTTCTACGTCGAGGACTCCCGGCTGGGGCCCGACGATCAGCTCGACATCGCTGTCTACCTGGGCGGCGGCGCGCAGAAGCTCGAGGACGTCAGCAAGGTCTACCCGGTGTCTGCCGACGGGATGCTGTCCTTCCCGATGATCGGCGCGGTCGCCGCCAGTGGCCGCAGCCCCAAGGACATCGAGGGCGAGATCCGCACCCGCCTGGCCGACGGCTACATCGTCAACCCCAACGTGACGGTGCAGGTGAAGGAGTACAAGAGCAAGAAGGTCTCGATCACCGGCGAGGTGCGCAAGCCCGGCACGCTGATCTGGCGACCCGAGATGACGATCAACGAGGCGGTGTCCGAGGCCAACGGCTTCACCGCGATGGCCAAGCCCAACGCGGTGGTGGTGACCCGGCGCACCGCCGACGGCGTCGTGAAGTACACGGTGCCCGTCGAGCGGATCTTCAACAACCGCTACGATCAGTTCTACATGCGGCCGGGCGACTCGGTCTACGTGCCGAAGCGCCTCTGGTGAGGGCGGCGGGGCCACATGCGAACGCGTGATCGCGTCGCGCTCGTCGCGATCGCTGCGAGCCTCGCGCTCGCCGGCGTGCTGGTCGGCGGCGCGACGCGGTGGGCGGCCTGCGTGGCGGCCCTGGCGGCGGTGGGCGCGGCCGCGGTGCACCTCACGTCGCGCCGCACCGCCAGCCGGCCGGGCCCGCTGGTCGCGCTGATCGGCATCGCGCTGGTCGCCACCGCGGCGCAGCTGATCCCGTTGCCCGAGGCGATCGCGACGATCGTGGCGTCGGAGAAGTGGAACCTGGTGCGCGACCGTGCGGCGGCGCTCGGCGAGCCCGGGCCGCGCTGGGTGGTGGCGTCGCAGGACCCGCCGGCGACGCTGGTCGAGCTGGCCAAGCTGATCGGCTACCTCGCGCTCGCCTGGGGCGCGACCCGGCTGGCCTCGCAGCGGCGGGCGCGGCCGTGGTTGGCGGCGGCGGTGGTCGGCGCGGCGACGTTGATCGCGCTGATCGCGCTTGGCCATCGGCTGGCCGGCGCGACCACGCTCTACGGCGTGTTCGTGATGCCCAACGCCGACGCCGTGCCGGCGCCGCTGATCAACCCGAACCACCTCGCCGGCCTGTGCGCGATGGTGGTCCCGCTGGCCGTCGGCCTCGGGCTCCTGTGGCGCGGCGGCCGGCGGATGGCGGCGTTCGCCGCGGCGTTGGTGCTCGCCGGTACCGCGCTGCTCACGTCGTCGCGCGGCGGCGCGGTGGGGCTGGCGGCCGGCGTGGTGGTGGCGGCGATCGTGCTGGTGGCGCAACGGCGCGCCGGGATCGTCGATGACAACCGCCGGGCGCCGGCGTCGATCACCGTGCCGGCGCTGGTGGTGGCGGTGTGCGCGCTGGTGCTGTTCGGGCTGGTGTCGGCGCGCGGCGTCGCGCGCGAGCTCGACCACACCCAGCTGAGCGAGCTGTCCGACCCGGCGAGCAAGTACCAGATGTGGACGACCGCGGCGCCGATGATCGTCGAGCACCGCTGGCTCGGCATCGGCCACGGCGCGTTCGAGCCGGTCTACGCGCGGCACAACACCGTCGACTTCCTGACCTACGGCTACGTCGAGAACTCGTACCTGCAGGCGGCGATCGACTGGGGCGTGCCCGCGGCGCTGGCGCTGTTGCTCGCGCTCGGCGCCCTGGCGCGCGCGGCGGTGAAGCGCTGGCGCCACGGGCCGATCGAAGCAGGTGCGCTCGGCGCGCTGGCGTCGATCGCGATCCACGACGTCGTCGACTTCAGCCTCGAGATGCCGGCGGTGGCCATGGCCGCGGTCGCGATCGCCGCGCTGCTGGTGCCGGCGCGGCTGGGCACCGACGAGCAGCGCGGGCCGGTCGCGCGGCCGGTCCTCTTGCGGCGCGGTGGCCTGCTCGCCGCGGCGGTCGTGCTGATCGGGCTGGCCGCGTCGCCGCTGGGGCGCGGGTTCCGCAGCGAGCGGGCCGCGCTGACCCCGACCTCGTCGCCGGCCGCGGCGATCGCGGTGCTCGCGCGCCACCCGTCCGACGGTTTGGCCGCGGGCCACGTGGCAGAGGCGCTCTACGCCCGCCGCGACGCGCGCGCGCTGCCGATGATCCGCTACGCGCTCGCGCTGCGCCCGAACCACGGCGCGCTGCACCTGCTGGCGGCGCGGATGCTGGCGTCGACCCAGCGGCCGCAGCAGGCCGCCAGCCAGTACGCCCAGGCCATCGTCCACACGCTCGCGATCGATCCGATCATCGACGAGCTCCTCGCGCGGCTGCCCGGCGTCGACGCCGACGCCGTGCCCGACGCCGCGCGGGCGCTGCCCGACGATCCCCGCCACGTCGGCCGCGTGTGCAGCGCGCTGGCGTCGCGCGGGCGGCATGACGTCGCGCTGGCCTACACCGAGGCGATCGCCGCCCGCGACCCCGATCGCCTCGACGTCCAGCTCAACCGCGCCGCCGCCGCGCTGGCGCTCAAGCGCTGGGACGTGGCGCTGGCCGCGGCCGACGCGCTCGTGCATCTGCAGCCCGGGCCGCGCACCGCGGTGACCCGCGCGATCGCGCTCGCGGGCCTGGGCCGCCGCGACGAGGCGGTCGCGGTGCTCACCGCGGTCGGCGTCCCCGAGGGGGTCAACGATCGCGCCGACGTCGCCGCGAACCTGGCCAACCTGCACTACGCCGCGGGGCGCCCGCAGGCCGCCCGCGACATCCTCGCCGCGGTGGTCGATCGGCTCGACGGCGCGCCCCGCCTCGAGGCGCAGCTCCGGCGGTCGCTGGCGGTCATGGAGGACGCCCTCGGCCACGCGCAGGCGGCCGCCTGGGAGCGCAAGCGCGCCGACGAGCTCGCGCACCCGTAGGGTGAAGGCAGTGATTCCGTAAGGATAGGCTTGGCGGCGGGACTGGATTCGCCGCCTCGGATGTCGCAGGATGTGCGCCTGAACGCCCCGCGGTCCGAGGGCGTCTAAGGATCCACTGTGACGAAGTCTGCCGCCCCGCCCGAGCCCGAGGCCCTGTCCGCCAGCGTGCGGCGCTACCTCGAGGTGCTGCGCAAGCGCCTGTGGGTGGTGATCGCCTGTGTCGCCGTCGGCGTCACCGGCGCGGTGCTGTACACGATGCGCCTGCCGCGCATCTTCGAGGCGACGGCGACGGTGGTGATCAACCCGCAGGCGCCGCGGGTGTTCGGCAACCAGGTCGACGAGGTGTTCGAGCTCGGCACCGGCAGCTACTGGTCGAATCAGGAGTACTACAACACCCAGCTCGACATCATCACCGGCTTCCCGCTGGCGCGCGTGACCGTGGCGCGGCCGTTCTGCAAGGACGGCGGGCGGCAGGCCTGCGACGATCTGCCGGTCACTGGCGCGCCAGAGCGCGAGCGCTTCTACGACCGGCTGGTGCCCAAGGCCGCCAACCCGCAGCTGTCGGAGAGCGACCGCGCGGACCTCGCGGCCGAGATCCTCAAGGGCAAGCTGTCGGCGGTGCAGGCCAAGGAGAGTCGGATCGTCGCGATCAGCGTGCGCGATATCGACGGCAAGCTGGCCGAGGCACTGGCCAACGAGCACGTGAAGTCGTACCTGGCCTACATGCGCGGCAAGCGCGTGAAGGGCTCGGACAAGGTGTCCAAGTTCCTCGCCACCGAGAGCGACGTCGCCGAGGCCGACCTGCGCGCCGCCGAGGTGGCGCTGTACGAGTTCCGCAAGTCGCACGACATCCTGTCGGTGTCGCTCGAGGACAAGCAATCGATCCTGGCCGCCGACATCACCCGCTACAGCGCCGCGCTCGGCGACGCCCGGGTCAAGCGCACCGAGCTGGGCAGCCAGGTCAAGAAGGCGCAGTCGCTCAAGGGCGAGGAGGTCATCGAGTCGCCGGTGTTCGCGCTGGTGGGCTCGTCCGACGTCTACGACCAGATGAAGTCGCAGTACGACCTCGAGCGGCAGAAGCTCGACGAGGTCAAGAGCCTGTGGGGGCCCAAGAGCGACAACTACACGGCGCAGCAGCGCAAGGTCGATCAGATCTACGCCGGCCTGCAGGGCGAGGCGCGGCGCGCGGTGCGCGAGCTCGAGGTCCGTTACTCGGCGGCGCAGGCCACCGAGGGCGCGCTGGTCGCCGAGCTCGAGCGGCTCAAGCAGGAGGCGATCGCGCTGGGCCCGCTGGCCATCGACTACAACCGCCTGGCCCGCCAGCAGAAGGCCGCCGAGGACAACGTCAACATGCTGCGCAGCCGGCAGCGCACCAGCGAGCAAGAGGGCCGCAACGAGCAGACCAACGTCGAGGAGCACGAGTACTCGCGCGGCGCGTACCTGGTGTACCCGCGGATGACCATCAACGTGATCCTGGCGTTCATGGCGACGCTCTTGCTCGGCCTCGGCCTGGCGTTCTTGCTCGACTACCTCGACCGCACGATCAAGACCGCCGAGGACGTCGAGCGGCTGGTCGGCGCGCCGCTCCTGGGCATCATCCCGATCGTCACCGAGGTCAACGGCGACGATCCCAAGTCGCAGGCCGATCGCGACCTCTACGTGTTCCGCAACCCGACCTCGCAGGCGGCCGAGTGCTGCCGGTCGATCCGCACCAACATCCTGTTCTCCGCCGCCGACCGGCCGATGAAGACGATCACCGTCTCGAGCCCGCGACCGCGCGAGGGCAAGACCACGACGACGCTGTACATGGGCACGACGATGGCGCAGAGCGGCCAGCGGGTGCTGGTCGTCGACACCGACCTGCGCCGCCCGCGCCTGCACAAGTCGCTGGGCGTGTCGAAGAACCGCGGCCTCACCAACCTGATCCTCGGCGACGCCGCGATCGACGACGTCATCAAGTCGACCGACATCCCCAACCTGTTCATCCTGCCGTGCGGCCCGCAGCCGCCCAACCCGGCCGAGCTGCTCCTGACCAACCGCTTCAAGCAGGTGCTGGCCGAGCTCGAGGCCCGCTTCGATCGCATCCTGCTCGACTCGCCGCCGGTGCTGGCGGTGACCGACGCCGTCGTGCTGTCGCGGCTGTCGTCGGGCGTGATGCTGGTGGCCCAGGCCGGCAAGACGCTGCTCGACGACGTGGCCTACGCGTCGCGGCAGTTCCGCGACATCGACGCGCCGATCCTCGGCGTGATCCTGAACGACATGGACATCACCGACCGGCGCTACGGCGGTTACTACTACGCCTACGGCGGTTACGGCGAGAACGCGCCGGCCAAGGCCGAGGCGTCATGAGCCCGAGCCCCGATCGGTCGGCGCGGTGGACCGGCGCGTCGCCGGCGCTGTCGGGCAACCGGCGCGCGGTCGGCTGGCGCAACACCCAGGCCGCGGTGCTGATGCTCGACCTGGTGCTGGTGGTGGTGGCCGGGACGGCCGCGTACCTGGCGCGCTTCGAGGGGCGCATCCCGCCGACGTTCTTCCGCCAGCTGGCCGTGGTGATCCCGGTGCTGGCGCTGGCGCGCGTCGCCGCCAACCGGCTGTTCGGCGTGTATCGCATGGTGTGGCGCTACGTCGGGCTGGTCGAGGCGCTGCGCTTCGCGCAGGCGTGCGCCGCGGTCAGCGCGCTGTTGTTGTTCGGCCGGCTCTTCCTCGGCCAGCTCAACGGCCACTTCATCTTCCCGTTCTCGATCATCATCATGGAGGGCGCGCTGTCGTTCCTCGGCATGGTCGGCGTACGGTTCGTGCCGCGCATCCGCAGCGAGCGCACGCGCACCCGCGACAGCGGCATGGCGACCTTGATCATCGGCGCTGGCCAGGGTGGCCTCGCGGTGGTCAAGGAGGCGGTCCGCCACCCCGAGCTCGGCATGCGTCCGATCGGCTTCCTCGACGACGATCCCGGCAAGGCCGGCATGGAGATCGGCGCGCTGCGGGTGCTGGGCCGGGTGCGCGACGCCGACCGCGTCGTGCGCCAGACCGGCGCCGAGCGGGTGGTGATCGCGTCGAAGTCGATCCCGCCCAAGGTCGTCGCGCAGGTCATCGACACCTGCAACCCGCTGGGCGTCGAGGTGCGGATCGTCAAGGGCACCTACGACTTCCTCGACGGCGAGGCGCCGGGGCCCGATCAGCCGTCGGGGCTGATGCGCGAGGTGCGCATCGAGGACCTGCTGGCCCGCGACCCGATCCCGCCGTCGCTGTCGCTCGAGGACCTGCGCGGTCACTACGGCGGCAAGCGCGTGCTGGTCACCGGCGCCGGTGGCTCGATCGGCTCGGAGCTGTGTCGGCAGCTCGCCGCGATGGGGCCGGCCCGGCTGTTCCTGGCCGAGCGCGACGAGACCAACCTGTTCGAGGTCGAGCGCGAGCTGGCCGGGGTCAAGAACCACGGCACGGTCATCACCCCGGTCTTGCTCGACGTCATGGACGCCAAGGCGCTCGAGCGCGCCTTCAAGGACCTGCAGCCCCAGGTGGTGTTCCACGCCGCCGCCTACAAGCACGTGCCGATGATGGAGCGCTTCCCGTGGGAGGCGGTCCGCAACAACGTGTTCGCCACCAAGCAGCTGGCCGAGCTGGCCGACGAGCACGGCGTCGAGTCGTTCGTGATGATCTCGACCGACAAGGTCATCAACCCGACCAGCGTGATGGGCGCGACCAAGCGGTTCGCCGAGCAGCTGGTGCAGGAGATCGCGCCGCGGTCCAAGACTCGGTTCTCGTGCGTGCGGTTCGGCAACGTGCTCGGCAGCCGCGGCTCGGTGGTCGGCATCTTCCGCGATCAGATCTCGCAGGGCGGGCCGGTGACCATCACCCACCCCGAGGCCACCCGCTACTTCATGACGATCCCCGAGGCGGCCAACCTGGTGATCCAGGCCGGCACGATCGGGTCCGAGGGCGAGGTGTTCCTGCTCGACATGGGCGAGCCGGTGAAGATCATCGATCTGGCGCGGCAGATGATCCGCCTGTCGGGCTTCACCGAGGAGCAGATCCCGATCAAGGTGGTCGGCACGCGGCCAGGCGAGAAGCTGTTCGAGGAGCTGTCGACCACCGCCGAGAACCTGTCGCCGACCGACCTGCGCAAGATCTTCCGCTGCCGGCCGATCCCGCTCGACGCCAAGCGCCTCGACCAGCTCGTCGAGCGGCTCGCGTTTCTGGTGAAGGCCCGCGACGGCGACGGCGTGCGCCAGGTCCTGCGCGACCTCGACATCGGCTACGAGATCACGCCGGCCCGCCAGGCGTGACCGCGCCGGGCGGTGTGCGGCCCGCCACGCCTCGGTGATTTTCTCGGGGTGCGGCAGTTCACCGCACCGGGGGGCGTTGCGTATGGTGCCGCCCATGCGCCGTACCCTTGCTTCGCTCTTCGCCTGTACCTCGCTGCTCGTCGTCGCCTGTGGTGACGATGGTGGTAGCTCGCCTCCGATCGACGCGCCGGCCGCGATCGACGCCCCGGTCACGATCGACGCCGCGATCGACGCCCCCGCGGCCACCGGTGTCACCGAGGTGGCGTGCGCCGGCGCGACGATCGCCAGCGAGGTCTCCGCGCCGGGCTTCGCGTTCACGATCACCGTGCCGACGATCGCGGTCGACGCGGTCGTGCGGTTCACGATGCCCGCCACCCACAGCGCGGTGAGCGGCAGCCCGGCCGGCACCGACGATGGCAAGTTCAGCGTGGGCTTCAGCACCACCAAGTGCTTCCGCTTCACCGCCGCCGGCAGCTATCCGTTCTGGTGCAACCCGCACCAGTTCACCGGCACGATCACCGTGCAGTAGGCCGCCCGCCGCCGACGTGTAGGTGCGGCCGACGCCACGGCCGCACGACCGGCGCTTGTGCCGGGCCCGCCGCTGGGTGATCCTGACCGCCATGAACCGTCGGGACTTCCTTCGCCTGTCCGGAACCTTCTTCGCCGCCGCCAGCCTCGGCGGCGTCGCCGCGTGCAGCGACGACACCAAGCCGGCGACCGACGCCGGCATCGACGCGCCGCCGACGGGCACGTTCCTGTTCCCGCAGGGCCTGGGCTCGGGCGACCCGCGCGAGACCTCGGTGGTGTTGTGGACCCGCGTCGTGCCGGCCAGCGGCACCGCCGCCGTCGACCTGCGCGTCGAGGTGGCGACCGACGCGGCGTTCGCGACGGTCGTCGTGATGCAATCGATCACCGCGACCGCCGCCGCCGATCACACCGTGCGCGTCGTCGTGACCGGGCTGGCCGCCGACACGATCTACTTCTACCGCTTCACCGCCGGCACCGACACGCTGACCGGCCGCACCCGCACGGCGCCGGCGGCCAACGCCGACGTGCCGATCCGCATGGCGTGGGTGAGCTGCCAGGACTACGCGGCGGGCCAATACCACGCGTACCGCCAGATGGTGCAAGAGGACATGGCGCGCCCCGAGGCCGACCAGGTGCGCTTCGTCCTGCACCTCGGCGACTTCATCTACGAGACCCGCGGCGACGGCTTCCAGGCCGCGCTCGACGAGAACTTCCAGCCGATCACCGTGATGAACCAGGACGGCACGCCGCGCACGGTGGCGGCCT